>Ga0209483_1000076_pt1 | contig 97596 bp, 95 predicted proteins | sample NGEPerA_FD_184508 | JGI IMG/M metagenome (GOLD analysis project Ga0209483, IMG submission 184508) | Arctic peat soil microbial communities from the Barrow Environmental Observatory site, Barrow, Alaska, USA - NGEE PermafrostL2-A... | ecosystem: Environmental > Terrestrial > Soil > Wetlands >... | reverse complement strand
CTTGCGGAACATGAAGATTGAATCCACTGTGGTGGTATTCGGATCAGCGCGGGTGCGTGAAGGAGATCCTTCCGGTTGGTATGAAGCTGCGCGAGAATTTGGGCGGATTTGTTCTGAAAATGGTGGCGCCAAGGATCAATCAGATCGCCCGCGTCAGAATGTAATTGCAACGGGCGGTGGGCCCGGCACCATGGAAGCGGCAAATCGCGGCGCTTATGATGTGGGTGCGCCTAACATTGGTTATAATATAAAGCTGCCAATGGAGCAGGAGCCCAATCCATATTCCACGCCTAATCTCACATTCCTCTTTCATTATTTTGCTATGCGCAAAATGCACTTTGCAATGCGGGCTTCTGCACTGGTGGTTTTCCCCGGTGGCTTTGGCACGTTTGATGAAATGTTTGAATTACTTACCCTGCGGCAAACCGGCAAAATGCCAAAGCCAATTCCTATTGTGCTTTATGATTCAAAATTTTGGAACAAGATTGTGAATTTCCAACATCTTGTGGATTCAAAATTGATAAAGGCCGCCGATCTAAATCTCTTCACTATGGCTGACACGCCCGCTGGCGCCTGGAATGAATTGGTGAGACGCGGGTTGAAATTGCCATGATTATTAAAAGGATCATTTGATGACGATTAAGCTTCACTTCCATGGCGCGGCGAGAACGGTTACCGGTTCTTGTTATCTGATTGAAACGTCCAAGGCGCGCGTGCTGATCGATTGTGGCATGTTCCAGGGCTCGCGCAGCATGAACGAGCTGAATTCGCGTGCATTCCCCTTCAAGCCAGACAGTATTGATGCATTGGTTCTAACCCATGCTCATATTGACCACACCGGGGTGGTGGCCAAGTTGACCAAGCAGGGCTTCAAGAAGAAAATTCATGCCACTGCTGCAACCACCGACCTTTGCGCGATTATGATTCCAGATTCGGGGCATATCCAAGAGATGGATGTGTTGCAGCTTAATAGGCGCAATGCCCGCAAAGGTGTAGCGTTAGCGTTGCCGATTTATACTTTGCTTGATGCAATGGCGTGTCTGGAGCAATTCCAATCAGAAAATTTTGAAGAATGGTTCACGCCTGCTGATGGCATTCGCATGCGCTATTGGAATGCCGGACATTTGTTAGGCTCTGGCTCCATTGAAGTGGAAGTGGAACAAGTGGGCCAAAAAGCCTTGCGCATACTTTTCTCTGGCGACATTGGGCCAGACAATAAAATGTTGGAGACTGATCCAGAAGGGCCAACAAATTGGGATTATGTGATTTGTGAAAGCACCTATGGTGGCAAAGATCGCTTTGAGCGTGACGAAGATAAGCGACGCGAACTTTTGGCGATTGAATTAAATGCTGCTGCTGCACGCGGTGGTGCTTTGCTTATTCCGGCCTTTGCGGTTGAGCGCACACAAGAAATAGTCACCGATATTGTGTCACTGATGGAATCCGGCAAAGTGCCAAAGGCCACTTTGTTTATTGACTCGCCTTTGGCCAACAAGGCGACACAGGTTTTCCGCAAGCATGCGGCGGAGTTGCAGCATGGAGATGAATTAGCGCGCGCACTTTCATCACCTTACGTTAAGGCCACCGAAACTGTAGAAGAATCTAAGGCGCTCAACCTATTTAAAGGTTTCTATATTGTGATCTCAGCGTCGGGGATGGCGGAAGCGGGCCGCATTCGTCACCATTTACTTAATCATTTGTGGCAGAAATCCACCACCGTTTTATTTGTCGGCTATCAAGGTGAAGGTACACTTGGTTCAGTTCTTTTAGGTGGTGCCAAACACGTTCGCATCATGGGCCAAGATGTGAATGTGGCTGCCACAATTCGAACAATTGACGACTATTCCGGCCATGCCGATGGACCAGAACTGGTGCGATGGATCGAGCATCGTTTGCCGATCGCACGAAACCTGTTTCTCACACATGGCGAAGAACCACGACAACATGCGCTGGCGGCTGATGCGAGCAAATTGTTACCACCCGAACGCATTATTATCCCGTCGCTGGATGAGGCCTACGAGCTTTCAGACTCAGTAGCGCAATTGGTGGAACAAGGCTCAGGCGCGTTGTTGCCACGGCTTGATCATGCGCTGGTGGCCAAGCCTGATTGGAACAATGAATATCAGTCAGTGTTAGGCGATATTCACAGTGCACTCGATTCTGCTGCCGATGATAAGCAGCGCGGTGTGGTATTAAGAAAAATCCGACGCGCGCTTTTCTCAGATGATGGGCCAGGCCTTCCGCCGGTTAATATTCAACGGCGCAAGCCGGGACGGCGCGGATGGGACGAGGGTTAAGCGCCTAAGCTCTGGAATTCCTTCAACACGCTCACGTAGACCTCGCGTTTGAAAGGGATGATAAGGTCTAACACCTCATCTCGTTTGGCCCAGCGCCAATCATCAAATTCTTGCTTTTGGCCAGGTACTTTTAATGTGATCTCGGCCGTGTCGCCTTCAAAGCAGAAAACAAACCACATCTGCTTTTGGCCGCGATATTTGCCGTTCCAAGATTTGCCGATCAAGTGTTCAGGCAAATCATAGGTGTGCCAATCTTTTGATTGCGCCAATAAGGAGACGCTGGTGACACCGGTTTCTTCATAAAGTTCGCGTTTGGCGGCAGCCAGCAGATCTTCCCCCGCATCAACACCGCCTTGCGGCATTTGCCACCATTTGCCAATGCCATCATCATTCTGTTTTTCAAAACGCCGACCTATCCAGGCCTCACCCTTTGAGTTGAGCAGCATAATTCCCACGCATGGACGGTAAGCGGTGATTTCTGGATGGCGCATCAGCCCAAAATACCTTTGAAGCTTGCGGAAACTGGAACAATGATCACGCCGCGTTGGCGTGCCTCGCTCAGCCAATCACGCACCGCATCGATTGTAACATCAAGGCCAGAGCCGGTGCCGATGGCAACGCCGCCATTCCTGGCCTCTTGTTCAAGACTGTCCAGAGCGGTTGCGATGGACGAGGCATCAGCGGACTGATCAATCACAGTTACGCCGTGCCGCACTGGCATGTTGATGCTGCCAGCCACCTCATCGGTCATGGTGTTTTTAGTATTGCTGTCTTCGATGTAGTTTAAGCCGCGCTGTTTAATTTCGGTCAGCAAAGGTCGCAATGCATTTGGAGCGGTGAGAAAACGCCCGCCCATGTAATTGATCACGCCAGCATAGCCTGCAAAGCGCGACAACAGCCACTGCAAGCTGGCATCATTATTTTTGGCGTCTTGGTCAGCAAGCAAAGTTTTAGGGCCGGGATTGTTGACTGGATAACCAAGAGGTTCCATCGGCAACTGTAAATAGACTTCATGGCCACCGTCACGCGCGCGGTCCACCTGTGCCTGTAGATTATTCCCATAAGGCGCGAAAGCGAAAGTTACATTTGCGGGCAGATCATTGATCGCCTTGCGGGTGAGCTTTTCACTGAGACCCATGCCACCGATCACCAAGGCAATGCGCGGCCCATCGCCTTGCATATCGCTCATCAATGCTTGTTTAGCGTAAAGTTCTGATGCTTTGCGGCCATTGGCGGCGATTTTTGGCAGAGGGCCATCGGGGCTATCTTCAGTGATCGCGGCGATGGGGGCTTTCGTGAGGCTGGGTCTTGAATTGGTAATGATCGTAACATGGCTGTCGAGCTTTGTAATTTTTTGGCGCGGCTGTTCGCCATCAACCGGAGCATCTGCTTCTGCCTGTGAGGCGGTGTCGGCCTTGTCAATGCCAGCGGTTGTTATGGCATCAGCACTCGGATCAATCACCTTTGGCTCAGGTGAGGTGTTGATGGTTTCAAGTTTGGGAATTTGTGCGGTGATCAAAGGCTCGCCTGCGAAAGGCAACTTTTGGCGTGCCAGCCAGGTGCCACCAACCGCATAGGTAATGAATAGCACAGCAAAGCTGGTCGCCAAGGCCGAAGGCCTTTGCTTCCAAAGCCGTTCCATCAGGCTGCGCCGTTGCAGCGGCTGTTTCAGTTCATCGTGACGCATCATCCATACACTCGAATCAAGCCCCTTTGTGCGGCCAAGGGCGTTAACGGTGTGTTAACCATGGCACCGCGCTTTTCTAGTGATGGACTTGCGGGTTTAACGAAAGTAACTTGACTCAAATTGGGAGAAAAAAATGACAGGTAGACTTTCCGGCAAAACAGTTTTGGTTACCTCAGCGGCGCAGGGCATTGGCCGCGCCAGCGCCATCGCCATGGCCAACGAAGGTGCTAAAGTCTGGGCCACCGACATTCGGGCTGATCTATTGGAGGTTTTGGCCAAAGACCAGCCCGGCATTTCAACCTTCACCTTGAATGTTTTGAGTGTTGAAGACATTGGCGCAGCCGCCACAAAAACTGGAGCTGTGGACGCATTGTTCAACTGCTCCGGCTTTGTGCACCAAGGCACCATTTTGGAAGCGGAAGATAAAGATTTCGATTTTTCTTTCAATCTCAATGTGCGCGCACATTATCACGTGATTAGAGCCTATTTGCCGATGATGGTGGCGAAGGGTGGTGGCTCTATTATCAACATGGCATCGGTGTGTTCATCCATCAAAGGCCTGCCCAATCGTTTTGCTTACGGCACAACTAAAGCTGCTGTCATTGGCCTTACAAAATCGGTTGCGGCGGATTTTGTCACCAAAGGTATTCGCTGCAATGCCGTTTGCCCTGGCACGGTGGATACGCCAAGCCTATTTGACCGCATGAAAGCCCAAGGTGATGTGGAAAAAGCGCGTGCTGCCTTTATCGCCCGCCAACCCATGGGCCGCTTGGCGCGCGCTGATGAGGTTGCTGCCATGGTGGTTTATCTCGCCAGTGACGAAAGTGCCTTCATAACCGGCCAAGCCTTTGTGATTGATGGCGGCCTCTCAATATAACATTTGGTAATCCACGACGGAGCGGTGCCTGCTGTTTCGTCTAACCATAGAACCCGTCAATTCAGGCGGTCTGTAAAACTATGGAGTAACCCTATGTTGAACAAGATTTTGGCTGGCGCCTTGGCGCTTAGCCTTTTGGGCAGTGTTGCTTATGCCGCAGATGATCAAGCCCCAGCACCGGCGCAACCGCAAACACAGGCTGATGAAGGCCCAGACGGTGTGCAACAGGGCTGGTGGCACAGGCACATGGCTGGCCACCGCCACGATATGCGCGGCGAAATGCGTGGGCCTGGTGGTCCAGACATGATGGGCAAGCAGGGTTTCCATCTGCAGCTTGGCCCCAATGTCAGTGTTGGCATTATGTGTGGCACACAAGCGATGAAAGATTGTCTCGCTGAAGCCCAGCCTCTGATCGATGCGGCGAAAACTGCTGCAACGCAGGCGAAGTAAACTACGATCCATATTGTAGGACAGCGGAGGCGTGAGCACACGTCTTTGCTGTCCTCTTGCGTTGTCACGCTGAGAAGTGCAGTTTCGCCCAAAGCTGCTCCGGGAGGGATCGCAAAATGACAGTGCAAAGTGTTGAGGTAAAACTTCTCAGGCCCACACAGATTGCCGTTGGCAAGAGATTGGTGAAAACCAAGCGTAAGGGGCTTCGGGCGCGTGAGCGCAGACCCTCTGAATTGGTCAATTTTATATTGGAAAATCCCATTCGCGTGGTAGCTGGCCCGGCGAAACAATTATTTGTGGTGGACCATCACCATCTTGCGCATGCCTTGTTGGATGAGGGTTTTGAAACCGCTCCAGTGGTTTTGCTAGGTGATTTGAGCAAAACTCCGCGTAGCAAATTTTGGGCCGAGATGTCGGCCAAAGGTTGGGTACACCCCTTTGATGGCAAAGGACGTAAGCGCCCGATCAGCGCAATCCCTCGTAAAATTGAAGATATGGAAGATGATCCTTATCGCAGTTTGGCAGGTTTCGTGCGCTTGCGTGGAGGCTTTACCAAATCAGAAACTCCATTTGCAGAATTTCTATGGGCGGATTTTTATCGCAGTCGCATAGCACTCAAGCTGCTGAAGAAAAATTTCACCAAAGGGTTTGTTGAGGCGATGGAGTTTTCATCTTCACCCGATGCCGCACACTTGCCGGGTTATATTTCTGCTCAGAAATCCAAGAAGGCAGCCGAAGCTCAAAAAACTTTGCCGGACGATAAGAAGAGTTCGCAAAGCGACAGCGACTGATCTGCAAAACTATGTTCAACTTTGCGGGCCAGATCAATATCGCGGTGGCTGCCCAACCACGCCAGTAGCAGAATACGCCGAAGCATGATGAGCGTTTGAATGGCTTGCTCATCCTCAACAGAAAGCTGGTGGATGTTGCGGTAGCCCTCAATCCAACGCTGGATCATCTCAGGCGCTTGGGCTTCATGCTCATGAAATGAGATCATGGTGGCGGCATCATACATCAACCAACCAAAGCCACAGTCATCAAAGTCAATCACGGTAACTTGGCTTTTGTGCTTTAACAAATTTGCCAAGCGCAAATCGCCGTGAATGAGATTGAAACGCTGTTCGCTCTCACCATAGACTTTGAGTCTTTGTTCAACTTCATTCACCGTGCGGCTGAGTAATGGCAGCATATGTCGTTTAACGCCCAAGCCGTTGCGCCAATCTCCCCATCGCATTTCAGAGCCCAATGTGGCTGGAAAATCCCAACGCGGACGGGTGAAGGTGTTGGGGCGGTTCCACTGCACAGCATGATTGTGTAACTGTGCGGCCAACGCGCCAAGCTGTTCGGCAAGCCCCATTAGATTATCGGTGATCTGGGGTTCGGTGCCCTCCACCCATTCAAATAGCAAAGCATTGTGGGTGGCCACTTGTTGCAGATAGTTTCCGTTACGCCCGCGTATGGGCTTGGCAACCGGCACGGTTTGGGCTTTTTGCAAAGCTTCAATCCAGGCCATCTCTGAGGCGAATTCATCAGCTGTATGATACCCCGGCCTGGCTAACCTAAGCGCAAATTTTCGCCCATCAGCACAGTCAATGCGGAAGGTTTGGTTCTCTGAAACATTGATCAGTTCGCAGGTGAAATCAGATCCAAAGTTAAACGCCTCGCTCAGCTCACTTTTCATGGTCAATCTGTTTTAGAATATCTGCAAGGCTGTGTGTGGCGCTGCCGGGCTTTTTTGGCTTAGGTTGGCTGTCATGCGGCTTCCACGCCATGGCCCAGAAAAGTTCCAGCGTGGCGCGCAAGCGTCCGTCTTCGTCTGGCTTATAATGTTGATCTAGGCTGTGCAACAGGCGCGGCGCGGTTAAAGCTTTGCCACGTTCAACCAGCGGATTGGCATATCCAATAGATTTTATTTCTCTCAACAAGGCCAGCACATTGGCATAGCGTAAAATCAGGCGATCTGAATCAGCAACCGGCAAGGCCAGCCCAGCGCGCTGCAAAAGACCGCCCATTTCGCGCAAGCCCACCATGGGCGCTATACGCGGTGAAACTCTGCCTGTTTCTGCTTCAGCTGCCAGCCAGCTGGCTCGCAGCTCAACCAATGTATCGCCGCCAAAAAAACAACACATGAACAGGCCGTCTGGCCGCAAAGCCTTGGCGCATTGGGCAAGATAGCCCGGCACATCATTCACGCAGTGCAAATCAAGCATGCTGAACAGGGCATCAAAACTTTCAGTTTGAAGCCCCAAGTCATCGCCCGGCGGCGGCGCAATCGTTTCAATTGCATTGCATTTTCCGGTTGCGGCAAGTGCTGCGACAAATAATTTCGGCTCGCCTGCAATAACGCCCACATGGGAAAATGTGTGATTGATGACGCTCAGCCTGTCGGTCATATCTTCGGCCACATACGCCAATAAGGATTCTGTGGTGCCGGTCGCTCTGGTCTTTGACTGTCTTGCCAGATAGACTGATCTATTGAAGATTTCGGGAGTGACCTTGGTCATGAATGAAGAGCTAGCCGAAAGTGCCGGACTTTTCCAGCGTGGGCTTTTGGTTAACGTTAGCAAAATGTTGTGGCGCGGGTTTCTGCAAGCTTTGGTTCCGGCACGTTGTTTGGCCTGTGGCGAGCCAGTGCAAGATTCGGCCAGTGTCTGTGCTGTCTGTTGGCAGAAACTAAAACTTTTGGATGAACCTTTGTGTGATGTGATGGGCACGGCTTTTGCCTATGACCAAGGGGAAGGTGCACTGAGCGCTCAAGCCTTAAGCCATCCACCGCCCTGGGATAAATCGCGCTCCGCCATGGTGTTCGATGAAAATTCCAAGGGCTTTGTTCACGCCTTTAAATATGGCGACAAGGGTGAGGCTGGCTTGTTCATGCTGCGCATGATGCAACGGGCGGGCCATAAGCTGATCACCCAGGCAGATATGATTGTGCCGGTGCCGCTGCATTGGCGGCGGTTGTGGCATCGGCGCTTCAATCAGGCGGCATATCTTGCGCAGAAAATTGCGGCAGACGCGGCCAAGCCCTATGAGGCGCAGTTGCTCAAACGCACAAAGGCCACGCGCCAACAAGTGGGGCTGAAAGCCAAAGAGCGCCACGCCAATATGCGCAAGGCCTTTGTGGCAGTTGATCCCAAGGCCAGATTACGCGGCAAAAAGATCTTGCTGGTAGATGATGTGCGCACCACAGGGGCCACGATCTCGGCTTGTGTGGAAGTGCTGAAAGCGGCTGGGGCTGCGCAAGTTTTTGTGCTGACTTTCGCACTTGTGGACGGGCCATTTCGGCCCCATATTGAGGGCCACGATGAAACCGATCACGATTTACACCACTGAACTGTGTCCATACTGCCACCGCGCCAAAGCTTTGCTAGTGGAAAAGGGTGCAACTTATACCGAGATTGATGTGACCTATGATCCCGCAGAGCGCGCCCGCATGATGCAGCGGGCAGGTGGCAGGCGTTCGGTGCCACAGGTCTTTATTGGCGAGATGCATGTTGGCGGCTGTGATGATATTTATGCGCTGGACGCTAAAGGCGGGCTGGATGCGTTATTGGAGACGAAATGAAATTTAAAGCTGGCATGGTTCAATTGCGCTCATCCACTGACATGGCGCGAAACTTGAAGGATGCGACATCGCTGATCCGCGATAGCGTTTCGCAAGGGGCCGTGTTTGTTTCAACACCCGAGGTGACCAATATATTTGAGCCGGACCGTGAACGCTTAAAAGCGGTGGCGCGGTTTGAGGCTGATGATATTTCAGTGGCGGGCTTTTCTGATCTGGCAGCAAGGCTGGGTATTTGGCTTCACATCGGATCACTGGTGCTGAAAGGCACTGACGGCAAATTGGTCAACCGCACTTTATTGTTTGGGCCGGATGGCAAGATCATCACGCGCTATGACAAGATGCATCTGTTTGATGTGGACTTGCCGAATGGTGAAATTTACCGTGAGTCCGCGTCTTATACGGGCGGCAATGAAGCCGTGGTGGTGGACACACCTCTGGCCAAATTCGGACTGACCATTTGTTATGATGTGCGCTTTCCGGCCTTACATCGCGCTTTAGCGATTGCCGGGGCCAATGTTTTATTGATACCTGCGGCCTTTACCGTGCCAACCGGCAACGCCCATTGGCATGTGTTGTTACGCGCCCGCGCCATTGAAACGGGAAGCTTTGTGATTGCGGCGGCGCAAGGCGGCAGGCATGATTCAGGCCGTGAAACCTTTGGCCACAGCAAAGTCATAAACCCATGGGGCGAAGTGATTTGCGAAGCAGGAACCGATCCTGAATTTAAAGTGTTTGAGATTGATCCCGATCAATCGGCAGCGGCTCGCGCCAAGATTCCAAACTTGCTGCATGCGCGTGAGTTCACCTTAAGGGAAGTCAGCGCTCTATGATGCGCTATGACTTGGTCTGTGACAAAGGCCATGAATTTGATGGTTGGTTTGCCTCAAGCGATGCTTTTGACGAACAACAAGCACGCGATTTGGTGGAATGCACTGTTTGCGGATCGGTGAAAATTGAAAAGCAATTGATGGCACCAGGTATTCCAGCAAAGGCTAATCGAAAGTCTGATGCAGTCGCTCTGCACTCTGGCCCCACTGATCCACGCATGGTTGAGATGATGCAAGTGATGCGCGATTTTCGCAAACATGTAGATGCAACATCTGAAGATGTGGGCAGTCAATTTGCCGAAGAAGCGCGCAAGATTCACTATAAAGAGGTGGAAGATCGCGGCATTCGTGGCCAAGCCACGCGCGAAGAGGCGATTGAGCTGATTGAAGAGGGCATTAACGTTCACCCGCTTCCGGTATTGCCGGAAGAGGGGAATTGAGGGCGGTCTAAGTGGCGATATTTTTCTCTACTAAGTAGTGATGAATTGGTGTTGCGCCCATCAAAAAATCTCGTTGACGTAGCATGGTAAAACCCGCTTTTATGAAAACGGGCTTCGCGCCCTCGCTTGCCTCAGCAAAAAGACGTGTGACTCCATTTTTGATGGCGTAACGTTCGATCAAGCTCAGAAGTGTTGAGGCGATGCCTCGTCTGGCCCATTCTTTTAGACCAAATAGCATATCAATATGGCCATTCATTTCCATATCGGCAAAGGCAATGGGCGTATCGTTTTGGACAGTGGCAACGAGAACAATGCGCCCGTCACCGCAGCGCTTTGCAACCTGCTCAATTGAACCAGCCCTACCTGCCCACGCTTCCACCTGTTCAGTAGTGTAGTATTGCCCGGCTAGGCCACGAACAGATTCCGGAAATATGTTTGTGATCGCAGCGGCATCTCTGGGCTCATATGTTCTGTAATGAACCGGCCACATCTCACCGCTTCTCACCCACCAGCATATAATTCACACTCATATCTTTAGCTTTGCGCCAGACGCGCTCGATGGGATGATAGACAACACCGCTTTCAGCCTTCACCGTAACGCCGTTATTTGACAGCCATTCGCGCAGCTCTTCCGGCTTGATGAACTTTTCCCATTCATGTGTGCCGCGTGGCAGCCAGCGCAAAATATATTCAGCACCAATAATGGCGAGACCGAAGGATTTCAGCGTGCGGTTCAATGTGGCAACGAAAATCAAACCACCTGGCTTCAACATCTGACAGCAAGACTTCATAAAGAACTGCGGCATGCCCACATGCTCAATCACTTCCATGTTGAGGATCACGTCGAACTTTTCGCCAGCCTCGGCCAAGTCCTCGGCTTTGCTGATGCGGTAGTCGATCACCAGCCCACCTTCAGTGGCGTGAACCTGTGCCGTGCGGATGTTTTTCTCGGCGGGGTCAACACCCACAACTGTAGCGCCCAGCCGCGCCATTGCCTCACACAGCAGGCCACCGCCGCAGCCAATATCCAAAAAGCGCAGCCCTTTAAAGGGCTCGGCTACCAGCGGATCCAAGCCTAACCGTGCGCAGACTTGTTCCTTGATCCAATCAATTCGCACCGGATTAAATTTATGCAACACACCCATTTTGCCATTGGGGTTCCACCATTCGGCGGCCAGTTTTGAGAATTTTTCGACCTCGGCGGGGTCTAGACTTGAGAGGGTTTCAGCTTGGCTCATGGCTTTGCTTATTGCATAACTTTGGCCTCTCGCCTAAGAGTGCATCGCGTCGCAGGCTGGTTCGTAAAGCCTGTCTTAAGTGTCTGAAATAAGAGGGTTTTGGCCCATGGGCCGGTTGGTTATGAAATTCGGTGGCACGTCAGTTGCCAATATCGAGCGCATCAAGAACGTTGCCCGCCACGTCGAGCGCGAAGTGAAGGCTGGCAATCACGTGGCTGTGGTGGTTTCAGCCATGTCGGGTGCCACCAATCAGTTGGTGGAATGGTGCAGGCAAGCAGCACCCATGCATGATGCACGCGAATATGATGCTGTTTTGGCCACGGGGGAACAGGTGACCGCTGGTCTCTTGGCCATAGCACTTCAAGAAATCGGCATTCCCGCCCGCTCTTGGGCTGGCTGGCAAATTCCCATTCAAACAGACGGCGTGCATGGCTCAGCCCGCATGACCGAGATCAATGGCAGCGAGATTTTAAAGCGTATGGAACAAGGGCAAGTGGCAGTGATCACCGGCTTTCAAGGCATTGGCCCAGATAAGCGCGTGACAACACTAGGCCGTGGCGGTTCTGATACATCGGCCGTTGCCGTAGCCGCTGCCCTCAAGGCATCTTGTGATATTTATACGGATGTGGACGGCGTTTACACCACTGATCCGCGCATTGTGACGGGCGCTCAAAAGCTTGACCGTATTTCTTATGAAGAAATGTTGGAGCAAGCCTCGCTTGGTGCCAAAGTGTTGCAAACCCGCTCGGTTGAGCTGGCGATGATTTATAAGGTGCCTTTACAAGTGCGCTCATCTTTTGAAGCACCCGATAGCCCCAATCAAAATAAGCCGGATGGCACAGGCCCCGGCACAATTATATGCCAAGAGGATCAAGCCATGGAACAGCATGTGGTGAGTGGTGTTGCCTATTCACGCGACGAAGCGAAAATATCACTGCGCAAGGTGAAAGATAAGCCTGGCGTTTCGGCCGCCATTTTCGGGCCGCTGGCCGAGGCAGACATCAGTGTGGATATGATCGTGCAGAACGTTTCACCCGATGGTGCATCAACTGACTTAACCTTCACATTGCCGCGCAAGGATTTGCGCAAGGCCATTGAAGTTTTGGGCAAGATCCAAGAACAAATTGGTTTTGTTGAAGTCACCCACTCGGCTGATGTGGCTAAGGTCTCAATCGTCGGCATCGGCATGCGAAGCCATGCAGGCGTTGCTGCCCGGATGTTCAAATCACTTGCTGATAAGGGTATTAATATTCAAGCCATCACCACCTCTGAAATTAAGGTCAGCGTTTTAATTGACGAAGCCTATACCGAGCTTGCGGTGCGCGCCTTGCACACGGCTTATGGCCTCGATAAGGTTTGAAATAGTGATGAACTTTGATTCCATTCAACACCTCTGCTTCAAGGGCCTCAGGCCTTAAGGACGTCGCTCATGGTTAGCCAATCACTCGGCCCGCGTGTCCTGCTCAGGCGGTTGCGCGAGGTGATGGCTGAACAAACTTCAGCGCAATCGCGGCTCGATAAAATTGTGATGGCGATTGCTGCCAATATGGTAGCCGAAGTGTGCTCGGTTTATGTTTTGCAGGGCGGCACGGTGTTGGAGCTTTATGCCACCGAAGGCTTGCGGCGCGAGGCGGTGCATCAATCACGCTTGAAAGTGGGCGAAGGGCTGGTCGGCCTCATTGCTGAGCAAGCCATTGGGCTTAACCTCACTGAAGCTGAAAGCCACCCATCGTTCAAATATCTGCCAGAAACTGGCGAAGAGCTATTTCATTCTTTCCTTGGTGTTCCAATCACCCGCGGCGGTGCGGTAATTGGTGTGCTGGTTGTACAAAACAAAACCAAACGTCATTACACGGAAGAGGAAGAAGAGGCGCTGCAAACCACTTCCATGGTTTTGGCAGAAGTTCTTGCGGCCTCCGGCTTTTTAGAGGCCCAACGCACCACATTGGTGGGCACAGCGGATTTGCGCACCCAAGCCATGGTGGGCGAAGGGCTGGCTGAAGGCATAGCTCTTGGTCATGTGGTGTTGCATGAACCGCGCATTCGCATTCAGAATATGATTGCCGAAAGTGTTCCTGACGAATTGAAGCGCATTGATGCAGGTGTTTTGCAATTGCGCCAGCATGTGGAAGACTTGCTGGAGGGTAGCGAGGCGCTTTCCAGCAACGACTCATCAGACGTTCTTGAAACCATTCGCATGTTTGCCCATGACAAAGGCTGGTTGGCGCGTTTAAAAGAGGCCGTGCAAAATGGTCTCACGGCTGAAGCAGCAGTGGAGCGCGTGCAAAATGATAACCGCGCCCGCATGGCAAGGACGCCTGATCCATATCTGCGAGAGCGGATGCACGATCTTGATGATCTTTCTAACCGCCTGCTCAGGCTGTTAACCGGTGCAGTGGCCACCGCGGCGCGCACCGATTTGCCAGACAATACCATTGTTGTGTCGCGCAATATGGGGCCAGCGGAACTTCTGGATTATGACCGCAGCAAATTGCGCGGAGTTATTTTAGAAGAGGGCGGCAAGACTTCGCATGTAGCAATTGTTGCGCGTGCTTTGGGCATTCCCGCCATAGGCCAAGCCACCGGCATCATCAATCTTGTTGATGACGGAACGTCTCTTGTCATGGATGGTGGGGCGGGTGATATTTTTGTGCGCCCTTCATCTGAGCTGGAAAAATCCTACGCAGAAAAAGTGCGATTCTATGCTTCACGCCAAGCGGCTTACCGGGCGCTGCGTGATCTGCCCTCAGTTACCAAAGATGGGCAAGCCATAACGCTCAATATCAATGCGGGCCTGGTTGTTGATATGCCACACTTGCATGAATCCGGTGCTGACGGTGTGGGGCTCTACCGCACTGAATTACACTTCATGATGGCCGGGCGTTTCCCCCGACTGTCAGCGCAGGTGAAACATTATAAAAGCATTTTAGATCAAGCCGAAGGCAAACCAGTTGTGTTACGCACTTTGGATATTGGTGCCGACAAAACACTGCCCTATTTGCGCCAACCGCGTGAAGAAAATCCAGCACTTGGGTGGCGGTCGATCCGCATGGCGCTGGAGAGGCCCGCGCTGTTTAGCTTGCAAGTGCGCGCCATGTTAATCGCAGCATCAGGTCGGGAACTTCGCATTATGTTTCCGATGATTGCTGATGTGTCTGAATTTGAGGCGGCGCGTGACGGCGTTTTGAAAGAGCAGGAATTTTTGCGCCGACATGGCCATGTTCTGCCGTCAAGTTTAAAGCTGGGTGCGATGATCGAAGTGCCGGCATTGCTGTGGCAGCTAGATGAATTGTTGCCGATGGCCGATTTTGCTTCGGTGGGTTCCAATGACCTCGTGCAGTTTTTGTTTGCCACAGACCGCGGCAACCCCAAATTGGCTGGCCGCTATGATCCGCTTTCGCCCGCCGCCCTTAGTGCGCTTCGTCTAATTGTGGAAAAGGGCAAGCAGCATGGCAAGAGCGTTACGCTTTGCGGCGAGCTAGGCGGAAAACCACTGGAAGCCATGGGCCTTGCTGGCGTTGGCATTGCGTCGATGAGCATGGTGCCTTCGGGCATTGGCCCGGTGAAGGCGATGGTTCGCTCACTGGATCAAGGCAAGCTTTGGGCTTTCATGCAACCACTTCTTTCAAGCGGCAAGCATTCCCTGCGCCAAGATCTGGCGGATTTTGCCAAAGCCAATAGCGTGGAAGTTTAAGATAATTGTGGGGGTTAATCGCCCATTCACCATTTTTGTTCATGATCATCTCAACCATAAAGACGTAAATTTGCGTTAACTTTTGCGTAGAGAGTAAACATGAGTATCGAAGTTTCGCCCACAATGGCTTCACGCCATGAGCCACAAATGTTTGGTGCCACCTCCCAAAGCCAATCACGCCCCGCTGATCCAGCACAAGAAGTTGGCTTCTTTTTGCAACGCGAACGCGAAGCGCGCGGCCTTTCAATTGAAATGGCCAGTGAAGCCACTGGCATTCATCCTTATCACGTTGAAGCCATAGAACTTGGTGATCTCACCCACATGCCGCCACGCATGGAGGCGATGGAGATGATTGCAGGCTATGGCCAATATCTGGGCTTTGAACCAGAGCCACTGATTGAACACCTTCTCACTTTCTTGCCGCCACCACCGATCACGCCAAAACCCTATCATCCGGCACAGCCGCATGTGCTTTCAAGCGCCAAAGTGTTGAGTTTTGGCAAGCTGCCGAAGGTTCCAAATTTTAATATTCGTCTTGCCAACTACCCTGGTGGTGCGCGTGGTTTGATCTCAACCGTAAGTGCCGCAATGGTTTTGTTGGTTGGTGCACATTTTGCGCTGTCACATCAGGGCGCAGCTAATAAGCCAGCGACTGAACAAGTTGCGGCAGCGCCAGAAGTGGTTGTCCCAGCAGTTGTTGCACCTATGCAAGCAACCACACAGGCCGATGTTAAAGTCACTGATCATCCTATGGCGCAAGGTGAAAAAATTGCAGGCCTTACCGTTTCCCCAAGCAATGAGAACGATGCGATTGGTGCTTTGATCAAGGATGAAAATCAGGATGCGGCTCCCGCCGCTAAGGCTAAGCCTACGAAACTTGCTTCGACAAAATTCCAAGACCGGATCAAGGTTGATGACCAAATAAAAACTGCATCGACCAGTCCAATTCCATCGCCGGCACCGGGCCGGGTTTTTGGTGCTGATAACAAAGACGCGCGCCTTGTACTGAAAGCTTTGGCGCCAGTTTATGTGCGCGTTGAAGACGGGCAGGGCGTTCCAATTTTGGCCCAGATGTTAAACACCGGTGATACCTACCGCGTGCCTAACCGCGAAGGCATGGTTGCCTTGTCACGCGACGGCGGCCGCTTGGCCTATCAGATTGATGGCCAAGATAAGGGTGTGCTTGGCCCGCCAGGCAAAATTCTTGTCGGTGAAAAACTGGATATTACAGCGCTGCAAGCCAAGGGTTAAAGTGCTGACTGTCTTAGAAAACGAAAACGGCGGGTTTCCCCGCCGTTTTTTTATTGAGAACCTATTTAGTTGGCTTTGGTTTTATCTTCTGCGTCTTTATTTGGAACGACGTTGGTGACAACTTTTTCACCGTGAAGGAAAGCCACTGCGGCTTTCAACTGTTCATCTTTGGATTTGTCTTCCGGCACAAAGGCTGACGAACCGCCGCCTTCCGTCCCACCATTAGGATTAGCCAAATGGCCATTGAGCGCTGCTTCACCTTCAGTTGAAACATTCTTGCCTTGCAGTTCGGGCGGCAGTGGTTCTTCGATCACGATATCAGGATCAATGCCTTTGGCTTGGATAGAGCGGCCGGAAGGTGTGTAATAGCGCTGGGTGGTAAGGCGGATGGCACCATCATTATTGCCCACTGGAATAATCGTTTGTACTGAACCTTTGCCGAATGAGCGCGTACCAATCAATGTTGCGCGTTTTTGATCTTGCAATGCGCCAGCGACAATCTCAGAGGCTGAAGCAGAACCGCCATTGATCAAAACCACCAACGGCTTTGAGGTAAGTTGGCCGCCCGGTGTTGCAGTGTAACGCTCCACCTGATCGGGCTTGCGGCCACGCGTTGAAACAACTTCGCCACGTTCAAGGAAGGCATTCGACACAGCAATGGACTGTTGTAACAATCCGCCTGGATCATTACGCAAATCGAGAATGAAGCCCTTTTCTTTGCCGTCCATATCTTTATCCAAAGAGGCAATAGCTTTTTGCAAGCCGGTGTCAGATTGTTCGCTGAAAGAAGAGATGCGGATATAACCAATGTCATCGCCTTCCTTGTTATATTTCACCGATTGAATTTTGATGACGTCGCGCACCAGTTTCACATCAAACGGATCTTGCTTGCCGCGCACAATGGTTAGGGTGATGGGTGTGCCCACGGCTCCACGCATTTTATCCACGTCATCATTGAGCAATGTGCCTTGCACTTCTTTACCATCAATTTTGACGATCAAATCGTTAGCCATCAGCCCGGCTTTTTGGGCTGGTGTGTCATCATAAGGGGAAACCACCTTGATCACACCGCCATCCATGGTGACTTCAATGCCAAGTCCACCAAACTCACCTTTGGTTTTGATATTCATGTCGGCAAAGTCTTTGGCATTCATATAGCTAGAATGCGGATCAAGCGATGTGAGCATGCCGTTGATGGCGGCCTCAATCATCTTTTGTTCATCAGGCTTTTCAACATAATCCGATTTCACACGCTCATAGACCTCGCCGAACAAGTTACCAAGGCGGTAACTATCGGCGTTGCCGTTTGCCGCTGTGGCCAGCCCTGCTGCATGGGCGATTGCCCAACCGCCGACTGCACCTGCAGCCAACAGGCTGATACCTTTAAACTTCGGAGATAATTTCATTGCATAGCCTCTCTTTTGCCGTTGCCCCACCAAGGGGTAGAATCAACTGGCGCATTGTCTTTACGGAATTCTACATAAAAAATCGGATTTTTGCTTGCGGCGACATCACCCAAAAGTGCAATTGTTGAGGGGCCTTCGCCCATCACACCCAAGGGTTCACCAATCCTCACACTTTGGCCGATGTCAGCCGATATTTTATTCATGCCTGCCAAGAGCACCAAATAACCTCCTCCGGCATCCAAGATCAAGAGTTGCCCATAGGAGCGGAAACTGCCGGCAAATTCAACCTTTCCGTCCACGGGGGCATTCACAATCGCTTGAGGAGCCGTGGCAAGCGCCAGGCCCTCAAGCTTCGTGCCAAGGCTGGTCTGATCGCCAAAGTTTTTAATGACAGCGCCCGCCACCGGATAGATGAGTTGGCCTTTGAGAGAGGCCAAAGGTTTAAGTGGCCCGCGCAAAGCTTCAAGCCGATCAGCCTCTGCCTTTGCGGCGGCGTCAGCGGCGGCCTTGGCCTCGACGCCTTTGCGCCTCTCATCATCTTCTTTGGCTTTACGCAACGCCGCCAGCAGCTGTTCCATGTTGCCAGCCTTGGCGGCCAAAGTTTCAGCGTTCAGCTTTTCTGCGGCAAGATCACGACCAGCAGCTTCGGCAAACTTGTGTTTATCATCCTGCAGGGCTTTCAACTCCTGTTCACTTTCGGCCAAGCTCGCTACGCTATCCTGTTGTTTTTGCTTTTCATTTGAGGTTGCTTCACGCAGGGATTGAAGCTCATCAAGCTTTGCTTTCAGATCTTGCCGGCGTGCTTCAACTTCTGGCACCACCGCATTAAATACCATGGCACCACGCACGGCCGAAAGCGCATCGGATGGTGCCACCACAATGGCTGGTGGCGGATTGGCTTTCAAATGCATCAAACCAGACAACAAGGCGGAGAGCTCATCTTGCTTGGCTGAGAGATCGCTCTGCATTTGCAGGCTGCGGATTTGTAAGGTGGCGATTTTAACATCAGAACCAGCGATGGCAGCTTTTTGATCGGCGATGTTTTGGCCAACACTGACGAGTCTGGTGGAAAGTTCGGCTTGTGCCTTTAAGGCTTCAGCCAAGGCGGCAGTGATTTCAGAAACCTTGGCATTGGATTTAGCCAATGTGTCACGCAATGAAGTGAGGCTGGCCTCAGTTTCCTCAGGCGTGGCAGCAAACAGGCTGCCGGGCACAAGGCCCAGACACAAAGCGAAGATCAACAACCGGTTCACGTTAAACATTGCCCTTGGAATTAAATGGGCAAAGTGTCCAAATCATGCCCAGTATTTATACTCTGTGGTAAGGATGATTAACCAGAATGGTAACTGAACGGTAAATTTGTTCCAGAAGCATGATGCGCGCCAGGCGATGCGGCCAAGTCATCGGACCAAAAGCTAAAAGCTCATGCGCGCGGCTGCGCGTTTCTGGCGCATGGCCATCTGGCCCACCTAGCAGAAACACCACATCTGATTGGGCTTGTTCTGCAAGCTTGCCGAGCTTAGTGGCGAAAACGCTAGAAGTTTCGGCTTTACCACGCTCATCCAATGCAATCACGAATGCACCCTGGGGAACAGCCGACCAAAGCTGGGCATGTTCTTCTGTCATGCGCTGGGTGGCGTCTGGTCTTTGGCTTTCTGACCAATCGTTAATTTTGAGCGCGCTGATACCAGCCTTTTTACCCAGCAGAGGAATGCGGGCAGCATAATCCTCCGCCAGAAGTTTTTCTGGGCCGTGCTTTAGTTTGCCAATTGCGGCTATCGCCAGTCGCACATTAAGTGTGCTCTTTTGGGGCGTCTGCCGACCAGAGCTTTTCCAGATTATAGAAGCTTCGCACTTCGGGGCGGAAGATGTGAATAATGACATCACCTGTATCCACCAAGCACCAATCGCCAGTTTCGTGGCCTTCCATGCGAATGTTTTTATAACCGTTGGTTTTCAGCTTAGTGTGGAGCTGATCGGCAATTGCGGAGACATGGCGCGTTACACGACCCGTGGTGATGATCATCGCATCGGCCATGGCTGATCTGCCCGCGATGCTGATGGCAATGGTGTTTTCAGCTTTGGCGTCATCAAGGGCTGCCAAGATCAATTTAACCTGTTCTGCTGCTGGCCCTTCAAAATGATATTCGGGCTTGGGAGCGGCCATAGCAACCACTGCCTTGCGCGGCGCTGGCTTTTTGCGCGTAACTTTAACCGCAACCTTTTTGGAAACTTTTTTGATCGGTTTCTTGATTACTTTTTTAGCCGCTTTTTTAGCAATCTTCTTGACCGGCTTTTTGGCAACTTTCTTCGCCGTCTTTGGTGCCACTTTTTTGGGTGCTAATTTTTTTGGTGCTGATTTCTTGACAAGTTTTTTGAGAGGTTTTTTTGTGGCAAGCTTTTTTGCCGAAGATTTTTTAACTGCCCTCTTCGCCAATTTCTTCACCGCCTTTTTTAGGGGCGGCTTTCTTTTGGCCGGAGATTTCTTTTTGGCGGCAACCTTCACTGGCGCTTTGCGCTTGGAAGGTTTGGCCTTCTTGGCCTTTACGGGTTTCTTGCTCAGAGCACTGTTCCTTTTTGAAATCGACTCAATTTATCAAATTTGTCGTAGAGTTTAAACGAATTTTCGGGTGGCGCGAATGGCTGTCGAACTTTCTTTACGCAGAGGCATGGAAATGAAAACCCACCTTGGCGCTTTCTTTCCAGCAAGTGCGATAGGCCTTGCCAAGGAAAGCCGCTTATCTCGAAAGCGGATTGCGGCCTTGCTGTCCAGTGCTTTGATTGAATAGCCGGGTCTGGCCAGCACAGCAAAGGGTACACGCTTGGTGATCCCCACCCAATCATGCCAGTGATGAAATGATGCAAAACTGTCTGCGCCCATAATCCAGACGAAGTGGGCATGGGAGAATTTCTTCAAGGCCTTGATGGTTTGGGCCGTGTAGGTGCTGCCGATTTGCTTTTCTAAATCTGTTACAATGAAGCGCGGGTGGCGGGCCAATTGACGTGTTAAAGCCAGTCGCTTGGCATAGTCGCTTGTCTCATTTGAATTTTTGAGGGGATTTTGTGGGGATACCAGCCACCAAATCCAATCAAGCTTTAGGTGCTTCAAGGCAAAAAGCGCCACTTGCCTGTGGCCGAGGTGCGCGGGGTTAAATGAACCACCAAACAGGCCAATGCGCTGATGTGGGCCGTGAGGTGGGAGCTTAATCATAGGGGCCTGATCTGACCTTGGCCGCGAATTTGATATTTGAATGTGGTGAGTTGTTCCACACCCACTGGCCCGCGCGCGTGCAGCTTGCCGGTGGCAATACCGATCTCGGCACCAAAGCCAAATTCTCCACCATCAGCAAATTGGGTAGAGGCGTTGTGAAGCACAATGGCCGAATCCACTTCGGTCAGAAATTTTTCTGCCGTCGCTTGGTTCTGCGTGACGATTGAATCCGTGTGTTGAGAGCCATATTTGGCGATGTGGGCTATCGCACCATCAACACCGTCCACAACGCCCAAAGTAACAATGGCGTCAAGATATTCAGTTGACCAGTCTTGCTCGTTGGCAGATCTGACTTGTGCATCAGCTTTTTGCGCTTGGCTATCGCCGCGCACCTCGCAGCCTGCATCAATCAGTGTGCGGATGATTGGTTTGAGATACTGCGCCGCCGCTTTGTCGATTAAAATAGTTTCGGCTGAACCACACACACCCGTGCGGCGCATTTTGGCATTGAGAACAATGGACTTGGCCATTTCCAAATCTGCATCCTTGTCCACATATACATGGCAGATGCCTTCAAGATGCGAGAATACAGGAACGCGGGCTTCGGCCTGCACGCGCGCGACCAAGTTTTTGCCGCCACGTGGTACGATCAAATCAATGCTGCCGTTTAGGCCGGCCAGCATTTCGCCCACGGCGGCTCGGTCTGTGGTCTCAACCATTTGAATGGCAGCTTCAGGCAAGCCTACTTGTTTGAGGCCTGATTGCAATGCTGCGGTAATGGCGCGTGATGTATGATAGCCATCGGAGCCACCACGCAAAATGGCAGCGTTGCCGGATTTCAAACAGAGCCCACCAGCGTCCGCGGTTACATTTGGCCGGCTTTCAAAGACAATTCCGATGACACCGATGGGAACTGCGATGCGCGAAATTTCCATGCCGTTGGGGCGCGTCCATTTTTCCAAAACGCGGCCAACCGGATCATTCAATGCGGCAATATCTTCCAGCCCTGTGGCCATCGCTTCAAGGCGGCCGGAATTAAGGGTGAGGCGGTCTACGAAGGATGATTTCAAGTCTTTGGATTTTGCGGCTTCTAAATCACTGGCATTGGCAACGAGGATATCTGCTTGCGCCGCGCGGATGGCTTTGGCCATGGCCAGCAAAGCAACATTCTTTTGTACGTTCGTTGCTTGCGCTAAAACTTTTGCTGCAGCGCGGGCGTTTAGGCCCATAGTTTTCATGTGGCTTTCCATCACAACATCACCAAATCATCTCGGTGTACCAATTCATCTGAGCGGTGTTCGCCCATCAACTTTTGAACATCGGCAGATTTAAGGCCGACAATTTTGCGTGCTTCATCGCTGTCATAACCCACAAGCCCGCGCGCAAATTCGGCGGCATTGGCAATAATGCTTACCGTGTCGCCAGCAACAAACGTGCCCTCGATGGATTTAACACCAGCAGGCAACAGACTTTTGCCTTTGTCCAATGCCGCCTTGGCACCATCATCCACAATCAATCGGCCAACCGGGGCCAAAGTTCCCGCAATCCAGCGCTTGCGGGCTTGTAAAGCTGAGGCTTCTGCCAAGAACCATGAGCAACGTTCCCCGTCCATGATCCGCTTTAAAGGATGAAGTTCATGGCCAGATGCGATCACCATGTTGCAGCCTGCCGAGAGACTGATTTTTGCTGCTTCGATTTTGGTGATCATGCCGCCGGAACCAACGCCTGAAATGGGTTTGCCCGCCATGGCCTCAATCTCTGGTGTGATGGCGGTGATTTCGGAAATGAACTTCGCTCCTTCTTGGTTGGGAGGTGCTGAATAAAGCCCGTCAATATCTGACAGCAGTACCAGCACGTCAGCTGACATCATAGAGGCCACGCGGGCAGCGAGCCTGTCGTTGTCGCCGTAACGGATTTCAGATGTGGCCACCGTGTCATTCTCATTGATCACTGGAACAGCTGATTGTTTGAGCAAAGTTGAAAGCGTGGCCCGTGCGTTGAGATAGCGCTGGCGATCTTCAGTGTCAGTTAGCGTCACCAATACTTGGGCTGCAACAACAGAGCGTGCTGCCAAGGCTGTGGCCCAAGCATGTGCTAAAGCAATTTGGCCGACTGCGGCGGCGGCTTGGCTTTGATCCAGTTTCAATTTGCCCTTGGACAAACCAAGAGTGCGCCGGCCCATGGCAATAGCACCGGAGGAGACAAGGATGACATCCGCTCCAGATTTTTTGAGGGCCACCAGATCATCCACCAAGGTGGACAGCCATTCACCCTTGATGGTGCCCGACTGTTGATCGACTAGCAAAGCGCTACCCACTTTTACAACAATGCGCTTGGCCTTGGAGAGGCGGTTGCTCATGGCCGCCATTCTTCGGTGGTTACACCCTCAGGATCAGGCAGGCGCGCGTCGGCCTTGTTCTTGGTCACTTTGGCATAAAGCGCATAAATGACGGGCTCCAAATTCCTTTGCGCGGCTGCTGAAATAAGCAAAGGTTGCTTTTTGGTTTTGGCCTTGAAAACGGCCGCCAGCTTCTCGACATCCTCAACGGGCAAAGCGTCGATTTTGTTGAAGGCGATGATTTCAGGCTTCTTTGCCAAAATAGGTGAATAGGCTTTGAGTTCGGCCCGTACGGTTTTGTAGGCCGCCACAGGGTCATCACCCGTGCAGTCGATCAAATGCAACAGAACCGCACAACGTTCCACATGGCCCAAAAATTTTGTGCCTAGGCCAGCACCTTCTGATGCGCCCTCGATGAGGCCGGGGATATCCGCCAGCACAAATGAATTGCCAGCGGCGCGCACCACACCCAATTGTGGATGTAGCGTGGTGAAGGGGTAATCGGCGATCTTGGGCTTGGCAGCGCTGACCACCGAAAGGAAAGTGGACTTGCCAGCATTAGGCAGGCCGACAATGCCGGCATCAGCAATCAGCTTGAGGCGAAGCCACACCCACAGTTCTACACCTGGCAAGCCAGCATTGGCATGATAAGGCGAGCGATTGGTGGCCGATTTGAAGTAGGCATTGCCGAAACCGCCATTGCCGCCACGTGCAACACAGACGCGGTCTCCCAATTTGGCCAGATCGGCAATTAGGGTTTCTCGGTCTTCTTCCAAGACTTCGGTTCCAACCGGAACTTTAAGGACGATGTCAGGCGTATTAGCGCCGGCGCGCAACCGGCCCATGCCATGGCCGCCCGTGCGGACTTTGAAATGGCCTTGGTAGCGATAATCAATCAGCGTGTTGAGATCAGAGGCTGCTTCAATCCAAACATCGCCGCCTTTGCCTCCGTCTCCACCATCGGGGCCACCGAATTCAATGAATTTTTCGCGCCGGAAAGACACGGAGCCACCGCCGCCATCGCCGCTTTTTACAAATATCTTCGCTTCATCGAGAAACTTCATGGATGGCTCTTATCTGGTTTTGAGTTGGAGTTGAACGATTATAAGCATTGCGAAATTGGAAGGGATGAGATTCCATTGCTTTGCTTTTAAAGATGGATCAAGTGAAAATGTTCAGGTTCATAGGAATTTAGTTTATCGATTTGACTCGACAGAACGGTTAATATCGGGTTAAAGCTTATTTTCGCCAGCAACTTATTGCTGCCACATTTGGCCGGTTTATCGGCCTCCTTCCCGGACATCGGCGGTCTTGTGGGTTGATTCCAGGAGTTGGAATCCGCGCCGCTTGTACGTTTTTCCGAAATGAAGAAAGGAATATATACATGCCCATTAAGTTTACACTTTTGCTGGCCTCGGCTGCGGTTTGCGTTTCGGCGATGACTGGCAGTGCTCAAGCCCACGTTCGCCATCATCACCATCACTTTAAGCACCATCATGCCAAACATCATGGCGGCGCCCATTTTCCGCAAGTAAGCCAAGCAACACGCAACAATGTGATTGGGCTGATTAAAGCTGAAGCGCCGGGTGCTGGCGTGCCAACATGGTTCGCGTTGAAGATTGCCAAAGTTGAATCTGGCTATAATCCAATGGTCACTGGCGGAGAGGGCGAAATCGGCGTTTTCCAAATGAAGTGTCAAACTGCGCGTGGCATTGGCTACAGCGGTTCTTGTTCCGGCCTCTATAATCCCGCAACCAATGTTCACTGGGGCCTGCGCCATTTGTCTATGGCGGTGAAGGCTTCGGGCGGCAATCTGCGTCTTGCCGCTTCCATGCATAACGGCGGCCTCGGCTGCCATCACATCGTGCGTTCTTACGTGGCGATGATTTTCTAATTTCTCCGCTGTGAGATATGGAAGCCGCGCGGTCATGCTGCGCGGCTTTTTTGTTGGGCGAGCCAGGATTCGCGGGTGAGGCGCAGCTTGGCTGAGGGCACAAGCTTTGCCTGCGCCAGACTAAAGTTCATTTCCTCATGGGTTTGGCTAAAGCCCAAGCGCTGCAAAATCCGCCCTGAATTTGGATTGTCAGTGTGAAAAGCTGAAGTGAGTATGTCAACGCCTCCTTGGGTGAAGGCATAGTCCACCAAAGCAGCCGCTGCCTCTGACATCAATCTCATTTTCCAGCAGCTTTCACTCAGCCAATAGCCGAAGATGGCGTCGTCTGTGTTGATGCCATACTCATAAGTCACCATGCCAATCAACTCATCTGGCGCGGCGCGAAATGCGATGGCTGAGATGAGGCTGCGTGGATCAAAAGCCTTTTGCAACGTGATGAAGATCTGCGCATCTTCCAACGCATAGGGGTAAGGCACGCGGGCCAGATTGCGGCTGACATTGATGTTGTTAAGCCCCAACGTTATGGCAGGCGCGTCATCATCTCTGAGGGGCCGGAGCAGTAGTCTTCTTGTTTCGATTTCCATAATTGCAATTCCAAATAAAAAAACGGGGAGGTGGTTTCCCATCTCCCCGTTCAATTCAGAACTGACCTATGCAGTGCTGCCGGGCCCGATGGGCGGCAGCTTTTTCACTGCCATTATTCTGCGGCTTTCACCGGCATAACTGAGACCAGTTGTTTTCCGCCCTTGGTAGCGCGGAATTCAACGGTGCCAGCGACGGTGGCAAATAGTGTGTGATCTTTGCCCATGCCGACGCCTGCGCCCGCATGCACTTTCGTGCCGCGTTGGCGGATAATGATATTGCCGGCAATGACGGCTTCGCCGCCATAGGCCTTAACGCCCAAACGGCGGCCTGCCGAGTCGCGGCCGTTGCGGGATGAACCACCTGCTTTTTTATGTGCCATGATTTATCTCCTTACTTTTCTTCGTTGCCAGCAGCCTTGGCTTTCGCCTTTGGCTTGGCTTTTGGCTTAGCGGCAGGTGCATCAGCAGCAGCTGTTGCACCTGGAGCGGCGGCGGCAGCCGGCATAGCTGCGTCGGCCATGGCTGGCTTTGCAGCCTTGGCCTTTGCTGCTGGCTTAGCACCACCGGTGAGAATTTCAGTGATCATCACTGAAGTCAAATCCTGCCTGTGGCCATTGCGGCGGCGATAATGCTTACGACGGCGCTTCTTGAAAATAATGAGCTTAGGCCCACGGGCCTGCTTATCGATCTCGCCCACAACGGTGGCACCAGCCACAGTTGGCGCACCAACTTGCACTTCAGCACCGTTCACAACCATGAACACATCATGGAACTGAATTTGATCGCCAGCTTCGCCTTCAAGCCGCTCAATTAGAATTTTGTCATTGGCGGCAACTTTATATTGCTTTCCGCCAGTTTTAATAACTGCGTACATCTTACTTCTTCCTTTTTCCGCGCCCTTTGGGGCCTTTTCTAACCCATTGTAAGAAAAGGTCTTTATTAGTTAAAGCCGAAGCTTTGAGGGTTACCCTCGGGCAGCGCCATGAACCCCCATAAGCTTGTGACGCACGGGGAAAGCGCTCCTCTAGAGGTCACAGCATATAAAAGTCAAGAGTGTGGAGGCTTTTCAATGAAAGCGCCACCCTGCCTGATCTGCATGATGAGACGATTGACCTCACCACCAAAGATCAAAACCAAGGCGGCCATGTAAACAAAGAACATGGCGGCAAAAATGCCGGAGAGCGAGGCATAGGTTAAGGTGAAGCTGGAGAAGTTGCGCAAATACCAAGAAAAGCCACCCGTGAGTACCATCCAGATGAGCACTGTTAAGGCAATGCCGGGTGTTAGATCATACAGCGGCAGGCGCCGATTGGGCAAAAAGCGATGGGCGGCAAATAGGCCGATCACCAATAGTATAAAGGCCAGCGGCAGCCGCCACCAATTTATCGAGGCTAAGTCTTGCAATCGTTGCGGGGCAAACGCTTCAAGTACTTGAACCACGGCGGGCAAAACCACAAGCAAAGTGGCTACGGCCAGCATGATCACCGCAGTGACAAAGACAAACAGCACATTTTGCAAATAGAGCATCCAAAGTGAGCGGGTTTCACGTATGTCATAAGCGCGGTTTAATGAAAGGCGAACGCTGTCCACGCCGCCCATGGCGCTCCACAGGGTAAGCAACACGGCAACGCTCAGTAGTCCAGTGCGCGGCACTGTGAGGATTGAGATGATTTCACTTTGAAACGGTTGCACCAAGCCGGAAGGCATAACGCTAATCAAAAACTGAATGACGTTATGGGCGAGTTCCGCGCTGCCAAAAAAGCCTGACAAGCTAGTTAGAAAAATCAAAAATGGAAAAAGCGAAAACACCAGACGAAAGGCGATGTTGCCGGCAAGGGGCACAGCCTCATCGGCGAACAGCCGCTTGAGCAGGAGCAGAAACAGTGCCAAGAGCTTTTGAAACTTCATTGGTTCTCTTTGCCCATGCTTCAAGCAACTCACAAGTCTTTTGCGCTGACCATCGCACCTTTTGCATTCGTTGTGCTTTGGGCCACGGGCTTTGTGGTTTCAAAACTTCTTGCCGGCCATGTTGCACCAGTGTGGTTTTTAGGCATTCGCTTCCCGCTTGCAATGGCGTTCATGTTGGCGGTGGCCTTGTGGCAAAAAACACCTTGGCCGAGCCCACGGCTGGCGTTTCATGCAAGTGTGACGGGCGTGTTCATGCATGCACTTTATCTCTGCCCATTCTATTGGGCAGTGAGCAACGGCATGCCCGCTGGGGTGATTGCGTTGGTGACTGGTTTGCAGCCTTTGTTTACGGCCTTTCTTGCCGTGCCAATGTTGAAAGAGCGTGTCGAACTTAAACATTGGCTGGGCCTCATCATCGGCATCACAGGGGTGGGTTTGGTGTTGTTGCCGAAACTAAGCTTTGCGTTGATCGGCGGCATTACACCTTTAACAATTTCACTCGCGGTATTTGGCACCTTATCCATCGCCTTCGGCACAGTGTATCAAAAGAAATTTGCGTCGGGCATTCCTCTCAGCACCGGAGGTGTTTGGCAATATGCCGGTGCCGGCGTGACTGCATTAATCATCACAGCCATAATTGGTGACTATCAATTTGATTTCAGTTTGCAAGCTTGGGCCGCCATGGGCTGGGCCGTTATTGTGCTATCGGTTTTCACTATTTTATTGTTGCTATGGCTGATCAATCAAGGGGCCGTCTCAAAGCTTGCCAGCATGAATTTTCTGGTGCCGGGGGTTACTGCGCTGATGACCTATTTATGGTTCGGTGAAACACTTCTTCCGGTTCAATTATTCGGCATGGCGATTTGCGCCTGCGCTGTGTTGGTGGTTAACCGCGCAGCCAGAGCACCACTAATACAATGAGGATTGTTGCAAATTGCAGGCCCACGCGCCAGCGCATGAGTGATTGGCTGCGATTAGGAGAGCCACCACGCATCATGTTGATGAGACCCAAGATGAGCACAACGGCGACAGCCGCCATGCTGATAGTGATGATGAGATTGCCCATGGTTTTTATATTATATCCGCAAACAACTTAGATTTACGCTGTGGCATAAGGTGCCAAGTAAGACAATGCAAGCTGCCGCAAATCAGCCGCGTTTATGGCCTGTACAGGGCGGCAGGCATTTGGCAATGATTAGTATTATTCAGGTTGATTTGACGACATGAACTTCAAAGCACTTATCATAAGCATGGCATTGATTGCAGGGGCATTCGCTGGCAGCGGCGCAGCGCGCGCCGACGATCCAGTTTCGCTCGGGGCGTTTGAAGATTGGGAAGCCTTTATCTACCACAGTGAAGGGGCTGCTGTTTGTTTTGTTTTGTCTGCGCCTAAGAAGACCGATTCCGACAAGAAAATTTCTCACCGTGATCCGGCGCATTTTCTGGTGACCAACTTTGTTGCCCGCAGAGTGAAGGGGCAAATTTCCACAATCATAGGTTATCCGTTTAAAGAGGAATCGACAGTTGCTTTGAAAGTGGATGATAAAGCTTTTGAGCTTTACACCAATGGTGACACGGCTTGGGCTGCCGCCGCCGACGTGGAAGCCAGTATTGTGAAGGCCATGAAAGCCGCCAAAATTTTGAGTGTGAATGGCACTTCTGTGCGCGGCACGCAGACGACGGATTATTATTCCATGGCTGGCTTTAACAAGGCATTGGAAAAAATAGACACGGCTTGCAGATGATGAAGCGCATTTTCGTTTTTATATTTGGCCTATTCAGCTTTGCAACGGCAGCGAACGCGATATGCAAGCCAGTGCAATTCGCCAAAGCCAATTACACCGTTTGTGGATTTGATACGCGCACCGATACATTGGCGCTTTATGACCTTGATGCCACCGGCAAGCCTTACGGTGGCTTTGTGGTTTTGCGCGATGCATTATTGGCGCAGGGCAAAGAACTTTTATTCGCGATGAACGCAGGAATGTTCGGCACAGATTTAAAACCCATCGGCTATTATGTTGAGGGTGGAAAATTATTGCACGCGATGAACCACGCCGATGGCCCGGGGAATTTTCATTTGAAGCCCAATGGCATTTTCTATGTTGCGGGGCAGAAGGCTGGCGTGATGGAAACGGAAGCCTTTGCACATTCTGGCATCAAGCCTGATTTGGCTACGCAATCTGGCCCGATGCTGGTGGTGGGTGGCGCATTGCATCCGAGCATTTTGCCAAGCGGGCAATCTATAAAAATTCGCAATGGCGTGTGTGTGAATGACGGCAATAAGGTTTTGTTTGCGATTTCGGACGATTTTGTGACCTTTTATCAATTTGCCACAATGTTCCGCGATGGCCTTCATTGCAAGGATGCGTTATTTCTGGATGGTTCAGTTTCCAGCCTTTATGCGCCGGAATTGAAGCGCAGCGATTTTCTCTCAAATCTTGGGCCGATGGTGGGCGTGACCTCGCCCACAAAATAGATTAAGGGGTCGCACATGGTTACAGTTTTGAAAACGGCAGCCCCGGTTGCGGCATCTTATATTCCCAATGATTTGCGCCGCAACATCGTGGGGCTTTCTCGCGTGGCGCTTAGTAATATTCTCGCCGATGTTGGCGTGGTGGAAAAGCAGCGCCGGATGCGCATGCGCCAGCTGTGGCATTGGATGTATAATCGCGGTGTCACAAATTTTTCGGCGATGACTGATATTTCTAAAGACATGCAGCGCAAGTTGGATGATGCTTTTGTGATAGCGCGACCTGAGGTGGTGACGGAACAAACGTCGTCTGATGGCACACGCAAATGGCTGTTGCGCTTGGCGCCTGATGATAAGGGCGCGCGCCATGAGATTGAAACGGTTTATATTCCGGAAGAAGATCGCGGTACTTTGTGTATTTCATCGCAGGTTGGTTGCACACTCACTTGCACGTTCTGCCACACTGGAACGCAGAAACTGGTTCGGAATTTAACCGCTGGTGAAATCGCCGGGCAGATTATGTTGGCGCGTGACAAAATCAAAGATTGGCCGATGGATTTGGAAGCGAATAAAACGCCGCCATCATCGGGGCGTTACATCACCAATGTTGTATTGATGGGCATGGGTGAGCCTTTGTATAATTTCGATAATGTGAAGGATGCGATTGACATCGCCTCTGATGGTGAGGGGCTTTCGCTTTCCAAGCGCCGCATCACTTTGAGCACCTCTGGTGTTGTGCCGGAGATTGTGCGGGCAGGTATGGAGATTGGTTCATCGCTGGCGATTTCTTTGCATGGCACCACTGATGAAATTCGCAACAAGCTGGTGCCGCTGAATAAGAAATATAATATCGCGCAGCTGATGGATGCTTGCCGCAATTATCCTGGCTCCAGTAACGCGCGGCGCATCACGTTTGAATATGTGATGCTGAAGGGCGTGAACGACACCAAGGAAGATGCCAAACGCTTGGTGCAATTGCTAAAGGGCATTCCGGCGAAGGTGAATTTGATTCCGTTCAACCCTTGGCCCGGCACGGCTTACGAATGTTCGCAATGGGATGTGATTGAGGCCTTTGCTGAGATTTTGAACAATGCGGGTTATGCGTCGCCTGTGAGAACGCCACGCGGCAGAGATATTATGGCGGCCTGTGGCCAGCTGAAGAGCGAGAGTCAGAAGGTTCGGGCGAGTGAAAGGAAGTAATTCTGTTGACTTTTTGTTCTCATTGCGGCAGAGTATTTCAACACTGTTGAGGTTGTCATGAGTGAGCCTGAAAATTTGGTATTAACGCTGTTGCGCGAGGTACGCAGTGATGTGAAGCATATGCGTGACGCGCAAGAGCATATGGCAACGAATTTAGATGTTGCCGGTGTGCGGCTCGAAGTTGGGGCCTCAGAAAAACGTCTTTCCGAACGCATCAATCACTTGAACCGTGCGGTGATCGAATACCATTCTTCAACCATAGGCCATGGCGTGTTATATTCTGAAATTGATGAACGCCTGCGGCGGGTGGAGCAGCACCTGAAATTGCCGCCAACTGAGTCTCATTAAAACATCAGCGTAACATCATGGCGGCATGCGGGCAGCTGAAGAGCGAGAGCATGAAGGTGGGGGCGAGTGAGAGAGGCTAGATTGGATTGCGAAGTGATCGTGGTGAGGAAATTCAGCTAATTAGAATTGGTGAAATTGCTCATAAGGTCTTGAAGCAAAACCCCTGCAATACATTTTTTCAGGATTTCCAATCACGGTTGGATGGAAAGCTTGGCAAGCGGGCTGCCTTGGAGTTCTATGAGGTAAAACTCACCTCATTGTCAGAAAACGATTGGGTCATTCTTCGATCTAAAGTAATTTCACAGTTCATACATCCCAATTCAAAACGTGCCTGGCAGTCGCCTTTCAATATCCTCAATGAAGCGATTGCTTATTCCTATTTTTTAAAGGATGGCTGTGAAGGCGTCGCTTTCATTCCCGAAGGCAACAGCAAGACTCCCGACATTTCAATTTTAAAAAAGGGTCAGAAAATAGCGTGCGAAGTTAAAACGATAAACGTTTCCGATGAAAAAGTGAGAACAGATAAGATTAACCAACTTAGGTGGACGCGCGGCAGGCCAAGTCTAGTATGTTCAATCAGCGACCAGTTATCTCCGAAATTTTTCGAAACGAAGGTGCGGAAAACTATTGATCAAAACCTAGAAAAATTCAGAAATTATCCTGATGCGCTCAGAGTTTTCTTTTTCGTTATGAACTTTGATGATCGCTTTCATGAATACGCAGATCGCTATTTTGTTCAAATTGAACAGTGGTTGGATGGACGTAGCATCCCCGTAGATGGGGTGATTTGTTTGGATAAGTCAACGCTTTGGCGTGAGGAACCCCTTGTATTGGAATGGCCCAAGGGCTTGTGGAAACGGCTTGAGGCGTGATAGGTCGCTCTTCAACACACCATCTCGTTCGTCACCCCTGCGAAGGCAGGGGCCCAGCTTCTTCTTCACGTACTCACGATAAGTAGCTGGATCCCCGCTTTCGCGGGGATGACGTAGTTTAGGGGACTATACGAAATTACGATTTAAGAAGAGACATTCATGACCACCAAATCTAAAATCAAAAAAGTCGTTCTCGCTTATTCCGGCGGCCTTGATACATCTATCATCCTCAAATGGCTGCAAACCGAATATGGCGCGGAGGTCGTGACTTTCACCGCTGATCTGGGCCAAGGCGGCGAGTTGGAACCGGCGCGCAAGAAGGCCGAATTGATGGGCATTAAAAACATCTATGTTGAAGATGTTCGCGAAGAATTTATCCGTGATTTCGTGTTCCCGATGTTTAGGGCCAATGCCATGTATGAGGGCGTGTATTTGTTGGGCACCTCAATTGCGCGGCCTTTGATCGCTAAACGTTTGATTGAGATCGCCGCTGAAACCGGCGCTGATGCTATTGCCCATGGGGCCACTGGCAAGGGCAATGACCAAGTGCGCTTTGAACTGACGGCTTATGCGCTGAACCCCGACATTAAAGTCATCGCGCCGTGGCGGGAATGGGCTTTCAAAAGTCGCACCGATTTGTTGGCTTTTGCGGAAGCTCACCAAATTCCGGTGCCGAAGGACAAGCGCGGCGACGCGCCATTTTCAGTGGATGCGAATTTGCTGCATTCATCATCTGAAGGCAAAGTGTTGGAAGACCCGTTTGTGGAGCCGCCGCCTTATGTGTTCCAGCGCACCATTGCGCCAGAGGATGCACCTGACAAAGCAACCTATATTGAGATTGAATTCAAAACCGGCGATCCGGTTGCCATCAACGGCAAAGCCATGTCTCCGGCCACTTTGTTTACAGTACTCAATCAATACGGCCATGACAATGGCATTGGGCGTTTGGATTTGGTGGAAAACCGTTTTGTGGGCATGAAGTCTCGCGGGGTTTATGAAACGCCGGGTGGTACTATTTTAAGTGTGGCACACCGTGCGATGGAGAGCCTCACGCTTGACCGCGAAGCCGCCCATCTCAAAGATTCACTCATGCCTAAATATGCTGAGCTGATTTATTACGGCTTTTGGTTTGCCCCAGAGCGCGAAATGTTGCAGGCAATGATTGACAAGTCGCAGGAACATGTTGAGGGCGTGGTTCGCCTCAAGCTTTACAAGGGTAATGTGATTGTGGTGGGACGCAAGTCTCCTAAGTCGCTTTATTCCAACGAGTTGGTGACCTTTGAAGATGATCGCGGCGCTTATGACCAGAAAGATGCAGCGGGCTTTATTAGGCTGAACGCGCTGCGCCTGCGGACATTGGCGGCGCGTAAACGCAACATGAGGTAAAAAAGCAACATGGCTCAGTCGACAAAAGGCATTTGCATTTTAGGCGCTGGCGGGCATGGGCGCGTGGTTGCTGATATCGCTGAGCTGTGTGGTTATTCAGACATCGAGTTTGTGGATGCGCGCTGGCCTGGGCAGAGCGAAAATCTGGCTTGGAAAGTGGTTGGTCGCAGCTTTGAAAATAGTAGTCAGGGTTTTGCGCGCTTTGTGGCGCTGAACACCAATGGTTTGCGCGCGAAGCTGGTGCTAGAGATGGTTGCAGCGGGCATTTCTATGCCAACCCTGGTACATCCATTTGCCAGTGTTTCCAAGCATGCCAAACTTGGCATCGGTTGTGTGGTTATGGCAGGCGCTGTGGTTAATGCGGGTGCTATGCTAGGGCATGGTGTGATTGTTAATACTTCTGCCAGCGTTGACCATGATTGTGTGATTGGCGATGGCGTCCATATCTCACCGGGCGCGCATTTGGGCGGCAACGTTGAGGTTGGTGCAGAAAGCTGGATTGGCCTTGGTGCTAGCGTGCGCGAAGGCATTCAGATTGGGACGCGCTGCATGGTGGCAGCAGGTGCTGTGGTTATCACCAATCTCGAGAGTGGAGTGCGGGTTCAAGGCGTTCCAGCTCGGGTCGTTGCTATGGCCAACTGAGACGTTTGCTTCTCAATGCTGCACATGCTAAGGCCGCGCCAATTCCGCTCATTTTACAGAAAGTTGGCGCTCATATGAATCTGCGCAACATTGCTATTATTGCCCACGTTGACCACGGCAAGACCACATTGATCGACCGTTTGCTGGCACAATCCGGAACCTTCCGCGACAACCAAAAGGTTGCCGAGCGCGCCATGGATTCCAACGATTTGGAAAAAGAACGTGGCATTACCATTCTGGCCAAAGTCACTTCTGTGCAGTGGAAAGAAACCCGCATCAACATTGTGGATACACCAGGCCACGCCGATTTTGGCGGTGAAGTTGAGCGTATTTTGAACATGGTGGATGGTGCGGCCTTGCTGGTTGATGCTGCCGAAGGCCCGATGCCACAAACCAAGTTTGTGTTGGCTAAAGCCTTGAAGCTGGGGCTTAAGCCCATCGTTGTGATCAATAAAATTGATCGTCCGGATCAGCGTTATCAAGAAGTGGTGAATGAGGTGTTCGATCTGTTTGCCGCACTTGATGCAACGGATGAGCAGCTTGATTTTCCGATCATCTATGGCTCTGCCAAGCTGGGCTGGATGAGCACCACGCCAGAAAAGCAAGCCGATGATATGTCGGCGCTGTTTGATATGGTGGTTTCACATTTCAAGCCACCCGTGGTTGAAGAAGGCCCGTTCCGCATGTTGGTGACCACGATTGAAGCCAATCCATTTTTGGGCCGCGTCCTCACCGGGCGCATCCGCTCTGGTTCAGTGAAAGCCAATCAAGCAGTTCGCGCCTTGGGCCGTGATGGAACGGTGGTAGAAGTGGGCCGCGTTTCTAAAGTTCTTTCTTTCCGCGGGCTAGAACGTATTCCTGTTGAGCAGGCTGACGCTGGCGACATTATCGCAATTTCAGGCCTGACGACTGCGACAGTTGCTGACACCATTGCTGATCCAACTGTTACTGTTCCAATCCAAGCTCAGCCGATTGATCCGCCGACGCTCACCATGACATTCCGCATCAATGACGGACCGCTGGCTGGCAAAGAAGGCGACAAGGTTCAATCGCGCGTCATCCGTGAGCGTTTGCTGCGTGAAGCCGAGGGCAATGTGGCATTGAAAGTAACGGCTTCTGAAAATGAAACCGATGCCTTTGAGGTCGCTGGTCGTGGCGAATTGCAGCTTGGCATTTTGATTGAAGTGATGCGCCGCGAAGGCTTTGAGCTGACTGTTGGGCGCCCACGCGTGGTGTTCAAAACTGATGAAGCTGGCAATAGGCTGGAGCCCATCGAAGAAGTTATCGTTGACGTTGATGAGGCCTATACCGGTATTGTGGTTCAGAAGCTTTCTGAGCGCCGTGCTGAAATGCGTGACATGCGCCCATCCGGCCATGGCCGTCAGCGCATTGTGTTTCATGCGCCAACGCGCGGGTTGATTGGTTATCAAAGCGAGTTGATGGGCGATACCAGAGGCACGGCCATTATGAACCGCTTGTTTCATGCCTATGCACCTTATGTGGGCGACATTCCCGGCCGCCACACCGGCGCGCTATTGTCTAATTCTGATGGTGACGCTGTGGCCTATGCCATTTTCAACCTGCAAGATCGTGGCCCAATGTTCATTGAGCATGGCACCAAGGTTTATGCTGGCATGATTATCGGTGAGCATACACGTGGCAATGATCTTGAGCTCAATGTGATCAAGGGCAAAAAGCTGACGAACGTGCGCGCATCGGGCAAAGACGAAGCCGTGGTTCTCACGCCGCCGATCAAGATGTCTCTTGAAAAAGCGCTGGCCTATGTGGGTGAAGACGAGCTCGTCGAGATAACGCCGAAATCCATCCGCTTACGCAAAATCCATCTTGATCCGAATGAGCGCAAGCGTTTGAGCCGCTCTAAGGAAGCAGCGGCGGAGTAATTATTCCGCCAGCGCCTTGCACGGCTCCAGGCTGATGCCGGGTTCGCCGATGCTGGAATCATAAGTCGGAATCCCGGTTTTGCAAACAAAGCCTTCAGCCTTTTCATCGGCCGCCTTGCGCGCCGCGTCATTGGCGTTGGGGAAAGACCCGTTCACATAATGCATCTGGCAGGCGGAGCCGTTGTCCAGCTTGTTCACCACCAGCCAAGTGCCCTGCTTGGTGGAATCCGGATCAAGGGACACCGTCCAGCGCAGGATGGCGGCAATGGGCTTTGCGTCCTTCACGCGCCATTCCACCTTGCGGCCGGCGGCATTGAAGTGGTTGAAGCTCTTCATGCCCGAGCAATTCTGTTCATCCGACTTGCCAAAGGCGACGGAGTCTCGGTCATCGCCCGATCTGATGAAAACGTCATAGCCGCCGTAACCCTTGCAGTGCCAGGCGCCAGCAAAGGCCTCATTGTCGGCCTTCTCGGTCTGCTTGCATTTCTTGAGATCGATTTTGGTAAAGACCGATTTCACATCACCTGCGAGGACTGGTGTAGCGAGGCTTGCGATGGCGGCAACAATAATCAAGGCTTTCATGTATTGTGGCCTCCAGAAAACTGCGAATGACGCTTTCATTTTGCACCATTTCCACCACTTTGTCGCGCGAGGTTTCACCTGATGCGAGCCGGAAGGACGACTTCGCAACTCCAATTGCTTTGGCCAGTGTTTCAATCACTGCTGCGTTGGCCGCACCTTTTTCAGGAGGTTTTGATACTTTCACAGCTAAAGCAATTTGCCCAGCGGCGTTGGCCACAAGGCCCACGACTTCATCGCGGCCTGCCTTTGGTGTGACGCGTAGATGCAGGAACAATCCCTTTGGCGTTTGCCGCAAGGGCATTAGCGCGCAATTTGCAAGAAGAAATAAGGCAGCAGGGATTGTTGCAGGAATGAGATGATGAGAAGAACCACGACAGGTGAGAAATCCAGCCCGCCCAAATCCGGCAAGACGCGGCGGATAGGGCCGAGGATTGGTTCAGTTAACACGTAAAGTGCATGGCTGATTTGGCGCACCGAGGGGTTGGTGGTGTTGATAATGTTAAAGGACACCAGCCAGCTGATCACCACTGTGGCGAGGATTATGTACCAATAGATATTGAGAACTTCGTAGGTCAGCCAAATTGCCGGATTCATCATAAGCCTTTCGCGTTGTGTGTTTCATTTAAGCGCTGAGGCGCGTGGTTACAAGCCAGTCGTCTTGACCGTGTGCATGATGGCATTTAATACGAAGACACCCTTAAAAAGGGGCGGTAGCTCAGTTGGGAGAGCGCGGCGTTCGCAATGCCGAGGTCAGGGGTTCGATCCCCCTTCGCTCCACCATTTATTCCTGGTGAGGTCATTTAATCCACCGCTGTTTGAAATACTGACCTGACCTGCGTTTTCTGAATCAGACGATATGAGAATGTTGAACTGGAAAGAAGAAAGAAGATGGCAAGGAAGCCAGGACGATAGAGCAAAGTGTCCGGGTTCAGGCCCGATTTCACCCTCGTTCAGGCAAGATAGCTTGTCAGCTTAAAATTGTGGCGATCCTACATTTAATTGCAAATGGAACCATTTTGGTTATGGCGTGTTATGCTAGTGGTACACGATGCTCTTGTGCTTTTGGTCGACTTCTCGTTGATCGCTTTCGCCTCAAATAAACCCGGGAAAGTAAGTTTATCCATGGTCGCACCAATCAATTTTCATCCAGAGGCTGCAGGGCTTAGCTTGATGCTGGCAGTTATCACTTCATCAGATGCACCGCTGGTTCTCCTAGATGGCCAACTCGCTGTAATAGCTGCGAGCGCCTCATTCTGCCACGCCTTTCAAATCGATCCAGCAAGCGTGCCCGGTAAAAGGCTCTCCGAACTTGGGAATGGTGAGTGGGATGTTCCCCAATTGAATTCTCTGCTTGAAGCAACGGCTTCAGGAGCGGCAGAGGTCCAGGGTTATGAGTTTAGCCTCAACCGCAACGGACTGGCCCCAAGGTGTCTGGTTCTGAATGCGCATAAGGTCAAATACGACGACAGAGAACAGACACGCTTGCTTTTGGCAGTTGCGGACGTAACCGAAGCCCGGGCTAATGACAAGATCAGGGACGACCTCCTGCGCGACAAGGCGATTCTATTGAAGGAGGTCCAGCACCGGGTCGCCAACAGTCTCCAGATCATCGCAAGCATCCTGATGCAGAGTGCGCGCAGAGTGAACTCCGAGGAAACCCGTGGGCATCTCAATGACGCGCATGGCCGTTTGATGTCAATTGCCGCGGTTCAACAGCAACTTGCCGCATCAGGCCTCGGCAAGGTCGAACTTCGATCCTATTTCACGCAGCTCTGCAAAAGCCTTGGGGCATCAATGATCCCCGACCACCGGCTGCTCACAATCGAGGTGTCAGTCGATGCCAGTGTAACCGATGGCAATACTTCCACGAGCTTAGGGCTGATTGTGACCGAATTGGTTATCAATGCCCTTAAACACGCGTTCCCCGAAAATCGTTCGGGGAAAATCGTCGTCGATTATCGATCTCACGGCCCTAACTGGACATTGAGTATAAGCGATAATGGAGTGGGGATGCCTGCGCCCTCAGAAGGCGTTAAGCCCGGCCTCGGTACCAATATCATTGAAGCACTCGCAAAGAGTTTGGACTCCGAAATTAAAGTCGCAAGCGCAAATCCTGGCACAGCAATCTCAGTAATACATGCTCAGCTTGCCGTGGTTCCCGTAGCTAGGATCGTGTGATGAAATTGCAGAAATTGGAGCCGACATGGAAACCAATCAACGATCCACGTTCAAATTGCTTTTTGCGGGAAACAGAATGATGAACAGCGCAGTTATCTTGGTGGTTGAGGATCACCCGCTTATCCGGCTGAGCGCTATGGAGCTGGTTGAAGCCGCAGGATTCCATGCCATTGGGGCTGAGAATGCCGACGCAGCAATCGCTATCCTGGAAGCCCGAGCAGACATTCGCTTGGTATTCACAGACGTTGAAATGCCCGGCAGCATAGATGGATTGAAGCTCGTACACTATATCCGGGACAGATGGCCACCTGTACACTTGATAGTTGTATCGGGTCGAGACAAGCTTCACGAAAATCAGTTACCCGCTGGTTCCAAGTTTTTTTCCAAGCCTTATAACGACAATACCATCGTAGCAGAGATGACGAGATTATTGGGCACATGAAATTTGGCACGTCAGCAGTCGTCAACTGTTCAGATGGCAAGGCCGTCTGAGCCATCATAAAGCTGGCGAACACAAAACAAGTTCATCCAAATTAATTTCCTTATCATCAACGATGCTGCTCTATGTAGTGGTAAGTGGTAGTTTTACTAATACGGCGTTTTGCAGCAAAGATTTGATGCGTTGATTATAATTTCACGTCGCGCAAAACATCTGAGCATCTTAATGGAGAGCGGTTGGACTAACCGAATTCTTTCCACCAATGTTTGGCAATATCAATACGACGCGGAACCCAGACCTTTTTCTTTTTGCCGATGTAATCCATGAATTTGGCCACGCCTAGGGCGCGCCCTGGGCGGCCCGCCAGTCGGCAGTGGAGACCCACCGTCATCATCTTCGGTGCGCCCTTCTTGCCTTCTTCATAGAGGCAATCGAATGTGTCTTTCAGATATTGGTAAAAATGCTCACCCGTGTTGAAGCCCTGGGGTGTGGCAAAGCGCATGTCATTGGTGTCAAGCGTGTATGGTATGATGAGATGCTTTTTGCCGCCAGACTTGGGCAGGAAATAAGGCAGATCATCGGCATAGTCATCAGATGAATAAAGAAATCCACCTTCTTCCATTACCAATTTAGTCGTGTTCATCGAACAGCGCCCAGTGTACCAGCCCAGTGGGCGCTCGCCTGTTATCTCTTTGTGAATACGGATGGCTTTTTCGATGGAAGCACGCTCCATGTCTTCGGCCATATCTTTGTGTTCAATCCATTTCAGGCCATGAGACGCAATTTCCCATTTGGCTTTCTTCATGGCCGCGACTTGCTCAGGCGAACGTTGCAGCGCCGTGGCCACACCGTATGTGGTGACCGGAATTTTGCGGGATGTGAACATGTCATGCAGTCGCCAGAAGCCAGCTCTCGCACCATATTCATAAATGGATTCCATGTTCCAGTGCCGCTGGCCAACCCAAGGTGCCGCACCAACAATCTCACTCAGGAAAGCTTCAGATGCGGCATCACCGTGAAGGATGTTATTCTCGCCACCCTCTTCATAGTTCAGAACAAATTGCACGGCTACATAAGCGCCACCTGGCCATTTCGGGTTAGGCGGTTTGCCGCCATAACCCTTCATGTCGCGCGCATATTTTTCGAGCTCAGCCATAGTTTATTTTCCAGTATTCATGGCCCATGGCCCATGTTGCGGGCCTTGCATGTCCACCCGCTCAAATCCATGTGCGCCGAAGAAATCGCGCTGGCCTTGGATAAGATTGGCCGAGCCACGGGCTTGGCGGTAACCATCAAAATAAGACAAAGCATTGGATAGAGCCGGTGCTGGCTCACCGGATGCAGCACTGAGGGCCACAATGGCACGCAGGGCCATGTGATCTTTCTTCATCATCTTGATGAAGGCTGGCGTCATAAGTAAATTGCCGGCGTTTGTTTTGCTGTACGCTTTGGTAATCTCGCCAAGGAATTGAGAGCGAATGATGCAGCCGGCGCGCCAGATGGCCGCTGCAGTGCCCAGTGGCAAATTCCATTCATATTGTTTTGATGCGGTTTCCAACACGGCGAAGCCTTGTGCATAAGCGGCGATCTTGCCGGCATAAAGAGCGCCTTCAAGTTGCTTCAAAATTTTTGCTCGCAATGCCTTGCTGATTTTTTTGTGCGGAATTTTATAGGCTTTCTCAGCTTTCACGCGTTCATCTTTCATCGATGAAATAATGCGCGCATCAACGGCCGCTTCAATGGCTGAGGCATTGACGCCTAAAGTTTGTGATTCAATGGCCGCCCATTTGCCAGTACCCTTTTGGCCAGCGCGATCAACGATCACATCAACCAACGGCTTTTTAGCTTTGGTATCAATCACGCTGAGCACTTTTTGGGTGATTTCAATCAGGTATGAATTCAGTCTGCCCTTATTCCAGTTGTGAAAAACTTTGGCAATCTCTGCGGCCTTCATGCCGAGGCCATCACGCATTAAGCCATAAATTTCGGAGATCATCTGCATATCGCCGTATTCAATGCCGTTGTGAATGGTCTTCACAAAATGGCCAGCGCCATTGGGGCCCATATAGGCAGCACAGGGAACACCTTTATATTTGGCAGAAATGGCAACAAGAACTTTTTCAACGCGATGCCAAGACGATTCTTTGCCACCCACCATGATAGAGGGGCCGTGCCTAGCACCTTCTTCGCCACCCGAAACGCCCATGCCAATGAAATTGAGTTGAGAGTTTTTAAGCTCTTCAACGCGGCGCATCGTGTCATGGAAATTGGCGTTGCCGGCATCGATGAGAATATCTTGTGCCTGCATCAGGGGTTGGAGATGTGAGATTACCTGATCCACCGCTGGGCCAGCCGTAATCAAGATGATCACAGGTCGCGGTGGCTTGATGGCGGCGATCAATTCTTCATAGGTCTTGCATTCAATGAGATTGGCGGCCAACGGTCCCGCCTGGCGGACCACTTCATGGGTGACTTTGTCGTTGCGGTTCCAGATCGCAACTTTGAAGCCTTTTTCTGCGATATTAAGTGCGAGGTTTGATCCTATCACACCCATGCCAATGACGCCAATTTCTGCTTCAGACATTTTCACTTCTCCTATTTATTCCACCGCTGTGCTGCGGCATCATCAGTTTGTTTGGCATCCACCCAATGCTTGCCGGTGGTGCCTTCTTCCAATTTCCAGAATGGTGCATGAGTTTTGAGCCAATCCATGAGGAATTGGCAAGCCTGAAATGCGGCTTCGCGGTGCTCTGATGCGGTGATAACAAGAACAATATCTTCGCCCGGTAACATTCTACCATAACGGTGGACAATAAGAACATCCTGCAGGGACCAACGCTGATGGGCTTGGCTTTCGATCTCGCTCAGGGCTGCCTCTGTCATGCCCGGATAATGTTCCAGCGTTATGGCGTTCACAGCAGAGCCATCTGAAACATCACGCACTGATCCAACAAAAAATGCATAGCTGCCCACATCGGTGCGGCCTGCCTTGAAGGCTGCATATTCTGCGCCGAGATCAAATGCCTCGTGTTGAACTTTAATCATGTGGCCTATTCAGCCAGAACTCGCGTCGTTGGGAAAGTGATTTCAACACGCGTACCTTTGCCTGGCTCGCTGGTGATGTTGAAGCTGGCGCGGTTGGCCTCAACCAAGGCTTTGGTGAGGGGTAATCCCAGACCAGTTCCAGGTCTATCACGGCCGGGAGTTTCGACGCGCATAAAAGGCTTTAGCGCTCGATCCAATTCGGTTTTGCCCATGCCAATGCCGGTGTCTTGCAGGCTTAACGCCAGTGCTCCATGGCCATCGAGGTGAGCAGATGCTACCACTTGTCCGCCCGCATCGGTATATTTGATGGCATTGGAAAGCAGATTGACCAGAACTTGCTTTAGCGCCTGTTGATCTGCCACTACGCGCGGTAAATCTGAGGCGAAGGATTTGCGCATCACAACGCGCGCCCTTGTGGCCTGATCTTGCAGGAGGCGCTGGGCCTCGTTGAAACAGTCTGCAATGCTGACAGCGGTGAAATTTAATTCTAGTTTACCGGACTCGATCTTGGAAAGATCAAGAAGATCGTTGATCATGGACAGCAAATGTGTGCTGGAATTGTGGATGTCATTGACATAGCCACGATAACGCTCATTTCCTATTTCGCCATAACGACCGCTGCGCATCAAGTCCGAGAAGCCCATGATGGCGTTAAGCGGTGTGCGCAGTTCATGGCTAACACGAGCCAGAAATTCGCTTTTATGGCGACTAGCCGATTCAGCAGCATCTTTTGCGGCACGTAATTCAGCTTCACTGCGCTTAAAAGCAGTGATGTCGCGCAGCACCGCACAATAAGCCGGAGATTTCCCTTCGTTGCTGATGCGACCAAGGGTCATGAACAAGGGCACGTGGCCACCCTGTTTGACAACGCCCGTTACCTCACGGCCATCGTTAAATACACTGGCCAGACCACGACCAGAAAGACCGCTAAGATATCCGTCGAATACCGAAGCGCTGTTTGCATCCAGCACCAATGAGAATGGTTTGCCAATAACCTCTGCGCTGCGAAAACCGAAAATAGCTTCTGCGCCAGCCGAGAAATTTTTTATCGAGCCGCTAGCATCTAGTGTTACTATTCCATCCGCACAAATATCCAGAATGGCGCGCAGTTCATCATTTGAAGCACTGCCGCGCGTATTGGAAACTTGCGTAAGATGTATGGACGTTGGCGCAGGCGGTGGAGCAGCGTGCACAGCTTCCACTTGGTCACTTTTAATCGGCACTGGCATTTCTGCATGATAGTCGGTCAGCAATGGCTCAAAAGTGAATTGATCGGCGGCGCCGCTTTTCCAGGGCATGTTGTGGCGGCTGACCACATATTCAGAATGCTGGCCAGTGGCATTAGGTAATTTCAAGCGGCCCAAACGTTGTGGCGCGTTTTGCAACGCCGACCAGAAAGCCTCGTCATTCAATAAGCTGGTTGCATCTTTATGGCCAAGGAGCTGAGTGAGCCGTTGATTGGCAAAAAGGGGTTGACCCTCGTGCACAATAGCCACTGCCGAAGTGGTTTTTTGCAAAGCAATAAGCAAAGGCGCGGGCAAAGCAGCAGGCTTCAGGAGTGGAACTGGGGGGACGGCGGCTGACAAAGCTGGCGCTTTTGGTTGTTGACCTGGGGCAGCGCCAGCAGCTTTGGAAATGGTCTTGCCCAAGGTCTCAAAAACCTGTTGTTCGGCAGGTGCTAACGTTTCACGCTGTTTGGGTGCTGGTGCTTGGGCTATTTGGCGCTCCAACTCGCGCCGCTCAGTCACGTCTTCCATGATGGCAAGAGCATAAATAGAACCGGCCTCGGCCTTGCGGCGCAAATTGATGCGCGCTTCGCGCGAGCCATAAGGGCTTTGATACGTGCTGATGGCGCTGACCAAACGTGAATGATGTAAACGCTCTAGCAATGCCTGGGCTTGTTCTTGCGGCAACAATAGTTGTTGCAGAGTACTAATTTTAGTGTGCTCAAAAAGTGCGCGGGCCAACTCATTGGTGAAGAGAATGCGGCCATCTTCTGCAAGTGCAAAACTGGCTGCAGGCAAATCGTCAAAGCCATTCAACAAGTCGGTCGCAGCAGGCTTTTGGTGTTTGCGCCAGATCGCAAGAACGCCGTCACGGCCATCGGCCATCGCATGCAGCCGACATTCGCAAGTTAACGCCTCGGCATGGCCCATGGAAGGAAATGCCAAACTAAGTGTGCAGGCCTCACCACGCGTCATGCCCGGCTTAGCAGCTGCCAAATCTACCAGCCCGGGTTCTTCTGAGTCAAACGGGCTGTCGATCAAATCGAAGAGTGAATTTGCGCCAAATGCCGTAATACCTGCTGCACTGGCCCAAACAAGCCGCGCCCGCGCCACATCCCACAACCATGCCGGTTCAGTGGATTGCCGAAGATCTTCAAGTGTTTGAAGGTTTTTGCTCACGCGAACTCATGGGATTTAATTTAAATTCAAACCCAACTAAACCAGATTCTGAGCAAAGGTCTAGTGTTTGTTAACTTATCAGAAACCATGTTGACTGGAGCGGCATAGTAGAACACTATTTTTGCAGGTTGAATTTGGGGTAACTTGCCGCTATCAGCCCCATTTAGGCGCCGCCTTAGCTCAGTTGGTTAGAGCACTAGATTGTGGATCTAGGGGTCCCCCGTTCGAGCCGGGGAGGTGGTACCATTTGTCTATTAAAAATAATGACTTTAGAGTTGTTTGGATTGCGCTCTCTTTTGGCCCGATTTCTAGCAACCAATTAACGACCTCTAAGCGTGATGCTTCGCTTAGTTTACGGTGGGGTTACCGAACAAATGTGACATTGTTGGAACGATTCAAGTCCAAGCAAAGCCTGAATGGATGTGGTTTCGACGGACGCTTTCATGTAAATGGTGACGTTTACAATCATCGAACTCCCAAACGCGATATACCAAAATAGTCTCTCCTAGTCTGTTGTCAGGTCATGTGGCCGACTTGGCTTGGAATTCGCTCATACACGTTGTGTTTTATTTTGACGCCCAGAAGCATCTTCTGTTTCGAGATTGGGTTCATATTTTACAAAAAAATGAACTTCAGGTTGTACGACGTGACCTTTTGTCGATTCCATATTTTTTTGCCACCTCCAATTTCGCCCAATTAGGCATTGAAGCGTGTTGTCGCTGGTTGGCCTGGCGAGGCAAAAGAACCCCATTTATCGTTACAATTCAAAGTGAAACATCATTCGTTAACCACTCATTAACCGTAGCACCGTAAAAAATAGCAACTCAACTAGTGGTAAAGTTGAGTGCGTTGGTAAGCGGTTGTGTTTTTGATCCGGCCGCCCTGTTTCGGTTTGTAAGCGTCTCCCCACATTTTTTTGAGGTTGTAATTGCTGAACCCGCGACAGCTGGCCGTGGCGTCTCGCCCACTAGTGCGCTCCCGCAACGGAGCGGCACCCACTTTGCTGTTGGATAATGCGTTTGACTTTGAACCAACCTCCAACCGGCCAGTAGATTTTTTTATCACTGCCATTCCCAAATTTCAAAAACGAAAACGACGGCGAAGGCCGCGCGCGGGTTCACCGCACCACGACTTAACAGGCAAAAATTCTACTCAACTAACGCAACAAAAACTTCAGTCTAACCCGAGGGAAAAATGAAACACCAAAACTCAACTCTATTTACGGCGTATGCCAAGGTACAGCGCATCCGAACCGCGATGACAACTATGTTGGCAAGCACATTTGTGTTTGCCCAGGTAGTACCCACCTACGCAACCATCGACAATACCGCCAGCCCCGTGGGTACTTATAGCGGCACTACCACTACCTTCACCGCAGCACCAGCCGTGCACGTGCCGGTCTCGCAATCACCTGCCTTGACAATCGTCAAGACGGTTTTCGTAGCGCCAACCACGACACTTCTAACCCCCGGCACCATTACCTATCACTATGTCGTCCAAAATACTGGCAATGTGGATATGGTTGGTGTTGCGCCTACAGACGCGGGCCCGACGTTTAATGGTTCAGCTGGAACCGGCAGCATGAGCGCCTTCACTCCAGCGACCGCTTCTCTAGCAGTTGGTGCATCGCAGACTTTCAGCGCTACTTACACGCTATCTCAACTTGATGATGATCATGCGGGTGGCATAACAAACGGTGTTTCAAACACGGCTGGTGCCGGTGGCAACTACGGTCCGGGACCCACTGCCTATGTCATCCCAGGCCCCGGCCAATCGACGACGACAACCACAGTTCCTGCTTTACCGCAACTTGCCATTGCCAAGACCTTTGTGCTTGCGCACATCCCGGCCAATGCTGGCTTAGGTGCCAACGCGGGCTTGGGCGACACCATCACCTACACTTATGTGGTGTCTAACACGGGCAACGTAACAGAGACCAACGTTCAGGTCGTGGATAATCACGCTGGTGCAGTGGTCGCTGTTGGTGCGGGCGGTATTCAAGGTGAAACGCTCACCACCAACGGGCCTCTGGGTGCAGCTGCTTCAAACGACGGAACAGCTAACAATGGTATTTGGAGCACGCTTGCTGCGGGTGCCGCAGTCACATTCACTTGGGCTCACGTTGTAACCCAAGCTGAAATCGATCACGGCTAAGGCCTTCTGATACCCCACGCGGCTCCCTCGGCCGCGTGGGCTGTCCCACAAAATGCTCAGCTTGAAACGAAACATAATTCACCGAAAGGTGCTCAGGGCCCTCGCAAATGCGATGGGTTCTTTTGCGCTTTTAATGAGTTGTGTTTTTGCGTCGGCCGGGCCCGCAAATGCGGACATCACCAACATTGCGACCGCCCAAGGTACTTACCTTGGCCAGCCTGTTTCTTCTGCACCGATTACGGTGAATGTTCCGGTGGCTTCACCAACGCCTGCAATAGGCATCGTAAAAACCGGGACGTTCAATGATGTAAACGGAAATGGTTTCGCCGACGTTAATGATACCATCACTTACACATTTGTAGTTAAGAACCTTGGTTCTGTCACCCTCACCACTGTTGCTGCAACCGATAATAAGATCGGTGCGGTCGCCTGTGTACTGACCACACTCGCGCCCGGCCAAAACACAACTTGCACAGGACCAGTTTACCATCTGAGCCAAGCTGATGTGGATGCGGGTTCAGTTTCTAACCAAGCGACAGTAACGGCGAAAGCGCCGGATGGCAGTACGGTTACCGATTTATCTGATCCAACCACATCCGGTGTTGGCAATGATACGCCAACTGTTGTTGCATTACCCGGTACGGCTGCGATCGGCCTGATCAAACCAGTTGCCACGTTGAATGACATCAATAGCAATGGCCAAGCCGATGCTGGCGAAACACTGAGCTATACTTTCACAGTTAAAAATCTGGGCGCCAAAACTTTAACTGTGGTCAGTGTGACTGATCCAAAAGTGTCCGGCATCACTTGCGCTGCAACAACACTGGCGTCGAGCCAAGCTACAACGTGCGCAGGCACGCCTTATGTTATCACACAAGCCGATTTGGACGCTGGCAAAGTCACCAATCAAGCAACAGTTACCTCCAAGGCGCCAGATGGCAGTGTGATCAGTGATCTATCTGATCCTACAACTGCCGGTGCGGCCAATAACGCGCCAACCGTAACGCCGCTCACACAAAAATCCATAATTGGCCTGGTCAAAACCGCGGGCCCGGTTGTGGATGTCAATAGCAATGGTGTGATCGATGTTGGTGATACCATCACCTATTCATTTGCGGTTTCTAATCTAGGCAATGTGAGCTTGAGCAATGTTGCACTTGCCGATCCAATGCTTGCGTCCATCAGTTGCCCCAAGACCACTTTAGCGCCTGCTGAAGTGATGAACTGCACGGCACTGGCTTATGTGCTGAAGCAGTCGGATATCGATGCTGGTAAAGTAACCAACCAAGCAACAGCCACGGCATCAACACCTTCGGGTGGCACAGTAAGCGATCTCTCGGATCCGCTCACATCTGGCCCATCGGCTAATTCGCCAACGGTGGTTACACTCAATCAAAATGCAATAATCGGTTTAGTCAAAACCGCTGCCGCACCTTTCGACGCCAACGGCAATGGCAAGCTCGATGCGGGCGATACTATTGCTTACAGCTTCAAGGTTTCGAACCTTGGCAGTGTGACGCTGAATGCAATCATCGTCACTGACAGCGTCGTTGCGAGTATCACTTGCCCACCAGGCAACCTTGCGCCGGGGGTGAGCGTGACTTGTTCGGGTAACAACTATGTCATCACACAGGCCAACATGGATGCTGGCCAAGTGAGTAATTCCGCAACGGTCACCGGCAAATCGCCAACGGGCACCACGGTTTCTGACGTATCCGATCCTGTCACCGCAGGGCCAAGCGCCAACGCGCCAACAGTCACACCACTGGGTGGTAATGCGAGCATGACTGTCGCCAAAATCGATACTTTGAGCGGAGGCGCAGTAGTTGGCAATCCGATCACCTATAAATTTACAATCAAGAACACGGGCAATGTCAGCCTTCACAACATCACTCTCTCGGATGCTGGTGCAACCATGTCGGGTGGCCCAATTGTTACTTTGGCGCCAGGCATCAGCGACACCACAACTTTCACTGCGTCACATCCATTAACGGCGCCGGACATTGCAGCGGGCAGCTACACCAATACCGCTACAGCAACCGCCGCACCTTCACCTGTTGGTTCACCCAATATCACCGCCAATGGCAGCGCCACGACAACATTGAACACGAATGCGGCTATGACCTTTACGAAGTCTGGTGTGCTGGCCAATGGATCAGCAGTTCCGCCCAAGGCTGGCGATAAGATAAATTACACACTCGTAGTCACCAATACTGGCGCAACGCCTCTCTTTAATGTTTCGGTTTCTGACCCGCTGTTGGCCTCTGCCGAAACATCTACGCAACAAATGGTGGCGCTATTGGATTTGGCGGCCAATCCTGATGCAGCCAGTTTTGCGACTGCCTCATTTGATCATGTCGGAAGCACCAGTGGTATTGTGGCCGCCGACAATCGCCGTGCCCATTTGCGAGACGCGGGTGGGTTGGCGTTGGCCGATACACTTTCGATCTCGCGTCAATTGGTGCGCATGTCAGGTGCAACGGGTGATCTGCAAGCCGGTGAAAAGATCGGGGTTCTTTATAGCATCACCAATTCCGGCAAGGACGGTGTTTCTGATATCTCTGCTACACAGACAGACAGCCTGACCTTCGGCGGCCATGTCAGTTTGCTCGGTGCAGGCGAAACCGATGCCAGCAGCATGATCTTCACGCGTGAACTTATGCCAGATGATATTGCCTCTGGTGGGGTTGTTTCCAACGGTTATGTCAGTTCAACCCAGCAAGGCCATGATGCCTTGCAAGCCGTGACTGATGTGTTGCCACTGTCCGGCATCAAAACTTATGATGACATCGCCACGGCCTCAATCAGCCCGGCTAGTGATCCCCAGCTGAATGCTGGATCAAGCTACACATTCACAGCACCTTACACATTAACGCAGGCCGATATTGATGCGGGCACTGTGCACAATCTTGCCACTGCCACAGCCAAAGACGGTGGTGGAGCCAGCTTAATTAAAACGGCAAGTTTTGATCTTCCACTCCAACAAGCTCCACTTTTTGGCGCGGTGAAGACAGGTACTATTACACCAGCGAACGGCGTTTCTGTGCAAGTTGGCGATGTGATCGTCTATAAATTTGCAGTCACCAATTTAGGCAATGTTACTCTGAAGAATGTTGGCATCACTGACGGGCTGATCAATGTCTCGGGTGGGCCAATCGCCTCACTTGCACCTGGTGTGACTGACAGCAGCACCATCACTGCCCAATATACTCTCACACAAGCGGATATTGATGCTGGCAAATATCAAAATCAGGCCACCGTAACCGCCACTGTGCCTAGCGGCGGTTCCAGCTCTGTTACTTCTGACAATGCTGATCCGAAACAACATCGCCCAACTGTAACGCCAATTGCGCCAGCGCCAGCGATCGGCTTGCTGAAGCAGGTGACTAAGCTTGTGGATACCAATCTCAATGGCATCAATGACGCAGGAGATGTAATCCATTACCAATTCACGGTTTACAATCTCGGCAATGTCACGCTGCACAATATCAACATCACCGACAAAGTTGGCGGTGGAGCAAATGTGACTATCACTGGTGGGCCCATTGTTTCACTGGCCCCCGGTCAGACCAGCACGCAGATCACCGGAAGTTATCCAATCACCCAAACTGATGTTGATGCGGGCCATGTGAATAATACCGCAACAGCAACGGGCACCGCGCCGGATGGAACCATCGTTACACATGATTCAGATCCACTTGTGCCTACTCAGTCTAACCCAACAATAGAGCCTTTGGTGCAGCAGCCACAAATTGTGCTCTACAAGAAACTGGCATCATGGGTTGACGCAAATAATGACGGCATTCTCAATGCTGGCGATGTACTGCATTACTCATTCACTGTTGTGAATTCCGGCAATGTCACACTCAGCAATTTGCAACTGACGGACGCGCTAGCAGCAGCCCAAGTGCAGAACTTAGCGCCGGGCGCAACGATGGCGCCGGGCGTTACTAACCCTAACATGTTCACAGCAACTTATACTGTGACGACGGCGGATGAAACTGCTGGCGTAGTCAAGAACCGCGCCACGATCGTGGCCAGTCAGCCGATTAGCCCGACACAAGTGAATGCTACTTCACTCGATGGTGATCCAACTTCGTCAACCAATTCGACCACTGACACAACCATTCACCCAACGCCTTCCATCTCGATCATTCTCGTGGCTCCCACCTATGCGGATACCAATGGTGATGGCATTATGGATGTGGGCGATACCTTGACCTATCAAGTCAAGATCAAGAACACCGGCCTTGATCCTTTAAATAATATCACAGTGCAAGACTATGTTACCGGCATTACCATCGCAGGGACACTGAACTCGACGTTGCTGGCCAATCAGGAAGACACCACAAGCTTTACTGCAACCCACGTGTTGACGGCCAATGACATCGCATCGGGCATCTATAAGGCGCAGGCGAAGGCTATTGCCGCTGATGCGGCGGCTTCGGCTGGCAACGGGCAGGCCCTCCAGGTCACCAAGCTGTCCGACCCGCTGGATTACACCCAGCAAAATCCGACTGTGTTCTTGATTGTAGCCAATCCGTCGATCACCGTACTGAAAACTTTCAACCATTTTGAAAATGCCAGCGGTACAACCATCGCAGCACCTGCCACAGGAGCCTTCGCGGTTTACACTATTACGGTTAGCAACACCGGCAACGTTCCGTTTGACACTGTGACGGTGGCTGAAAGCGGCATTTATACTGGCAATGTCTCTGGTGCCACGCCATTTACTTTGGCTGCTGGCGCATCTGACTCAACTCATTATGCAGTGAAGCACCAGATCACCAATGCAGAAATGTTGGCTGGCCATGTTGATAACCAAATTCTCGCAACAGGCACCAACATCGCGAAGAACCTCGTTGTCACTGATCTATCTGACCCAAGCAATCCCGCAACACACAATGTGACGATTGTGCCGCTCACGGTTAGCCCGGCAATGGCTGTGGTGAAGAGCTTTACGGTAGCGGACACCAATGGCAATGGCATCGCTGATGCGGGCGATACAATCAAATATACTTTCACTGTGGTCAACACCGGCAATATTGATCTCACCAACATAACGATTACGGATGCTGGTGCGGTGTTGCCAGCGATTGTGCCGGTGTTGCCAAGTTTGGCCGTTGGTGCCTCGGACATAATAACTTTCACAGCAACTCATCTGGTCACGCCAGCTGATGCAATCGCCGGTTTCTATTCCAACCAAGCTAAATTTACTTCAACCGAACTTCCGTTAGGTGTTCTTAGCGACAAATCCAGCTTAGTAGCCCCAATACCGCAGCCAACTGTAACGCAGCTTTATGTTACGAAGCCTGTGCTAACCAAAGTGGCAGCGCGCAGCCAAGTGAAGCGCGGCGATGTGGTGCCTTACACAATCACCGCCAGCAACCTCAATGGTGGCACCTATCAATTGGCCGACATTATGCCGCCGGGCTTTGTCTTCGTGACGGGATCGGCACAAGTGAATGGTGCGGTGAAGGTGCCAGTGTTGAATGGCGTGACTTTGACTTTCAACAATCTCACACCCACCAATGGTAAAATAATCTTGACGTTGAACCTCACGGCGCAGGCTTCGTTGAGTGGTGGCCAATTTGTGAACAATGCGCGCCTCATTGATCAGACCAGCAACGCGGTTTTGGCCGTTGCCCAAGCCACAGTTGAAGTGATCCCTGAAGCGACATTTGATTGCAGCGATATTATCGGCCGCGTGTTTGATGATGTTAGCGGCGATGGCTATATGCGCGACGGATACAAAGGCCTTGGCGGCGTTCGCCTTGCCACAGCCAACGGCACGTTGGTGATAACCGATGCGGAAGGGCGCTTCCACATTCCATGTGCCGCCATTCCTGATGGTGCGATTGGTTCCAACTTTATTATGAAAATTGATCCGCGCACGCTTCCACAGGGCTACAAAATCACAACCGAAAATCCTCGCATTGTGCGCGTTACGCGCGGCAAGATGACTGAGATCAACTTCGGCGCCACTAAAATTCATCAAGTGAAAGTCGATATCACCGGCCGGGCGTTTGATAATGGCAGTCCTGATCTCACCGAAAAGTGGAGCTTGGGCATTGACCGATTGGTCGATATCTTGCGCAAGCGCCGGTCTGACCTGCAAATTATTTACCATCAAGGCAGCGAGAGCGGCGAATTGGCGCAAGCGCGTGTTGATGCGCTTGCGGGTTTGGTGAAGGAAGCCTTTGCGTCTGCCAAAGGCGGCTATGCGTTGGATATTAACGCCAGTGTGGAGCCGAGCAAATGACGCACTCCACACTCAAGTATCTCGCGACATTTGTGCTCTCAGCATTCTTGCTGGTGCCATTGCCCGCCCTTGCGGATAATGATCTGCCCTTCAGCATTTCTTTTGATGGCAAGAAAGTGGACTCGAGTGCTGATATTAAGCGGGTTGAGAAAATGGAAGCCGCAGAACTAGATGGCGTCGATATTCAGGTGAAGTTTGATGGACTCGGCGTGCGGCCCGCGCTGAATGTTTCAACCTTCCCGCTGCAAGTGAACTTCCGTTCGGCGGACAAAATCCGCTTCTTGGCCAGCTTTAATTACGCGGCTTGGATCAACAAGGCCGAGGTCCGCATCTATGCAGCAGGCTATGACCAAAACTCACAGCCGTTTGCCACTATCCCTGTGGCAAGCACCGGTGCTGCCGAATGGGTAATGCCGGGTGATGCGCCTGCTGAGATGGAATATGTGCTGCGGGTCTATGACAAAGATGGCCGTTATGATGAAACGCGGCCTCTGCCCTTAAAACACAGTGACACTAATTTGCCACTGCCGGATTCAACTAAAGACGTTGTGGCTCCGGGCTATGGTGATGACCGCACGGCCATTCGCAACATCAGTGTTTTTGGTGGCGCCGTCACAGTGATTGGCAAAAAAGTGCCAAAGAACCATGAAGTGAAAGTGATGGGCGAAGTTGTTCCAGTTGATGGTAATGACAGCTTCGTGGTGCAACGCTTGCTGCCACCTGGGGCTGCCATGCTTGATGTCAGCGTGTTGCAAGATGGCAAAGGTCTGCATTTCTCGCGCGAAGTCGTGGTGCCAGAGAATGAATGGTTTGGGGTTGGCATTGCTGATCTCACCGTTGGCAATAATTTCGGCGGTGGCATTATTGAACACACTGGCGTTGACGAATTCCCCGGCACATGGGCAATTGGCCGCGCTGCCTTCTATCTCAAGGGCAAGATCAAAGGACAATATATATTGACTGCCTCGGCCGATACCGGCGAAGGCACACTGGCGGATATGTTCACAGGCATTGGCGGAAAAGACCCACGTGATATGATCAAGAAGATCAATGCCAACGATTATTATCCGGTTTACGGTGATGACTCGACGTTGATTGAAGATGCGCCCACCAGCGGCAAGATCTATGTGCGCCTTGAACGTGGGCCAAGCTCCATCATGTGGGGTAATTTCAAAACCAATATCACCGGCACAAAGTTCATGGCCGAAAGCCGCGCCCTTTATGGCGCGGGCGGGGTTTATCGTTCTGATGCGGTGACCGCTGACGGCAATGCCAAGCGCTCAGTTGATGCCTATGCGGCCTTGCCAAAGACGGTGCCGGAGACCGATATTTTCCGCGGCACGGGCGGTTCAGCTTATTTTATGGCGCATAGTGACATCACCGCCGGCAGTGATGTGGTGAGCGTTGAGGTTCGCAACCCAATCACTGGCTTTGTAATTTCCACAACGCAGTTGACGCCTACAACCGACTATACCTTTGATCCTACCAATGGCGTGTTGATCTTAAATTCGCCGCTGCCTTCCAATGATATTTCCGGCAACGAAAATTATCTGATCGCTCATTATACTTATGAACCCGTTTCTACCGATACAGATGCCTTTGTGTTTGGTGGGCGCGCTGAGACTTGGTTGACAGATCATATCCGCGTGGGGGCAACGGGGATTCGCGAAAAACAGAGCACGGCCGATCAAACCATGGGCGGAGCTGATGTGCATATTCAATCTTCGCCGAAGACTTTTATTGAAGGTGAAGTGGCCCATTCTGAAGGGCCGGGCTTTGGCTCAACTTATTCAGTCAACGGCGGCATTTCTACGCAGACGACTGCTGGTGCAGGTATCACGGGTGTTCCAGCAAATGCATGGCGTGTTGAGGGGGCAGCTGATCTTGATGAAGTCACCAAAGGCAAAGCGCAGGGCCAAGTTCAGGGCCGCTTTGAACATTATGATGCGGGCTTCTCATCGCCACAGATACAAACCACGGCTGAGACCTATAAATGGGGTGTGGCCGGCGACGTAAAAGTCAAAGACAATGTGGCAGCCAAGGGCGAATATAGTGAAAACAACGCCATTGGCCAAAGCCTGATGCGCAGCGGCAAGGCGGCAGTCGATGTTATTGTCACCAAGGGCTGGACGGTTGAACCTTATGGCAAATATACCGAACAAGAAGGCACAGCTCTTGTCAGCACCCAAACGGGGGCGCGCGGCGATGCTGGTGTAAAACTCATCAGAGATTTTGACCGTGATCACCAAGCCTATGTTTTTGGCCAAGGTACAGTTATTTTGACTGACACGATGCTTTCCGACAATCGCGCTGGCGTTGGTTATAAAGGCAAGATCAATGACCGCCTTACAGCTGCAGGGGAGGTTTCTTACGGCGATCAGGGCCCAGGTGTGAATGCTTCAGTGGACTACGCCAGAACTGCGGATGATCATTATACCCTTGGCTATGCCCGCGATGCTTATCGTAGCACATCGCCAGGCTATCCTTATCTGTTGAGCGGTTCTGATCTTGGCACCGTCACCTTGGGTGACAAGCGCAAATTCAATGACCAATGGTCTGGCTTTGCTGAAACCAGCTATGATTATTTTGGTGAAAGACAAAGCTTGGCCAACGCTTACGGCGTGTCATACACGCCCACTGACAAGTGGAAGATTGAAGCCGCCGCACAAGTTGGCCAAGTGTATGACAACACGATTAACCCGAGCACAAGCCTAAAGAACCCTGACATATACCGCGACGCTCTTTCTTTATCTGCCGTTTATCACGACAAGGCCGGAGTGGACGGCAAGGCCAAAGGCGAAGTGCGCTGGGATTATGCGGATGACGGTTCATCCGAAATTATGAGCTATCTGTTGCAACTCGGGCTTGGTTATAAAATGAACAAGGATTGGCGTGCTTTGGCCAATCTTGATCTGGTGTGGTCTGATGCGAGCAATGACACACTGAGTTCTGCGCTGGTCAACGGAATAATTGGTTTTGCCTACCGTCCAGCAGACAATGACCATATGAATGCACTGATCAAATATAACTTTGTTTATGATGCACCAGGGGCAGGGCAGGTGACGCTTGATGGCACCACCACCAGCCCAGAGCAAATTTCAAACATCTTCTCTGGTGATGTCACTTATAATGTCACAGAGAAGCTGGGCCTTGGTGGCAAACTTGGTTTCCGCATTGGCGAAATCTTAGACCGCTCGGTGCCAGGTGCTACTTGGACGCCGGATGCTGCTTATCTCGGCATTGTTCGTGCTGATTATCATGTGGTTAAAGCATGGGACGTTTTGGCGGAAGCGCGCATGCTGTGGTCGCCAACTGATAATTCAACCGATATTGGGTTCGTGGCTGCGATCTACCGCCAGGTGGGCGAGAATTTCAAAGTGGGTTTGGGCTACAACTTTGGCACATTTAGCGACAATCTTGCTCAAATCGCCCATGACAACCATGGTGTCTTCGTCAATATGATAGGCTCGTTCTGAGCCTCTTGGCGTGAGCATCCATTTCACGCTAAGGAGTGAATATGTTCAAACCTTCCCAAGCCCCAGCTATTGATGATCTGCGCGAGCTCTATAAAAAGCGCGTGCCCAAGATGTTTTACGATTATTGTGAGACGGGCAGTTACACCACCCAGACGTTTGTTGAAAACACTGAGGCTTTCAAGAAGCACTATCTGCGCCAACGCGTGGCCGTGAATATCGACAACCGTTCTACTGCAAGTACAATCTTAGGCCAGAAAGTTGCCATGCCTGTGGCTTTGGCACCGGTTGGTTCTGGCGGTATGAACTATGCGGATGGCGAGATCCATGCCTGCCGTGCCGCGCAAAAATTCGGCGTGCCTTACACGCTGTCAACCATGAGTGTGTGTTCTATTGAAGAAGTTGCCGCGCATGTCGAAAAGCCGTTCTGGTTTCAGCTATATGTGATGCGCGAACGCGACTTTGTTGCCAAGCTCATCAAGCGCGCCAAAGCTGCCAAATGCTCTGCCTTGGTATTAACCTTGGATTTGCAAGTATTGGCCCAGCGCCACAAGGATGTGAAGAACGGGCTTTCAACGCCGCCCAAGGTGACGTTCAAAAACATGCTCAACATTGCCACCAAGCCTGCTTGGGCATTGGGCATGTTGGGCACGAAAAACCGTAAATTTGGCAACATTCATGGCCACGCCAAAGATGTGGAAGACATGGCAGATTTGGCCAATTGGACGCATCGCCAGTTTGATCCATCGCTGGATTGGAGTTCGGTTGATTTCATCCGCAAGCAATGGGATGGCGCACTTATTCTCAAGGGCATCAATGATGTGGATGACGCCAAAATCGCCGCCAAAAAAGGCGCCGATGCGATCATTGTTTCTAATCATGGCGGCCGGCAATTGGATGGCTGTTCACCAACCATCGACATGTTAGGGCCGGTGGTGGACGCAGTTGGCAAGAAAACCGAAGTGTGGATGGATTCTGGCATTCGCACGGGCATGGATGTGATGAAGGCACTGGCTTTAGGTGCTAAAGCCGCAATGATCGGGCGGGCTTATATTTACGGGCTCGGTGCAGGCGGCGAAGCCGGTGTGAGCCACGCGCTGGATATCATTCAAAGAGAACTTTCAACCACAATGGGCCTGTGTGGTGAGCGCAATATCTCCGGCATTGGCCGACACAACCTCCTCCACCATGGCGCTACAAAACCGCGTTGATCCTTGGGGGCAGCTTCATGCTGTTGCCGAGCGCGGCACAATGATGGGCAATCGCGGCGGCAAGTTTCACCGCGAGGATAAGACTTTGGGAAAACGGCGCTGGGCCAGCAGGCAATGGATCTGTTGTGAGTTGCATTTCAGAGGTCGCCACCGTGAAGTGATGGGGCCAGCTTATACCGAGCTATTTTTTCTTGATGAGGTCACAGCTCTCACCGCTGGCCATAGGCCCTGCTGGGAATGTAGGCGGCCAGAGGCCAAGGCTTTTCTGTGCGGCGAAAGGGCTGGCGCCATTGATCGGCGTTTGCATGAGGAGCGGTTGAATCCATCCCACCGTGGCGAAATGGTCAGTGGCGTGGTCGTTGAGATTGATAACCAAGCCTATGCGATTAAAGGCAACCGCCTCTTGCGTTGGTCATTTTCTGGCTATGTGGATGCAATTCCTTTGCGCAAAGCAGATAAGGTTTTGACACCGCCTTCTATTATTGCCATTTTGGCCAAAGGATACAAACCGCGCTGGCATAGTTCTGCGCTGCAATGGGATGGAACATGAAACTTTTACGCTATGGCCCCAAGGGCAAAGAAAAACCCGGCATTCTGGATCAACATGGCAAAATTCGCTCGCTGGCCAAGCACGTCAAAGACATTGACGGTGAGACGATCTCACCTGCTGGCCTGGCCAAGCTGCGTAAGCTTAACCCCAACAAGTTGCCGCTGGTCAAAGGCAAACCACGCATCGGCGCTTGTGTGGCCAATCCGCAGAAATTCATCGCCATTGGACTTAACTATGCAGATCATGCTGCTGAGAGCGGTTTGAAGGTTCCCGTGGAACCTGTTGTTTTTACAAAACAAGTTTCCTGCGTTAGTGGCCCAAATGACACTGTTACACTTCCACCAAAATCTGAGAAGTCTGATTGGGAGGTTGAACTTGGTGTGATCATCGGGCGCAAGGCCAAGAACATCAAAGAAGCCGATGCTATGAAGCATGTGGCAGGTTATTGCGTGGTGAATGATCTGTCTGAGCGGGAGTTTCAGACTGAAGGTACTGGCCAATGGACCAAGGGCAAAGGCTATGACACTTTCGGCCCCATCGGCCCATGGTTAGTCACCCGCGATGAGGTGAAAGACCCACAGAATTTACGCATGTGGCTGGAACTCAACGGCAAACGCATGCAAGATGGTTCCACCCAAACCATGGTGTTCGGTGTAGCTCATATTGTGGCCTATCTCTCAAAGTTTTTTACCTTACATCCTGGTGATATCATCACCACCGGCACACCGCCTGGCGTTGGCATGGGCATGAAGCCGCCGCAGTATTTGAAGCCGGGCGACAAGATGGTGATCGCCATCGAGGGCCTGGGCGTGCAGCGTCAGAAGGTTGTGCGCGATAAGTAATTTTCTGATCGTCATGCCTGCGAAAGCAGGCACCCAGCTTCTTATAAAGAGTTCAATGGCCAAGAAGCTAGGCCCCTGCCTTCGCAGGGGTGACGGAATAGGGGTTATTGCTCCCTAGCTTTACCTCCGTTAGAAGGCCGCCATGAGTGACAGTAAAAAAACCTTCCGCCCCAAGGCCCGCGTGGCCAAGGGCTTTCGTGATATTGATGCTGATGAAATTCGTGGGCAGCGCGAGATGCTGGCCACTATTCAGCGGGTTTATGAATCCTATGGCTTTGAGCCGGTGGAGCAGCCTTTCATTGAATATACCGATGCGCTGGGCAAATTTCTGCCGGATCAAGACAGACCTAATGCGGGCGTGTTTTCATTTCAGGATGAGGATGAGCAGTGGCTTTCACTGCGCTATGATTTAACCGCACCACTGGCGCGTTATGTGGCGGAGAATAATCAGGGCCAGTTGCCCTCGCCCTATCGCAGCTACCGCCAAGGCTGGGTATTCCGCAATGAAAAGCCGGGGCCTGGTAGGTTCCGCCAGTTCATGCAGTTTGATGCTGATACGGTGGGCAGTTCCTCGCCTGCCGCTGATGCGGAAGTCTGCATGATGGCAGCCGATACGATGGAGGCGCTGGGGATTGCGCGTGGGTCGTATGTGCTGAAGGTCAACAATCGAAAGATTCTTGATGGGGTGCTGGATTTCATTGGATTGTCTGGAATTGAAAACACACCGCGTAGGTTAGTCGTTCTCAGGGCTCTCGATAAATATGACAGACTTGGCATGGAAGGCGTGCTTCAACTGTTGGGTGAAGGTCGAAAAGACGCGAGTGGCGATTTTACCCGCGGCGCTGGACTAACTGCGGAGCAGGTTGGCTGGGTCCAAAACTTTTTAAGTTCGGCCACAAGTACTGGTCTTCATCTCTCATCTTCGGAACATGAGGCGCGAGTGTTTGAGGCGCTCCGCAACGAATGGTTTTCGGATTCCACACTAATCGAAGAAGGTGTTAGCGAACTAGAACAGATTCAGCGGTTAGTCAGACGCGCAGGATATGGTTTTGATCAAATCCGAATGGATCCTTCAATCATTCGGGGTCTTGAATACTACACCGGTGCGGTCTTTGAATGCGAACTCCTTATGGAAACCAAGGACGAAGATGGCAACTCCGTTCGCTTTGGCTCTGTTGGTGGCGGTGGGCGTTATGATGATCTCGTTGCGCGCTTCACTGGTCAATCGGTTCCGGCCACTGGTTTTTCCATCGGCGTGTCACGGCTTTATTCCGCGCTGAAACTGGTTGGCAAGGCCAAGGTTTCGCAGACGCTTGCGCCCGTCGTCGTCACCGTGATGGATAAAGACCGCCAGGGCGATTATTGGCGTATGGTGCAACAGCTCCGCGCTGCTGGCATTCGCGCTGAAATGTATATCGGCACATCCAACATGGGCAAGCAGATGAAATATGCCGATAAGCGCGGGAGCCCGATTGTGGTGATCCAAGGCGGCGACGAGAAAGCCAACGGAGAAGTGCAGATTAAAGATTTGCGTCTTGGTTCCGAACTCGCCGCACAAATTGAAACGCGCGAAGAATATGCCAGCCAACGCCTTGCACAAGTTTCTGTGCCGGAAGCAGATTTGGTTGCAACTGTTAAGAAAATGTTGGGCTGATGGCTGGTCGTACATCACAACAACGCGCATCACTGGAAAAGCAGAATGCTGCCATTATGGCGGTGTTCAAGCGCGCCGGATTTGAACAGATTGCGCCAGATATTATACAGCCTGCTGATATTTTTCTTGAACTTTCTGGCGAGGATATTCGCTCAAGAACTTTTGTGTTTAATGATCCTGAAGGCCAGGAACTATGCTTGCGGCCTGACCTCACCGTGCCGGCCTGTCGCTTTCATTTGAGCCATGCCAAGAAGCCAGAGAAAGAAGCGCGTTATTCTTATTCGGGCACGGCTTTTCGTTTCCCTGATGAAAAGCTTTCCCCACAAGAATTTACCCAAGTTGGCCTCGAATGGTTTGGCGCGAAAGATTCCATCGGCGTTGAAGCACGGATGTTAAAGCTGGCTGTGGCCGCAGTGAAAGCCGCAGGCGCGCCAACGCCGAAAATTACCATTGGTGATGTGGGCTTGTTTGCAGGTTTGCTGGAAGATGTGCCCATGCCAACGCGTTGGCGCAGGCGTTTGCAGCATCAGTTTTGGAGGCCTCTGGCGTTCAGCGATTTGTTGAACTCCTTTGCTGGCGGCCAAGTTAAAAAGCGAACCAGTGTTTCTGCTGCGGTTGATGCAATGACAACTGACGCGAGCGAAGATTTTGCTTCCAAGTGGATGGCGCAAAATCAATTGCCACAGCAAGGCAGCCGCAGTGTGGAAGAAGTTTATGAACGGTTGCAAGAAAAATTGGCTGATCGTTCGGAAGCACCATTATCTCCTGCCAGTGTTACGTTAATTGAGCGGCATTTAAAGCTGTCGGGCAATGCGGTTGCAGCCTCCGCCAAACTCAACCAAGTTGACGCGGGTAAAAATTATCAGGCCGCCGCCTCGTCCTTCGCCAAAAGGCTTGCTGCCTTTAATAAGCAGGGGCTTGATGTCAATGCCATGCGTTTTTCGGCAAGCTTCGGTCGTGAAATTGAATATTACACCGGCTTTGTGTTTCAACTCGAAGTCAGCGGCGTGGTGGTGGCGGGCGGCGGGCGTTATGACAACATGCTATCCGATTTAGGTGCAAGTGAGCGCATTCCAGCGTTTGGTTTTGCTATTCATGCCGAGCGCCTGCAGGCGGTGCTGAAATGAAAAAGCTGATCCTTGGCATTCCGTCCAAAGGCCGCCTGATGGAACAGGCCCAAGAGCTTTTAGTAAAAGCAGGCTTTAGCATTGAGCGCATTGGTTCGGAGCGTGGCTACCGTGGACGCTTGATTGGATTAGATGATATCGAGGTTGCGTTTCTCTCAGCCCAAGATATCGCCAGCGGGCTCAAATCTGGTGTTGTTGATTTTGGTATCACCGGCGAAGATTTGCTGCGCGAGACCATAGCGCCGGACGACAAAGTGGCTGATGTGGTTTTGCGATTGAACTTTGGGCCAGCGGATGTTGTGGTCGGCGTGCCGGATTTCTGGGCAGATGTTGCCCAGATGGCAGATCTTGATGACGTGGCGCGGCAGTTTTATTCTGTACACGGACGAAGGCTTCGCGTGGCGACCAAATATTTTAATCTAACGCGCAGGTTCTTTGCCGCCAAAGGTGTGACAGGCTACCGCATTTTTGAAAGCTTGGGGGCCACTGAAGGTGCGCCCGCTGCCGGCAGTGCAGAATTGATTGTTGATATCACTACCAGTGGTGCCACGCTGAAGGCCAATCACCTAAAGATTTTGGATGACGGGTTGATCCTCTCATCTTGCGCGGTTTTAGCGGCACGCCGCTTGCCCGCCAAGGATGAGCGTGTGCAGCGTTTAGTTGAACGGCTTTCGGCCTTCTTAAATAAGTGAGTGGATGGCGATGCTTGCAACAAGGGGAGGGGTCCGTTGGAGTCTGTGCGACTTGGTGTTTGGAGACAACGCTCGACAAACCTGCTAGCTCTATTCCGTAGAAAGTGAACTTATATGCCCCATCTACAAACTGGCTTTCACCCGAAGGTACTGACAGCATGGCGTGATGGCTATGGCCGAAACGAATTGCGCGCCGATATAGTCGCTGCCTTAACCGTTGCAATAGTGGCACTTCCGCTTTCGATGGCGATTGCTATTGGCTCACATGTTTCACCCGAGCGTGGGCTCTACACATCTATCATCGGTGGCTTTCTGGTTTCGGCGTTGGGAGGAAGCCGCTTTCAGATCGGCGGCCCGGCCGGGGCTTTCATCGTGCTTGTGGCCTCAATCGTTGACACAAAGGGGCTTGAAGGTTTGTTTTTAGCAACGATGATGGCAGGCGTGATTATGATCGCCGTCGGCGCGTCAGGTCTTGGGCGTTTTATTCGTTATGTTCCACATGCGGTGACAGTTGGTTTTACGGCGGGCATTGCCATCATCATTTCTGCTGGCCAGATTAAGGATCTTTTTGGCTTCACTTTGACGGCTGAGCCTTCGGCCCTTCTACCAAAGTTGGCGGCACTTTGGACGGCAGCAGGCACATTGCATCCGATGGCGCTTGCCATTGCGGCGGGCAGTATTGCCCTGATTGTGGTGTTGAAAAAGCTGCGGCCAACATGGCCGGGTTTGCTGATTGCCGTTGTGGTGGCCTCGGTAGCTGCATTGCTGGTGCCGGGGGCCGCTGAGACCATCGCCACTCGCTTTCACGCCATACCCTCGGTATTGCCAATGCCGCATATGCCAGAGGTGAGCGGGTCGCGGTTTATGGAACTCTTGCCGTCGGCGTTTTCACTGGCGCTTTTGGGGGGCATTGAATCACTTCTTTCGGCCATGGTGGCCGACAGTATGAGTGGGCGATTGCATCGCTCTAACACCGAACTGATCGCGCAAGGCTTGGCCAATATCGCTTCGCCGTTGTTTGGTGGCATTGTGGTCACCGGCACAATTGCGCGCACCGCCACGAATATCAAAGCGGGGGGTAAGAGCCCACTTTCCGGGATGCTGCATGCCGTATTTCTGCTGCTATTTATGCTGGTTGCCGCACCTTTGCTTGGATACATTCCCCTAGCGGCATTGGCAGGCATACTTGCAGTTGTCTGTTGGAACATGGCCGATAAGGTGGGTTTTTGGCACTTGCTGCGTGAGCGCAAAGCATCTGCGCTGGTTCTTTTGGCCACATTCCTTTTAACGATATTTGTGGATCTCACCACGGGCATTCTTGTGGGCGTGGTTTTGGCTTTTGTGCTTGGCCCCCGTGAATTCCTAACTGCGCCCAAACATCACCATCAGCCTTGACCAATTGGGGCACTGCTCTATTTGATGGTAACTTCCATAAACCACTTGCATGACGAAATTGATTCGGGAGAATTTTATGACTTTACGTGGGTCCGCCTTCGCCTTTGCAGTGTTCTGTGCCGCCTCAGCTCCTGCCTTCGCTGCAAGTTGCGGCAACAGTGCCCAAGGCTTTGATGGCTTTTTGGCGCAAGTCAAAAAGCAGGCGGCGGCGGCGGGCATTTCGGGCGTGGCTTTGGCCCAGCTGGACAGCGTGCAATATGATGCGGGCATTATCAAGCGCGACCGCGCCCAGAATGTTTTCGCACAGAGCTTTTTGCAATTTTCATCGCGCATGGCAACCGAAGCGCGGGTGATTAAAGCGCGGGCCTCGATTGCCAAAAACCAGGCCACATTTGATGCTGTGCAGCAACAATATGGCGTGCCAGCGCCAGTGATTGCAGCCTTCTGGGCATTGGAAACTGATTTTGGTGCGGTGTTGGGAAATTCGCCCACCATTCAATCACTGGTGACCTTGGCGTGGGATTGCCGCCGCCCAGAGAAGTTCCGCCCGCAGATTATTCCAGCTTTGCATCTCATTCAAAAAGGGTGGTTGACGCCCGAACAAATGCGTGGCGCTTGGGCTGGTGAAATCGGCCAAACGCAATTCATGGCTTATGATTATGACACTTCGGGTGTGGATTTTGAGGGCAATGGCAAAGTAAATTTGCGCGATTCCGTGCCTGATGTTGTGGCCTCTACAGCCAATCTTTTAAAGAAAAGCGGATGGGCCGCAGGCCAGCCTTGGCTGCAAGAAGTGAAAGTGACCAAGGATTTGCCGTGGGACCAAGCCGATTTGGCGATCAATCACTCACGCAAAGAATGGGCGGCATGGGGCATCGCGGGCGTGGATGGTGGCTCCCTTAAAGCAGATGCAATGCCAGCCGCATTACTGTTGCCGATGGGCAAGGATGGCCCAGCCTTTTTGGCCTATCACAATTTCACCACGGCCTATCTCAAATGGAATGAGAGCCTGATTTATTCGACCACGGCAGCTTATCTTGCCACGCGCATTGCTGGCGCTGCACCGGTATCACCAGGGCGTGCGGCAGTGAATGTGCCAAGCTATGCGCAAGTTGTGGCCTTGCAGAATTTTCTTTCAGCCAAGGGCTATGACGTGGGCAAGGCCGATGGCAAGATCGGTTCGGGCACGCGCGCGGCGGTAAAGAAAGAGCAAATGAAATTGGGCTGGCCTGCGGATAGCTATCCCACGCCAGAGTTTATTGCGAAGTTGACCGGGCAGTGATCTGAAGCGGCAACTTACTCTGCTGGTTGCATCACATGCGCGGCTTTGGCGGCTGCCGGTACTCTGTCGCGTGTCAGCCAGTTGGAAAGGCCTTCCATATACATATAAAGCACAGGCGTGATGAACAGCGTGAGGGCTTGTGATACGATGAGCCCGCCCGCCACTGCCACGCCTAAGGGCTGACGCAATTCAGCGCTGGCACCTGTTCCCATTGCAATGGGCAAAGCAGCCATCAAGGCGGCCAAGGTTGTCATCATAATCGGGCGGAAACGCATGAGACAGGCTTTGTGGATCGCATCTCGTGCAGTCATGCCTTGTCGCCGCAAGGTGATGGCCACGTCAATCATCATGATGGCGTTTTTCTTGACGATACCAATCAGCATCAGCAAGCCAATTACGGCGATAATGGAAAGATCAAAATTAAAGAGCCAAAGCGTACCCAAAGCACCTGCCGCAGCGGCAGGAAGGCCCGATAGAATGGTGAGCGGATGGATGAAGCTTTCATAGAGAATGCCCAGCACAATATAAATGGTGAGAATGGCACCCAAGATCAGCAAGCCTTGGCCTGCGGTTGAATCTTGAAAGGTTTTGGTGTTGCCATAAAAGCTGGTTGAAACATTTGGCGGCCAGCCCAATTGTGTTTTGAGTTTTTTGATCTCATTAACGCTGTCGCCAAGGGCCACACCTGTTGGTGAGTTGAAAGACACACTCACAGAGGGCAACTGGCCAAGTTGGTTCACTGTCAGTGCGCCCACACCGCGCGTGATGGTGGCAAATGAAGCCAACGGCACAGACGCGCCGGTTTCGGTGGCTACTTGGAAGTTCTTCAACCGTTCGGGTGTCCAATCCACTTTTGGATCGAGTTCAGCGATCACTTGATAGTTGTTACCATCTTGATAAATGGTGGCCACTTGCTCGCCACCTAAGCCGCCGTAAAGTGTGTTGCGCAACGTATCAACGCCAATACCCAAAGCTTGCATCTTGTCACGGTCTATTTTCACGATTGCCTGTTGTGCAGTGATCTGCGCATCAGTGTTCACATCCGCGAATAAGGCCCGGTCTTTATCCATCGCATCGGCCAGTTTTTGCGCCCAAGCATACATGTCATCAAAGCTGAGTGATTGTACGATGATTTGATTGAGTGCTGCACCAGGTCTAGCACCGAGCGACAGGTTCTGCGTCGGATTTGCCGTTCCCGTGATGCCGGGAATGCTGTTAAGAACCTTGCGCATATCGCCAAGCACTTGCTGCAAGTTGCCGCGTTCGGTTTTGGGCTTCAACTCAACAAACATGCGACCCGCATTCATCGAACCGGTATTTGATCCAACGGCGGAAACCACATGCGCTATAGCAGGCATATTGCGAAGTTTAACGACCAACTGATCTTGCAAAATTTTCATCTGGTCAAAGGAAATATCCTGGCGCGCCTGAGTGCCAACCTGCACTTGGCCAATATCTTCAGTTGGGAAAAAGCCCTTCGGCAAAGTTTGGAACATGAACACAGTAGCAAAAATGGTGCAGAGAAATACCACGAAAACCACAGGATGGAATTTCAAGCAGCGGCTGAGCAGCCATTCATAGCCCGATGTTAAACCATTCAGCAGTGTCTCAAAGATGCGGCCCAAAAAGCCCGGTGTGTGATCTTCGCTCAAAATGCGCGAGCACATCATGGGCGTGAGCGTGAGTGAGACGAACATCGAAACAACGATAGAAACTGTGACCACCACCGCAAATTCGTTGAAGATACGGCCGATTACGCCGCCCATGAGCAGCACGGGAATGAAAACCGCAACCAACGAAACGGAAATCGACATAATGGTGAAGCCCACTTCTGATGCGCCATGTATGGCTGCATCCATAGGTCCACGGTGTTCTTCCTCCATGTGGCGTACAATATTTTCCATCATCACAATGGCATCATCAACAACCAAACCCACGGCCAGAGTGATGCCCATGAGGGAAATGTTATCAATGGAAAAGCTGAGCAGATACATAATGCCCAAAGTGCCGATCAAGGAAATCGGCACAGCAATGGCCGGAATTAAAGTGGCGCGGGCTGAACGGATGAACACATAACAAATTGCGATCACCAACAATATGGTGAGACCCAAGGTGAAAAGTGCATCGCTGACCGAAGAGCGTATCGAAGCTGAACGATCACTCAGTAACGCCAACTTGGCAGAACCTGGCAGCTGGGCTGCAAATTGTGGCAAAGCGGCCTTGACCTTATCAACCACTGCAACGGTGTTGGCATCAGGTTGTCGTTGAACGGCTAAAATGATAGCGCGAGTACCATCATGCGAAGCGGCAGAGTGGAAGTTATCAACCGAGTCAATCACCCGGGCCACGTCTCTCAAGCGTACTGTTGCGCCATTATGTGTAGCGATTACTTGATTGGCAAATTCCGCCGCGTTTTGCAGCGAAGTGTTAGCAACTAGGGTCAGTTGTTGCTTGCTGGAATCTAGTGTTCCGAGTGGACTGATTTGATTGACACCCGCAATTGCAGCTTGCATTTGTGCCACAGTGATACCTTTTGCGGCTAACGCGTCCGGATCCAACTCAATGCGTACCGCGTAATTTTGCTGGCCGAAAATGAGAACTTGAGCCACGCCATCAACGGTGGAGAGGGTTGGTGAAATAATATTCACAGCAATGTTGTTCAAATCAGTGAGTGAGGCAACGTCTGATTTCAACGCCAACAATAGCACGGGCGCATCAGCTGGGTTCACTTTGCGGAAGTTTGGTGGCTCCGTCATGTTTTGTGGCAATTTTCGCGACACGCGCGAAATGGCGGCCTGCACGTCTGCGGCGGCGGCATCTATTGATCGGCTTAGCACGAATTGAATGGTGATGTTGGTTGTGCCAAGCGAGCTGGTCGTGCTGATCGCATCAACGCCCGCAATTGTGGAAAACTGTTTGATAAGGGGAGTGGCAACGGAGGTCGCCATAATATCAGGTGAAGCGCCCGCCATGTCAGCAGTAACGCTGATTGTTGGAAACTCAGCCTGCGGCAAAGCGGCCACTGGCAAAAGCGACCACGCAAATAATCCGCCGATCAAAATGGCGGCAGACATCAAGATGGTGGCGACAGGACGATTGATGCAGAAGGTGGAGATGTTCATGGCTGAGTTCCGCCCGTGGCAGGTTTAGCGCTGGCGGTCTCAGCACCGCCGATGGTAACGTGTGTGCCATTGGCCAATCTGGCTTGGCCCTCCACTACCACTTTAGTACCTTCAGTTACGCCATCGCTAATCTCCGCCAAGTCGCCTTCAAAACGCGAAACTTTTATAACTGTGGCTTTTGCAATATTTTGATCATCGATTACCCAAACGTATGAGCCGATTTGGCCTTGCTGAACAGCGACGGTTGGAACGGTGATTGCGCCAAGAGTGGTGCCATATTGCAGATCAACTGTTACGCGTTGGCCAGGCCAGAGATTGAGTTTGGCGTTACCAATATTGGCCGCAAGACCGATGGTGCCTGACGTTACGTCCACGGAACTGTCAACGAAGTTAAGTTTACCTTCGTCCAATTCATCTTTGGAAGAAGATGCATAGACCTTCACTGTTGCGGCATCAGGATTTTTGGCGAGGGCTGCCTGTAAAGGTGGCAGTACTTGTTCAGCCAAGCGGAAGGTGACGCGCAAGGGCTGCATTTGAGTGATGCTTAACAGCGAAGACTGTGCACCTGAATTGCCGGGAGGGGTAACCAGCGCGCCCAATACAGCACTTATGGCACCAAGTTTGCCATCAAAGGGCGCGCGAATTTTGGCAAAATCCAATTGCAGCTTATCAGCATCGATAACCGCTTTGTCAGAGCCGATGACTTGCAGCTGCGAGGATTGCGCGGCCAAGGCATTGTCCACATCTTGCTGGGGCCCAGCGCTGCGGGCGGCCAAAGTTTTAGCACGCTGCAATTGGATATCATTATTATCCAAAACGGCTTGGTCTTTTGCTAAGGTTGCTGCGTCTTTGGCCAAAACCGCTTGCAGAGTACGGTCGTCCAACTCAATCAAAACGTCACCCGCCTTGACCATTTGACCATCTTGAACATTGACCTTGGTGATCTGGCTGGTGATGCGCGCGTTAATGCCCACAACTTGCGGTGAGGTCATGGTACCATAGCCGCGTTCGATCAAAGGGAAATCGGTTTTTCCGACGACGGCAATTTTGACCAGCTGTGAAATCGGAGCCTTCGTGGCGGGAGCAGCTGTTTTGGCATCGCTGGCTAGAGCCTGTTCAGGGTGGAGATCGTTACGGATTTGCCCAATTAGATTGTATTTCCACTGGGCCAAACCCAAGCCCAGCAAAACTGCCGCAGTCAAAGTCAATTTCATACCGTTGTTCATGTAGTCCCTCAAATGGCCAGTCCAAGTCAATCCGAGCTTTATTAGACGTTTTCTAAGCCAAAAATCTGTCGTATTCTCGCATTGGCATAATTTAATGTTTCGGCTTTTAAGTCGGCAGGTTTTAGATTTCAAGTTAAGCAAAGGAAAGCAAATGAAAAAGCCACTACGCAAGACTTCTGAATCACTCACCAAAAAGCAGGCAAAGAAAGTCGCTAAGAAAGTCGCTAAAAAGGCCACCAAGAAAGCCACCAAGAAAGCCACCAAGAAAGCCACCAAGAAAGCCACCAAGAAAGCAGCGAAAGTTCAGTTTGGCTTTAATTGGCACAATTTGATGACGCGCGATGTGGACGGTGCCAAACGTTTTTACCAAGCGGTGGTGGGCTGGCAAACCGCGCTACAAGGGCCAGATTATGAAGTTTTGATGGTTGATGGCCAAGGCATTGGCGGCATCATGGCCCAACCTGCGGAATCCAGCGATACACCACCATTCTGGCTTGGCTATATCATGGTTAAGAATGTCGACAAACATTGCGCAGCGATAAAAAAGGCGGGCGGTTCGGTGCATAAGGGGCCATGGGACGTTCCAAATATCTTGCGCATGGCCGTTGTGTCTGAGCCATCGGGTGCCGTATTCAATGTTTATCATCCATTGATGGACGGCAGTATGAAGCCGCTAAAGCGTGGCACGGTTGGAACCGTTGGGTGGAATGAATTGCACACTTCAGATTTGGCCAAATCGACTGCGTTTTACGCCAAGATGTTTGGTTGGGCCAAAGGTGAGGCGCATGATATGGGGCCGGAGTTTGGTAAATATCAGTTGATGAAGGTGAAACGGCAGGAACATGCCGGCATGATGAAACGGGCTGATTTTATCCCGCGCGATCATTGGGGTTTCTATTTCTTCGTTGACGGTATTGATGCTGGTGCCAAGCGCATTACCCAACTTGGCGGCAAGATCACCAATGGCCCGATGCAAGTGCCCACCGGTGATTGGATCGTTTCTGCTCAGGACCCGCAAGGCGCGCATTTTTCATTGATGAGTGCCACTAAATAAGGAACGGCATTTTTCGCCTGCATAGGTTTTTATTTAGGTGCGTGCTGACCAATTGCTAGAATTTGGCCAGACAACATACCAACTGGTCGGTAATGTTTGCATATGACACAAACTCAAACTCGCCCTAGTGCGCGCGAAAAACTACTGGCTGCGGCCGTCCGGCTGGTGCGCGAAAAGGGCTATGATGCCACATCGGTTGACAGTCTTTGCGAAAGTGCAGGCGTGACCAAAGGTGCGTTCTTTCATCATTTCAAAAGCAAGGACGAACTGGCCATTGCTGCCACACAGTTCTGGAACGAAAATGCCGCACGACTTTTCGCGAAAGCTGAATACAACACGTTTGAAGACCCGTTAGATCAACTGATCGGCTATGTGGATTTTCGTCTTCAGCTTGTGCGTGGGAGCACATTGCCAGAATGCACCTGTTTGCTTGGCACCATGGTGCAGGAGAAATTTGAAACGAGTCCGGCTATTCGCGATGCCTGTTATGAGGGCATTCACTTTCACGCCGCAGAAGTGGGCAAGATGATTGCCGCAGCCAAAGCGCTGCACGCCCCGCACGCAAGTTGGAACGTTGAAAACCTGGGGCTTTATACACAGGCGGTGATTCAGGGCGCTTTCGTTTTAGCAAAAGCAAAAAATGATGTGACGCTGGCCGCTGACATGATTCTGCATCTCCGCCGTTATATCGAGTTGTTATTTCATCACGCCAAAGAGGATTGAGGTTTTCAATGAGGCTTTACTATTCCAAAAACTCCAATCCGCGTTTGGCAGTGGCGGTGGCGCGCTATCTCAATTCGCCAGTGGAGTTTGTTGCCGCCAATCCGCAGGACCCGGCGCATAAGGAAGCATTCAAGGTGCTCAATCCAAATTGCCTGGTTCCTGTGCTTGAAGAACATGGCGAGACGTTGTGGGAAGCGGATGCCATTGCATGTCGTTTGTCCGCGTTGGCTGGCTCTGATTTCTGGCGTGTGGGAGAGGTGCAGCCCGAGATGATCCGCTGGATCAGTTGGGCCACACATCATTTGAACCGCGCTGCCGATGCGCTGTATTTCTTCCGCGTAGTGTGGCCGACATTCATGAAAGAGGCACCGCCGCAAGAAAAATTGGATGCGGGCCTGCAAGATTTTCTGCGGCACGCGCCCGTGCTTGATCAGCATCTTGCCAACAGGAAGTGGCTTGTTGATGACCACGTGTCTTATGCCGATTTTAGAGCCGCAACTTTTTTGCCTTTCGCCGAAAAAGCACAAATCCCACTGGCGGATTTTCCAAACATGCTGCGCTGGCACAATCAATTGATGGAATTGGAAGCATGGCGAACGCCCTTCGCCGGATTGTAAAGTTGAAAACAGGAGTAAAGACTATGACCAAGATGCAAAACCCCTTTATTTGGTATGATCTGATGACATCTGATGTCGAAGGCGCCAAGAAATTTTACGGCGGTGTCGTCGGTTGGACCTTCATCACGCAAATGCATGAATACACGGTGGCCAATGTCGGTAAAACCGGGATTGGCGGCATTATGGCAACGCCAGAAAATCTCAAGGGAATGCCGTCTTTCTGGTCTGGCTATATCTATACGCCCGATGTTGACGCGGCGGTTGCGAAAATCAAAAAGCTCGGTGGCAAGGTGCACCGCGAGCCGTGGGATGTGCCGGGTGTGTTGCGCATGGCCATAGTGGGCGACCCCACAGGAGCCAACTTCAACATCATGAAGCCCTATTCCACCGAACAGCCTGAAAAGTTGAAAGACGGTACAGTTGGCACCATTGGCTGGAATGAAGCCCATGTTGGCGATCTCGGCAAGGCCTGGGCGTTTTATTCTGAAATGTTCGGCTGGAGCAAGGGCCGCGCCATGCCGATGGGCGATGCGGGTGACTATCAGCTGTTCCAGATCGATGGCAAAGACATAGGCGGCATGATGAAAAAAATGGATGTGATGCCCATGCCCGCCTGGGTCTATTATTTCTATGTCGATGGCATTGATGCAGCTGTTGCCCGCATCACCAAGGCCGGCGGCAAGATCGCCAATGGCCCGATGGAAGTTCCGGGCGGGCAATGGATTGTGAATGCGATCGACCCGCAGGGAGCACACTTCTCGCTGCTCTCCAACACGAAATAGGAAACCAGCATGTCAATGCAACATCATACGGGTGGTTGCCAATGTGGCGCGGTCCGTTACGAGGTCGACGTCGATCTCGCATCCACGGTGACGTGCAATTGTTCACGCTGTCAACGATTGGGTTCTGTGTTGGCTTTCACGTCTGAAGACAAGTTCAAGCTGTTGCAAGGCGAAGAGCATCTGACCGAGTATCTTTTCAACAAGGGCGTCATTCACCACTTCTTCTGCAAGGTCTGCGGGATTGAAAGTTTTGCTCGCGGCACTCCACCGAATTCAGACAAATTGTTTGCCGCCGTCAACGTCAATTGCCTCGATGGTGTTGAACCCAGGCAACTGAATTCTCGTCATTTCGATGGTAAGTCAATTTAGGGGTTTGCAATGGATAAAATTTCAACAACACTTTGGTTTGACAAGGATGCCGAAGCCGCTGCCGCGCATTATGTGAAGGCCATCCCCGGTTCCAAAATCACCGGCGTTGAGCGCTATGGAAAACAAGGGCCGGGGCCAGAAGGCGTAACAAAGGGCTGAGCCGTCAGCTCAGCCCGCCACCGGCACATCAGCGATATCGAAATAAACCGGAATGCCGCGCGCCCTCGCTATGGCCACATCATTGTCGGCACCCTTTGAATCGCCGGGCAGGCGCAGAACTGCATCACAATGTTGCAACAGGCGGTGCGCAGTTGGGTGCAAGGTAGATTCATAGACATGATCACCCACGGATTTGCCTCCGGCGTTTTTCCAAATAGGTAAAGCCACCCACCCGCCAATCATCGGGACATGGCCCTTTTGAAAAATCGGCCAAGCAACTTGTTCTAAGGTGTTCAAATTTTGAGCCATTTTCGCAGGATCGTCATTCGTTCCCGAACGATAAGGCCCGGCAATTAAAATCATCATTGCTGTATTTCCCATGCAATTCTCCAAAATATCGTGACAATTCGTGTTATTTCGTGCAATATCATGCAATGTTGACAGAACAAAGAAAAATCTTGCTTTTGGCTCACTTGCAAAAGCGCGGACGAATTGTTGCCAAGAAAATGAGTGAGAAATGGAATCTTTCAGAAGACACGATTAGGCGTGACTTGCGCGAATTGGCTGCTGAAGGAAAACTGCAGCGTGTGCATGGCGGCGCTCTGCCGGCTTCACCAGCCATTGCCAATTTGGCGACGCGGCGGAATTCGGCTGGCGATGAAAAAGCGAGATTAGGGCGTGCAGGCGCCGAACTCATCACCCCCAGCATGACCGTGTTTATTGACGGTGGCACAACCAACCTTGAAGTGGCACAACATATACCCCTTGATTTGCCGGTAACTGTTTTTACCCACAGCCCTATAATTGCGGCAGCCTTTGAGGCACATGACGTAGCCAAAGTGGTTCTCATCGGTGGCACAGTTTTCAAACACTCCATGGTGGCGATGGGGCCATCAGCGGTTGAAATGATTTTGCAGTTGCGGGTGGATTTATTCTTTCTGGGTGTCACCGGCGTTCACCCGGATGAAGGTCTCACCACTGGCGACTTTGATGAGGCGCAGATCAAACGCCTTATCGCCAGCCGTGCCGCAGAAACCGTGGCCTTGGTGACATCGGAAAAGCTGGCCACAGCTTCCGCTTTTTCAATTCTGCCGATTAAATCCATTGCTAAATTGATCATCGCCAAAGATGCAAAGCTTCCGCAGTTTGATGTTGCCGGGCCAGAAGTGATCAGGGTTTAGAGTTTTCTAAACCTGCAACCCCGGCGCTTCATATCCGGTGCGTTCAACATATTCCGTATAGCCACCGCCATATTGGTGGATGCCATCAGGGGTCAACTCCAATACACGGTTGGAAAGCTCCGCCAGGAAGTGGCGATCATGCGAGACAAACAACATTGTGCCTTCATATTCGCTCAACTTCTTGATCAGCATTTCCTTGGTGAGCAAATCGAGATGGTTCGTGGGCTCATCCAACACCAGAAAATTGGGTGGATCATAGAGCATCTGCGCCATCACGAGGCGGGCCTTTTCGCCGCCGGATAAAACGCGGCATTTTTTCTCCACATCATCACCGGAAAAACCAAAGGCTCCTGCCAAGGCGCGAAGCGATCCTTGCGTGGCTTGCGGGAAAGCGTGTTCCAATGACTGGAACACCGTGTGTTCGCCGTCCAGCAATTCCATTGCGTGTTGGGCGAAGTACCCCATCTTCACCGATGCGCCGATGTTCACGCTGCCTTGGTCTGGCTCCGCCGCACCAGCGATCAATTTCAGCAGAGTGGATTTGCCAGCGCCATTGATGCCCATGATGCACCAGCGCTCTTTGCGGCGGATTTGAAAATCCAAGTCAGCGTAAATTTGCTTGGAGCCATAGCCTTTATGAACTGCGCTGAGCGTGGCCACGTCTTCGCCGGAACGCGGAGCCGGGGCGAAATCAAAATCTACTGTCACGCGGCGCTTGGGCATTTCAACGCGTTCAATTTTTTCCAGCTTCTTCACGCGGCTTTGCACTTGGGCGGCGTGAGAGGCGCGGGCTTTGAAACGCTCGATAAATTTGAGCTCCTTGGCCAACATCGCCTGCTGGCGTTCAAACGAAGCTTGCTGTTGTTTTTCGGCCAGTGCGCGTTGGGCTTCATAGAATTCATAATCGCCGGAATAAGACGTGAGTTCACCGCCATCGATCTCAATAATTTTGGTGACGATGCGGTTCATAAATTCGCGGTCATGCGATGTCATCAACAACATGCCCTCATAAGTTTTGAGGAAGTTTTCCAGCCAGATAAGGCTTTCGAGATCCAAATGGTTGGAAGGCTCGTCTAGCAACATAGCATCAGGCCGCATCAGCAAAATACGCGCCAAGGCCACGCGCATTTTCCAGCCGCCGGAAAGTTTGCCCACGTCGCCATTCATCATCTCTTGGCTGAAGCTGAGGCCCGCCAAAACTTCACGCGCGCGGGCTTCCTGCGCATAGCCATCAAGCTTTTCAAACTGCGCCTGCACTTCGCCGTAATGCGCGATGATTTCGTCCATCTCATCTGCGCGGGCGGGGTCTGCCATCGCGTCTTCGAGGGATTTCAACTCGGCCGCCACGGCTGCTATCGGGCCAGCGCCCTCCATAACTTCGGCCACAGCTGAGCGCCCGGCCATTTCGCCCACGTCTTGGCTGAAGTAGCCAATGGTGATGCCTTTATCAGTAGAGACCACGCCCTCATCGGCTTCTTCGCGGCCGGTGATGAGGCGGAACAGCGTGGTTTTGCCAGCGCCATTGGGGCCAACGAGGCCAATCTTCTCGCCGCAGTTTAAGGCAGCCGAAGCTTCGACAAACACAAGCTGATGGCCATTTTGTTTGGAGATGGAGTCAATGCGGATCATGATGTGCGGCCTTTAGGGGAGAGTGGAGAAGAGGGGAAGATAGATAAATCGACGCGGGTGCAGCTTGACAAAACGTGTCATTTATGACACACTATATAAGTGATCCATCACAAGAAAATCCAAGCGCGGTTTTATGAATTATCTTCTGGCAAAAAGCCGGTGCGTGATTGGCTTCTTGAATTGGTTTTGGAAGATCGGCGCGTTGCTGGCCATGATATTCAAACCGTTGAATTTGGCTGGCCAATTGGAATGCCGGTGTGTCGGCCACTTGGAGGTGGCCTCTATGAAGTACGCAGTCATTTCATGGATGGCAAAATTGGTCGGGTGATTTTCTGCATCATCGAGAATGAAATGGTGTTGCTGCACGGCTTCATCAAGAAAACGCAAAAGACTCCGTCTGCCGATCTCACTTTGGCGCGGAAAAGAATGAAGGAGATTTCGTAATGGCAAAGAAACTTGTGAAAAAAACCAAAGCCCGCATCAGCAAAGAAAGTTTTGATGACTTTCTAGAAACACAAGGCTTGTTGGCGGAGGCAGAAGACGTGGCGATCAAGCGCGTGTTGGCGTGGCAGATTGCCGAAGGCATGAAAGCCGAGGGCATTACCAAAACCATCATGGCCTTACGCATGAAAACGGATCGCAGGCAGTTGGATAGATTGCTTGATCCGGAAAATAAATCGGTGACACTGAGCACACTCAGACGCGCCGCAACGGCGATTGGGCGAAAGCTCTATGTGAAGATTGGGTGAGAGCATTGCTGCTTAATTTTCGGTTGCATACAAAATGCAAACAAACACCCCGGCATCGCTGCCGGGGGAGTTTCTGATTTCGGTTATTCAATTCTTTGTTTGGTACGGCCTATTCCACCAGCTTTTTCCCATGCTTTGAATCGATGATTGGCTGCACCAAAGCTAATATCCATCAATTCCGATACGGCGTATCGAGTTTTTCCAATATCGAAAAGGCGATAACAAATCTCAACGCCGCGTTCGGTAAACTTTTCCAAACCACCAACAAGGTATTTGTTGGCCGGATCTTTAGGATCAAAGTCCAAACCGGCAGAATTATTATCGGGGACGAGCTGTGCTTTCAGGCTTGAAAGGCCTGCCATTGCGCGCTCAAATGACGATGCGATATCGTCAAGAATTGCGCCAACCGCAACGGAGTCAAAAGGTGTTTGCAATTGTGGGTTCATTTTGTGATCCTTTCGGTAATTAGGGGAAATTCCCAAAATGTATCTGTAACCTACTTACATATAGATAGTCAATACCCTTTGTAAGGTAGTTACAGATATTCAGAAAATTCACTTCCTAATGTTGATCCACAAACAAAAAACCCCGGGCTCGCACCCGGGGTTTCGTATTCTTGGATGTTGAGTGGATTAGAAATCCATTCCGCCGCCCATGCCGCCCATTCCACCGCCGCCGCCTGGCATTGCGGGAGGAGCACTCTTTGGCTTTTCCGCAATCATGGCTTCGGTGGTGATCAGCAGTGAGGCAACCGAGGCTGCATCTTGCAGGGCCACGCGCACAACTTTGGTTGGGTCGATGATGCCAGCGGCAACCATGTCGACATATTCCTCGGTCTGGGCGTTGAAGCCGTAGTTGCCGGATTTTTCGAGCAGCTTGCCCACAACGATAGAGCCTTCAACGCCAGCGTTTTCAACGATCTGACGGATCGGGGCTTCCAGCGCCTTGGACACGATCTTGATGCCGGCCATGGTGTCTGAGTTATCAGAGTGCAAAGCATCAACGGCCTTTTTGGCGCGCAACAGTGCAACACCGCCGCCAGCCACAACGCCTTCTTCAACAGCAGCTCTCGTGGCGTTCAAAGCGTCATCAACGCGGTCTTTGCGCTCTTTCACTTCAACTTCGGTTGAGCCGCCAACTTTAATCACGGCAACGCCGCCAGCCAATTTGGCCAAACGTTCTTGCAGCTTTTCCTTGTCATAGTCCGAAGTGGTTTCTTCGATCTGCGCCTTGATCTGGGCGATGCGGCCAGCGATGTCGGCCTTTTTGCCAGAACCGTCAACAATCGTGGTGTTTTCCTTGTCAACGCGGATGCGCTTGGCGCGGCCGAGCATATCAAGGGTAACGCTTTCCAACTTGATGCCGAGGTCTTCAGCAATCATCTGGCCACCCGTAAGTGTGGCGATGTCTTCGAGCATGGCCTTGCGGCGATCACCGAAACCAGGTGCTTTGACGGCGCAAATTTTGAGGCCGCCGCGCAGCTTGTTCACAACCAAAGTTGCAAGAGCTTCGCCTTCAATGTCTTCAGCGATGATCAACAATGGCTTAGAGGTTTGCACCACGGCTTCCAAAATTGGCAGCATGGCCTGCAAAGAAGACAGCTTCTTTTCATGGAGGAGGATGTAAGCATCTTCCATCTCAGCAATCATCTTTTCGGCATTGGTGATGAAATATGGGCTGAGATAGCCACGATCAAACTGCATGCCTTCAACCACTTCGAGTTCGGTTTCGGCAGTCTTGGCTTCTTCAACAGTGATCACACCTTCGTTGCCAACTTTTTGCATGGCCTTGGCAATCATGTCGCCAATTGATTTTTCGCCATTGGCTGAAATGGTGCCAACTTGGCCCACTTCTTCGGATGACTTGATTTTCTTCGAGCGCTTCTTGAGATCTTCAATGGCGCAAGCAACGGCCATATCAATGCCGCGCTTCAAATCCATTGGGTTCATGCCAGCGGCAACATTCTTGGCGCCTTCGCGAACAATCGCTTGGGCCAGAACGGTGGCAGTGGTGGTGCCGTCGCCGGCGATGTCATTGGTCTTTGAGGCAACTTCGCGCACCATTTGTGCGCCCATGTTTTCGAACTTGTCTTCTAGTTCGATTTCCTTGGCAACAGTCACACCGTCTTTGGTGGTGCGTGGTGCGCCGTAGGATTTGTCGATGACGACGTTGCGGCCTTTAGGGCCGAGGGTTACTTTTACAGCATTGGCGAGAATATCGACGCCGCGGAGCATTCTCTCACGCGCATCGGCACCAAATTTTACTTCTTTAGCAGCCATTTGAATTTTCCTTTGATTGGGTTGAAATGAAAAAGGCGTGTGAGAATTTTACTTCTCGATCACGCCCATCACGTCTGATTCCTTCATGATCAACAGTTCTTCGCCGTCAATCTTCACTTCCGTGCCGGACCATTTGCCGAAGAGGATGGTGTCACCCTTCTTCAAGTCAATCGGGATCAGCTTGCCAGCTTCATCGCGCCCACCAGGGCCAACAGCGATGATCTTGCCTTGCATCGGCTTTTCCTGAGCGGTTTCAGGGATGATGATGCCACCCTTGGTTTTGGTGTCTTCTTCAACCCGCTTCACGACAACGCGGTCGTGTAATGGACGGAATTTCATGGACGGTAACTCCTTGTTTCAGTTTAATTTCTCGCGCCCCGAGGGGGCAGGCGAAGGGGCTGTTAGCAATCTCATGATGAGAGTGCTAATCGCTAATGTGGGAGATAGGAGCGCACGCTGGGCAAGTCAAGGGGAGGGGTTGAGCTTACGCTTCTTTTTGCTGCGACCGATAAGTTTGGTAAATATCCCTGCCACTTTGTCCTGCGTTTCGGCCACATAAGCTTCTGTCGTTGAGATATCCGGCTGGGCGGCGGCTAAAGATAGGGCACCCAGCAGATGGCTGGGTGCGGATTTGGGATCGAAGGTCCCATCAATGCACAGACGCAAAATTTGGATGAGGCGCTGATAAAGGCCCAAGGCATTCAAAAGGATTTGGGCATAAGGGGCTGACACCAGCTCAGCCTTGGCGGAAGCTGCCAGCGAGGCCGCCGTATTGGCATTTAAAATTTCAGAATGGGTTTTGGCGTGAATTAGTTCGAGATATTGCGCGATGAATTCAATTTCAATTTGCCCGCCGGGCATGCGTTTTAAATCCCACAGCTCATTAGGCTTATGCTCACGCAGCATCAGGGCGCGCATTGAGGCAATGTCAGCTTTAGTCTTGGCCGCATCACGCGGAGCCTTAAGTGCTTTTGTGATGATTGCCTGCGCGGCGCGGCCCAACGCCTCATCACCTGCAATGCAGCGGGCCCTTGTCATGGCCATGCGCTCCCACGTCCAAGCCTCAGTCTCATGATAGGTGTCAAAGGCCTCAAGACTGACAGCCAGTGGACCCTTTGAGCCAGAAGGTCGCAGGCGCATATCAACGTCATAAAGTTTTCCCTCAGCGGTGAGAACCGTTAACGCCGTGACCAGGCCTTGCGTTACCTTGCCATAGTACTGGCCCGGTGAAAGCGGTCTTTTGCCATTCGACTCCTCAGCCTCTTTGTGGTGGGTGAAGATCAACATGATGTCGAGATCAGACGTGGCTGTCATCTCTGCGCCGCCTAATTTGCCCAAACCGATCACAGCGCAAGCGCCATTTTTTATGCGGCCATGTTTGGATGCAATATCGGCTTCGACGATGTGCAGCAGACGTGAAATCACCACGCAGGCAATGTTTGAAAAGCCACGCCCGGCTTCATCCGCGCTGATGGTTTCAGATAAAATCCGCGCACCAACGCGGAAGTTTTTTTCACGAGCAAAAACCCGCGCCAGATCCATCGCCTCTTCCAATGGCGCAGTTGGTGCGATCAGCGTGCTGATTTCCGCAGCGAGAATTTCGCGCGGCGGCAAGACCTCGAAAAAATCTGGTGCGGTGACGGCTTCAAGAATGCGCGGCTGAACGCTGATTTGTTCAGTGAGGCGCGGGGCCGCACCTAACACCAAAGCCATAAGATTGAGTAGCCGTGGACTGGCCTTCATCATGGCCAGCAACTGCACACCCGATGAAAGGCTTTCGAGGAATCTATCAAAGGCAAAAAATGCCTGATCGGCCTCTTTGTTTTGCGCCAAAGTTTTCAATAGTGTTGGCATGATCTCGGTGAGCACTTCACGCGCGCGCGCAGTTCTGGTGGCGCGGTACCTGCCAAAGTGCCACGCCCTGATGATGGCGGCAATTTCGGAGACTTGGCCATATCCCATCAGTCGCAAAGTTTCGAGCGTGTCTGGATCATCCTCACCGCCGGTGAAAACGAGACTACCTTCGGCTGCACTTAAGTCGCCAGCAGATTCAAACAGTGCCGCATAATGATTTTGCACCGTTTGCAACGTAGCGCGCAATTTCTCAGTCAGATCGGTGCCGGATCTAAATCCTGAAAAATGCGCATAGATTTCAAACTGCGCGGGATCGGACGGGGTGTCATGGGTTTGTTGATCGTCAATCATTTGGGCACGGTGCTCAAGCGTGCGCAAGAATCCATAAGCCGCTTTCAATTCATCAGAAGTGGTCTGGGTGATCCATTTGGCATGGGCCAAAGCATCTAGCGCATCGCAGGTTTTGATGCAGCGCAGAGCCGCGTTGCGCCCGCCTGCAATCAACTGTTGGGTCTGCGCAAAAAATTCAATTTCGCGAATGCCGCCGCGACCAAGTTTGAGGTTGTGACCGAGCACGGCAATTTCGCTATGGCCCTTTACGGCGTGGATTTGTCGCTTCATGCTTTGAATATCGGCGATGGCCGCGAAATCAAGATATTTGCGCCAGATATAGGGTTTCAATCGGTCTAGAAACTCGCGCCCCAAGGCAAGGTCACCAGCGCAAGGGCGGGCTTTGATGAAGGCGGCGCGTTCCCAGTTTTGACCTTGAGTTTCGTAATAAATCGCGGCGGCTTCAATATCGAGGGCAACTTGGGTGGCGCGCGGATCGGGCCGCAAACGTAAATCGGTTCGGAATACATAACCATCAGCGGTTTGATCTTGCAGAATAGCCACAAGACTTTGCGTGAGTTTGACAAAGAAAATTTTAGGTTCGATTTCAGCTGCAAATTTTATCTGCGTCGAATCGTAGAAAACGATGAGATCAATATCGCTTGAGTAATTAAGTTCAAAGGCACCCATCTTGCCCATGGCCAAAACCACATAGCCTTTGCCGATGGGCGCATTTGCCTTTTCTTGAATCGCGCCCTTTGATCTTTCTTGATGCCATAAAAATCCCAGCGCAGTTTGCACCGCCGTATCGGCAAAGCGCGTGAGGGCTGTGGTGACCTTTTCCAATGGCCACTTACCGCTCAGATCGAACAGTGCCACAAGAAGCGCTAATTTTTGTTTGGCTATTCTGAGGCCGCTCATCAGTTCGCCGCGCGATGGCGCCTTTTCAAATGAGGCAACAGTAGCGAGCAAATTGGCGACTGCCGCATCGCCGTCTCCCTTGAAGGCTGAGGCAGCATATGCGCCATGGGTTTTTAACAGCGAAGTGAGATAGGGCGAGCCAGCTTTGATCAGCGCGGTAACATCATTAAATTTCATGCCCTCACCATAGCAGCTTGGCGCGGGTTGGAAATATGCTAGCACTATATAATGACACCTGCCGCCTTCAACGCCTTTTGCAAATCGCTGCCGCATACAACTTATGTGTGCCAGTGGGGCGGGGCACATGTGTGGAAAGTGGGCGGCAAAATGTTTGCAGTGTTGTTTCCTGCGCCGGATAAATGGGCAGGCATCACCTTCAAGGCCTCAGATATGAGTTACGAAATGTTGGCCAATGAAAAAGGTTGCAGGCCCGCGCCCTATTTTGCATCACGCGGGATGAAGTGGATTCAGTGGTATTCCGATGAAAGTTTGGGAACGAAAGAACTTAAGGCCTATCTCAAGGGCAGTTATGAATTGGTGTTTGCTAAATTGCCCAAGCGGGTGCGCGAAAGTCTCGCTGACAAACAGAAATGACGAGACACAAATTGAGTGCTAAACAAGCATAAAGCCACCAGTAGGAGTTCCCCTTATGAACAAGCCAGCAAACCCGAGCGAGTTTGAGCCAACCCCAAATAATCTTGAAGCCTTTTGGATGGGCTTCACGCCGAACCGCGCATTTAAGGCCAAACCCCGCATGATCGCCAAGGCCAAGGACATGCATTATTATGACATGCAGGGCCGGGCGATTTTGGATGGATCTGCTGGCCTGTGGTGCACCAACGCTGGCCATTGTCGCGAGCCGATTGTGAGTGCCATTCAAAAATCCGCCGCCGAATTAGATTTTGCGCCAACATTCCAATATGGCCACCCAAAAGCCTTTGAGTTGGCCACCCGCCTTTCAACCATGGCACCGGGTGATTTGAACTATGCCTTCTTCTGCAATTCTGGCTCTGAGGCTGCTGACACTGCGCTAAAAATGGCACTGGCCTATCACCGCGCACGCGGCGAAGGCACGCGCACCCGCCTCATCGGGCGTGAACGCGGCTATCACGGCGTCAACTTTGGCGGCATTGCCGTTGGTGGCATGGTGGCAAACCGCAAATGGTTTGGGGCCATGTTGGCGGGTGTTGATCATCTGCCCCACACATATAACCGCAAGGAACAAGCCTTCACACGTGGTGAGCCCAATTGGGGTGCGCATTTGGCTGATGAGCTTGAGCGTTTGGTGGCGCTGCATGATGCTTCCACCATCGCAGCCGTGATTGTGGAACCGATGGCTGGCTCAACTGGCGTGTTGCCGCCGCCTAAAGGTTATCTCAAGCGCTTGCGCGAATTGTGCACCAAGCATGGAATTCTGCTGATATTTGATGAAGTGATCACCGGCTTTGGTCGCTTGGGCACGGCCTTTGCGGCTGAGCGTTTTGATGTGTTGCCTGATCTGCTGACCTTTGCCAAAGGGGTGACCTCTGGCACAGTGCCGATGGGCGGCGTGCTAGCGCGTCAGGGCATCTACGATACTTTTATGACGGGGCCAGAGCATGCAATCGAGCTGTTCCACGGCTATACTTATTCGGGCCATCCGATGGCGGCAGCGGCAGGCGTTGCGACCATGGATTTGTACCGCGATGAAAAATTGTTTGAACGCGCGGCGAAACTTGAATCCAAATGGGCCGATGGCGCTTTCTCATTGCGCGAGAAATTTCCGATGCTTGAAGACATTCGCACTATTGGTTTGGTGGCAGCTTTCGACATGAAGCCGATTGAAGGCAAGCCAGGGCTTCGCGCTTATAAAGCCATGGAAAATGCCTTCCATGACCACGGCCTATTGTTGCGCATTACGGGCGATACAATCGCCCTCTCGCCGCCGTTGATTATCAGCGAAGCACAGATTGATGAATTATTTGGCGAAAATCTGCCCGCAGTGTTGAATTCTGTAGTGAATTTATAGGAAATTCGCGCTGCGATGGATTCCCAGCGCGCCTGTTAACGTTTAGTTTCATTACAGAAATGATTCGTTGGACGGGCGCAGTTTGAGACAACACTTGCCATATCTCTTGGGCTTCAGCCTCGCGGTTGCTGGGGCATTCGGTGCGATTGCTTATTTGTTTGGGGGTGGGCAGCAGCAAATGGTTGCACTGGCTGTTGGCATTGGCTTTTTGGCTTTTGGCCAGCTTTTTGTTTTGGGCATGAGTTTTAATGGTCAAGACAGGGCGAACTTCAGGCTGCGTAAACTGGCCCAAGATCTGGCCAAAGTTGAGGTTGGGACACGCACAACTTTTGTGAATGTTTTTGAACAACTGGCGCGGCTTGAGGCGCAAACGCAACAACACTCAGAGAAGTTGATTGCTGGTGTTGAAAATATCAAAACCACCTTTGATGTTTTTAAAAACCAAATGCACGCAGGCGCAGCCAATCTGGACAGAACAGAACCAAGGGTGGTGACTTCTGCCCCGCAAGCTGAAGTTGTTCCTCCGGAAGCTGGCGTTTTTAGCGAACAAGCGTCAAAACCAGATTTAGCCTCATCCATTGCAGATCAAATCCACTATTATCTTGAGCCTCTGGTGGATATTCCAACGAGGCGCACGGCCCATTACCGCCTGCATTCAACCATGACCATTGAAGGCCAAAAGGTTTCAGGCGACACCTTGTTCCGCGTTGCTAGCGCAGTGAAGGTGCGGCCCGCTTTGGATCGGTTGGCCATCGAAGAAGCGCTGGGCCTGCTTGCGCGCTTGCGTGATCGTGATGAGCATCTGTGCATTCTGGTGCCGCTGGGTGCCGAGACTTTGCAAGATGATGTAAGCATTTTGGATGTGCTTGCAACGATAGAAGCCTCGCCTATGGCCAATGGCTTGATCATTGAGTTACAGCATGTGATTTTGGCTGGCCTTGGCGAGCAGGGCCTAGAAGGCCTCGCGCTGTTGGCGCGGCAAGGTGTGGTATTTGCTCTGTCGCAAGCTTCCGTTTCTGGGCTTGATCTTGAGGCAATGCGGCTTCTCAATGTGAAACTTGTTGGCATTACTGCTGGCTACCTTGGTGGCCAGACTGCTTCTAACTCACTGCTTGGTTTTGCTCAAATGGCGCGTCTTGCCCGGGTGAATATTTATGTCACAGAAGTTACTGATGCTGCCACCGTGCCACATATAGCTGCTTTCTCACGCTTGGCTTGTGGGCTTTGCTTTGCCGCTCCGCGCTTGGTGAAGCGGGCGAGTGCTTTGACTAATGTTGATACAGCTTTGGCAGCTTAAGCGACGTGAAAGATCTTTCAGCGCAATTTCCTGTTTGGCTCTGTGATATTTGGGGCGTGGTGCATGATGGCCAGACAGCCATTGCGCCTGCGGTGCATGCGTTGACCAAGCATCGCCAAAATGGCGGCAAGGTTGTCTTGATTACCAATGCGCCGCGACCGAAGTTTAGTGTTGAGGCGCAGCTTGGCGCGCTTGGGGTTTCATCTGCTGCCTATGATGATATTGTCTCGTCTGGTGATGTGACACGCGGCCTGATGGCACAGGCAGGGAAGGTGTTTCACATGGGGCCGCAAATTGATCTCAGTCTCTATCAACAAGCTGAAGTGAAACGCTCGACCTTGCAAGAAGCCAAACTGGTGATCTGCACCGGATTTTTTGAAGACCGCGCTATGGAAGTATCGGCCTATAGAGCCGAGTTTGAAAAGATGCGTGAACGTGAATTGACAATGATTTGTGCAAACCCTGACAAGATTGTGCGTATTGGCCCAAACCTCGTTTTGTGTGCCGGAACTTTGGCAGAAGCCTATGCTGCGATGGGCGGCGAAGTTGTGATGGCTGGAAAGCCTTTCACGCAAATTTATGATTTGGCATTGGCCAAGGCAGGCAATCCGCTGCGCGAACAGGTGTTAGTGATTGGCGATGGGCCGGAAACCGATGTGAAAGGTGCCGAACAGCAAAAACTTGCCTGCTATTTTATTTCAGGCGGCATTAACACAGCACCCGACGTTGAAGCGCAAGTGCGCGCCGCATTTCCCAAGGTGAAAATTGTAGGCTCAAGTCCAGAGCTTTACTGGGCCTAAGATTTTCGCTAGCAGGCTATCATGTTTATAGTGGAAAATCACAATCCTCTTCCAGCCGCATTGCGCGGCGGTGTTGTGGCCATTGGCAATTTTGATGGTGTGCACCGTGGACATCAAGCTTTGCTGGCGCGCACCAAAGAAATTGCAAAAGCCGAGGGAAGGCCATGGGGTGTGGTAACATTTGAGCCTCATCCGCGCAGCTTTTTTCGTCCCGCTCAACCGGCGTTTCGCCTCACACCACCGGCACTGAAATTAAGGTTGCTTGCGGCACTTGGTGCGGATTTCATTTCGCTTGTGCCGTTTAATTTGGAGCTGTCGCGCCTGAATGCTGAGGAATTTATCGCCCAAGAATTGGTGCAGAGATTAGGTGCCAGCCATATTGTGGCAGGATTTGACTTTCACTTCGGCGCAGGCCGCAAAGGCAACGCCGAAACTTTGCGCGGTGCTGGTTTGCAGGTTGACGTGGTGGCAGAAGTCACCGATGAAAATTCTGGTCACTTGGCATTTTCCTCCAGCAATATCCGCAATTCTTTGCGTCAGGGGCAAATGCGTCAAGCGGCATTGGAATTGGGTTATGATTGGACAATTGCGGGCAAGGTTGTACCGGGCGACCAACGTGGCCGCACCATTGGTTTTCCAACCGCCAACATTATTGTGGAGCCGGGTGTCGAACCGGCCCGCGGAATCTATGCAACCATGGTGCGCGAAGCGGGGACAATGAATCCGCTGTGGATGGGTGCTGGCTATTTTGGTGATAGACCCACGTTCAACACCAATCGCACTTTTCTTGAGGTCTACCTGCTTGATCAGTCGCTTGATCTTTATGGCCGCGAATTGATGGTGAGTTTTGTTGATCTCATCCGGCCGGACCAAAGCTTCACATCGGTTGAGGCATTGGTTGGGCAAATGAAACAAGATTGTGAAACGGCGCGCAAGATTTTGACGAACTATATCCCTGCGCCTTATCCACTGGCGCAGCTTCAAGCGGCGGGAAAAATTTAGTCATCCATTTCAGGATCAAGCAAACGGTGAAGATGCACAATAAAATAACGCATCTGAGCGTTATCAATTGTCTCGCGCGCCTTGGCCTGCCAAGCGATATGGGCAGATGCATAGTTGGGATAAAAGCCAACCACATCCAGCTTCTTTAAATCTTTAAATGTGACATCGGCCACATCTAAAAGTTCGCCACCAAAAACCAAGTGGATCAATTGTTCCGCTGGGATTTTTGCATTCATGGTCTTTTGCTCTCCATTGCTTTCAATACTGCAGCATGGCGCGCTTTGCCTGCCGCTATCAATCCATTTTGACGCGGATTGGCGCGGCCAAATGTCATCGCCAACCCTGCCTCGTCGGTGATCTTTCCGCCCGCTTCTGTCACAAGAAGTGCGCCTGGTGCAATATCCCAATCATGCTTGGGCCCGAAGGAAGCCACCACATCAACCTCACCTGCGGCTAGTAGTGCAAGGCGCGCAATCTGAGGGGTGTAACTCATATCAATGGGTATTGCCTCTGGCGCTTGCAAGCGGCGAAGTGCGGCTGGGCGGCTGGCTAAGCGAGCGTGGGACAAATCCGCCGCGTCATACACATAGATGGTTTTTCCATTCAATGTGGCCCCCATATTCTTGCTGGCCAGAAACAGCTTTTGCGTTGCCGGATGCTGCACGCCCGTTGCAATGGGCTCGCCGTTTTCAACGGCACATAGACCGATGCACCATTCATCACGACCAAGCGAAAAACTTCTGGTGCCATCAATGGGATCAACAATCCAACAGCGCCTTTGTGTGAGACGCGTTGGATCATCCGGCCCTTCCTCGGACAGCCAGGCGTCTTCTGGCCTCGCTTTGCGGATAAGCTGATGAAGGGTTTCATTCACTGCAAGATCAGCCTCAGTGAGAACGGAGCCATCCGACTTGTTCCATGTTGTGGGATTCTTGCGAAAATACTGCAGGGCGATTTTGCTGGCTTGCTCCAACGCTGCGTGGATGAGATCAACGTCCTGCAAGCGTCATCCCTTCAACAAGGCATGAGGGTGCATTGGTGGCAAAGCGGAATTCCAAATCACTGGCCGGGGTTAAGTTCAAGAACATCTGATTAAGATTTCCCGCGACGGTAATTTCGCTCACCGGAAATTGGATCTCGCCGTTTTCAATCCAAAAGCCCGATGCGCCGCGCGAATAATCACCCGTTGCCGCATTATTGGCATTGCCGATAAATTCAGTGATGAGCAGGCCTTTGCCCAGTGCGTGGATCATTTCCTCGCGTGAGCTGGTTCCAGCTTCCATGTGCAAATTACTGGTGGAGGGCGAGGGATTTGAAGCCAATCCGCGCGAAGCCGATGCGGTTGATTGCAAATTAAGTTGGCGGGCTGAACGCAAATCCAAAACCCATGAAGTGAGAATGCCCTTATCAATAAAATTGCGACGGCTTGTGGGCAGACCTTCACCATCGAACGGTTTTGACGAAAAGCCGCGCAACCTGTGTGGATCATCAACAATGGTGACGTTTGATTTGAACACTTGTTGGCCAAGCTTTTCTTTCAGAAAACTCACACCGCGCGCAATGGAAGCACCGTTAATTGCTCCGGCGAAATGGCCGAGCAGGCTGGCGGATACACGACGATCGAAAATCACATTCACCGATTGGGATTGAAGTTTGTGTGGATTGATGCGCGCCACGGTGCGTTCAGCTGCTTTGGCGCCGATGTAAGATGGACTTTCCACGTCTTCAAAGTGATTGGCAGATGAGCCATAATAATCGCGCACCATTGAAGTGCCTCCGCCCGCCACAAGGCTGATCGACAGACCAAAGCCGGTGCGCTGCCAGCTTTTGGCAAAGCCATTGGAAAAGGCGAGTGCTGTTGTGCTGGAAGAAGATGAACCGCCTGCACCGCCGCTTTTGCTGATGCCAGCAATGCCAAGGCCTGTGGCCTCAGTTTCTTCCACCAGTTTTTTTAGCTCACTGGCGGAAGGATAAGTTTTGGAAACGAGATCATAATCGGCTTGCTGCTGCGCCAGTTGTTGCGGGTCAGCCAATCCGGCATAAGAATCAGGTGGCGCAAGCTTGGCCATGGCGACGACGCGCTCAGCCAATTTTTGGCGCGCATCTTTGGTCAACACGCTTGATGCAATGGTGGCCGAAGATTGGCCCGCGAAAACCCGAAGGCCAACGGCGCGCGATTCAGATTGTTCCAACTCTTCCACCACGCCGTGGCGGATGGAGATTGAACTGTCGCGACTTTCGGCCACCATGGCTTCAGCGGCAGTAGCCCCCGCCTTGAGCGCGAGGTTCATGGTTTCTTGCGCCAGTTCTAGCAATTCATTGTTCATTTCAGAAAACAACCCGCAATCATACCAACAACAATGAACAATCCAAAGTTTCGGTTGGCGCGAAACAATCGGAGGCAGAGGGCAGAATTTGTATGATCAAAATTCTTCATCTGCCAAATAGCGTGAACCGCTGCTGCAATAATGCCGATATGGGCAATCGGGGGCGCTTTCGCAAGCCATAAGGCATATGTGAGGAGTGCAAGGCTCAAGGCAAAGAAGAAAATCAGCCAAGACTTAGTGGATTTGCCAAATAATATGGCAGTGGATTTTAATCCAATCAGAACATCATCTTCTTTGTCTTGGTGGGCATATATGGTGTCGTAAGCCATGGTCCAGCTAATGCCCGCAAGATAGAGCACCAAGGTTGCTTGGCTGAAAGAATTTGCCTCCGCGGTAAAACCAACAATCGCGCCCCAGTTAAAGGCCATGCCCAACACCAGCTGTGGCACATAAGTGATGCGTTTCATGAACGGATAGACCGCGACGATGCCTAGTGAAGCAATCGATGTGATGATGGTGAGGCGATTGAATTGCACCAGCACCAAGAGCCCAACCAACAACAACCCTGCAAGAAACAGATAAGCTTGTTTGCGGCTGACGCGGCCCGAAGGCAGCGGGCGATTTTTGGTGCGATCAACCTTGGCATCAAATTCCTGATCGGCCAGATCATTCACCACACAGCCAGCACCACGCATGACAATTGCACCGATCATGAACAGCAAACCGTGCCACAGGTTCGGCATGCCGCCACCAAGGCTGAGTTGCGCCAGGCCCATACCCCACCAACAGGGCAGCAATAGCAGCCACCAACCAATAGGCCGTTCTAGCCGCATCAGCTGGGCATAGGGCAGCAACGCGGGCGGCAGACGCGTGGCCCAATGGGCTTTGACTTCATCTTTGATAGTGGAATTACTCACGCTCGCCGTGATACAGACTTATTATGGCAAAATCCACGCCCCGCTTGTTTGTTGATCAATCACTTATTGTTGACGCTGAAATCACTTTGGCGGCAGAACAGGCGCATTATCTTGGGGCTGTATTGCGGCTGCAAACGGGTGCCACGGTTTCAATTTTCAATGGCCGTGATGGTGAGTTTTTAAGCCAAATTTCTGAGGTTGCTAAAAAGAAAATGCTGCTGCGTATTGAAACGCAAACATCCGCACCCAAACTTCCGCCAGATATTGATTATCTTTTTGCGCCGCTCAAACACCAGCGTTTGGATTATCTAGTGCAGAAAGCCACTGAGCTTGGGGCGCGGCGGTTGCGGCCTATCATCACCGCACGCACGATTGCTGAGCGGGTGAATTTAGATCGGATGCGCGCCAATGTGATTGAGGCCGCTGAACAATGTGAGTTGGTTTTTGTGCCAGAGGTTTTGGAGCCGATGACTTTGAATGCCACTATGCGTGAGTGGGATTCAAACCGCGCGCTGATTTATTGCGATGAAGAGGCGGTGCAAAGTGATCCCATGCTGGCCTTAGCAAAACTGAAGCCGCCAGCCGCAATTTTAGTAGGGCCGGAAGGTGGCTTCGCCGCAGAAGAACGCGCCATGCTGAAAGCGCTGCCTTATGTGACAGCCGTTTCGCTTGGGCCTCGCATCATGCGGGCAGATACGGCGGCGGTGGCTATTCTTGCTTTGGTTCAGGCTGTGCTTGGTGATTGGAAGTAGCTATTCTTCCGGCACCAGCTTTGCCGCCAAAGCGCCCATAGCCATCGCCACTAAAAACACTAAGCTGATGGGTTGCAGATAGGCCAGTGAGGCAATCGCTGGGCCGGGGCAATAGCCCGTCAAGCCCCAGCCAATACCAAATATTGCAGCGCCAATCAGCAAGCGACTATCAATGGCAAAAACTGTTGGCAGGTAAAACCGCTTACCAAAAAAGGGCGCTGCGCGTTTGAAGGTGAAATAATATCCCAGCATCGCCACGCCAACACCAGCGGCAAAAACAAAAAGCAAAGTGCCATCAAACTTTCCGGCGAAATCCAAGAAGTTTATAACCTTGGCAGGGTTCACCATGCCAGAAATCGTAAGGCCTGCGCCGAAAAGAAGCCCGGAGATGAGAGCGGTTAAACGTTGCGTCAACATGGTTCAGCCTCCCAATACATGATGGGTGATGAAAACGGTGATGATCGCTACCACCATGAATGTGAGTGTCGCGAGGGTGCTGCGCAGTGAAAACCGCGAGATGCCGCAAATGCCGTGGCCAGATGTGCAGCCATGGCCCAACGCTGTGCCGAAGCCAACGAATAGACCGCCGATGATGGCTATGGACAGAGTGGGCAGCGCAATCACCGTGGCATTGGCGGCAAAGGGACGTGTTACAGCAGTGCCCGCCATAAGCCCCACCACGAAGAGTGCGCGCCAGATGAAGTCGCCATTAAATTTGAGGGTTAATAAATTTCGGAAAATGCCGGAGCAGCCAGCAATGCGGCCAGCGCCTGCCATCAGCAGAACTGCCGAAACGCCAATTAAAGCGCCGCCCAATAGGCCAGCATAAGGTGTGAATTCTGTGATCATGATGCCCCAATGAAAGATGAGACTTCTATCACTTTTCAAGGACGAACTGCAAACTTTCATGCCTTCTATGCCCAGACAACAGGTCACTATTGTCTGGGCAGAAACCGATCAGGAGAGACTATTTAGACTTCTTGAGGTGCCTTATTTCATCATATGCTTGTGCATGTGCCCAGGGCCGTATGAGGTGGCGCCGCGGGTTTTGGTGCACTTACCCTTCTTAACATTGTAAGTCTGAGTCGGACCACAAGCGGAGTGACTATTGCTTGAAGCAGCATTAGCCAAAGGGGCGATACTGAACATGCCCATGCTGGCCACGGCAGCAACCGATAACGCAATGATTGTTTTTTTCATAATTCAAGTTCCTTTTCCAATTATTATGCACGGGCAAATGCGCCGTGATTTTGTCCGCCTATGTCAACGGGCGAAAGTAAAACGCGCGAGGCAAGATTTTGTTCCTTTTGATTGATTGGAGCTCCAATCAACTAAAAGTGACAATAGATCCTTAGATCCTTGTTAGTTTTAAGAATGATCCGAAGTTTAGACTATCACGAGATAGATGGGCCTGATTAGCCACTGGATGACTATGTGATGGAAATGATCTGCATTCCCAAAACATCAGGAAACTGTTCAAATCGAATTGACTTGCAGGTGTTGTGGCCGACCACTACATGAGCGTCATGAGCGGGCCAACACCAGAGACTGATGCGGGTAAAACCGTCATCGAAAATAAAGCGCAGATGATTGCTTATTTTGAGCAAGGCTGTAAGCCGCGCACGGAATGGCGGATGGGAACTGAGCATGAGAAGTTTCCGTTTCTTACTGATACGCTTGGCCCTGTGCCATATGGCGGGGCGCGTTCAATCAAGGCTTTGCTTGAGGGCATGCGCGACAAATTTGGCTGGACTGGCGTCTATGAGGGCGAGAATATCATTGCCCTTTCTGATCCCAATTCCTTGGCTAATATTTCGCTGGAACCGGGCGGCCAATTTGAACTTTCTGGTGCACCACTCAGCACAGTGAATGACACATGCGGTGAGGTGACGGAGCATATCCGTCAAGTCAAGGAAGTGGCTGGTCCACTCGGCATCGGCTTTTTGGGGCTTGGCGCATCACCGGTGTGGAGCAGGGCTGAAGTCCCCGTCATGCCCAAGGGGCGATATGGCATCATGGCACCTTATATGGATAAGGTGGGCAAGTTTGGGCGCGATATGATGTTCCGCACTTGCACGGTGCAAGTGAACTTGGATTTCGGCTCAGAAGCCGACATGGTGAAAAAGCTGCGTGTGTCTCTGGCTTTGCAGCCGCTGGCCACAGCGCTTTTTGCTAATTCGCCTTTCCTTGATGGTAAGCCCAATGGTTATCTCTCATTTCGCAGCCATGTGTGGGAAGACACTGACAATGCCCGCGCTGGCATGTTGCCTTTTGCGTTTGAGAAAGATTTCGGATTTGAGCGTTATGTGGATTACGCTTTGGACGTGCCGATGTATTTTGTGATACGCGGTGGCAAGTTTGTGAATTGTGCGGGTGAAAGTTTTCGCCAGTTTTTGAACGGGCGTTTGCCGCAATTGCCCGGTGAAATTCCTACGATGCGTGATTGGGCCGATCATCTCACGACGATTTTCCCGGAAGTGCGTCTTAAGAAATATCTTGAAATGCGCGGATCAGATGTGGGCAAAGGTGCCATGCAATGTGCATTGCCTGCGCTGTGGGGCGGGTTGTTCTATGATGATGCCGCCTTGGATGCGGCATGGGAATTGGTGAAGGGCTGCACCACAAAACAGCGCCAAGCTTTGCGTGCGCATGTTCCAAAGCTAGGTTTGAAGGCCCATTTCCGTGGGCGTTCACTGCAGGATTTAGCCAAAGAGGTTTTGGCCATTGCCCGCAAAGGGTTGATCGCACGCGGTTTTGGCGAAGAGCCATTCCTTGATGTGTTGGATGAAATCGCTGAGAGCGGACTTACGCAAGCTGATCGTTTGCTTGAAGCCTATCATGGGCCGTGGAAGGGCGATATTAAGCCCGTGTTCAAAGCGGCGGCGTTCTAGTTATTCTGCCGCCTGAAGTTTACGTCCCGTACCTAAGCCTTCACGCACATGCTGGGCCAAGGCTTGTGCGGCGCGACTGAGGCTGTTGGGTTTGTGGATGAGGCCAATATCAAAAGCGCCTAAGGCCGGGAAGCCATCAGCCTCGGTCAAAATTCGCATCGCGGGTTTCACGCAAATGCGCGGCATGGCGGCCACGGCAAGCCCTTGGGTGACAACGGCGCAGATGGTGGCGAAGTTGGGGCTCACATAGGCCACGCGAAAAGTCTGGCCATTATCTTGCAGTTTTTGCACGGCCAGTTTACGCCAGCTGCAGCTTACGCCGCTGGCGGCGAGGGGGAGTGTTTCTTGCGTATGGGTCTGATGGCGTGCCGAGGTGACCCAAACCATATCGGCGCTGATGAGGGCTTCGCCGTTTATTTCGCCACCATTGAAGGTGACGACTGCAAGATCAAGCTCGCTGTTGCGAATGCGGGCCGCCAAATCAACCGATTGCAGGCATTCCACATCCACGTTCACCTGTGGGTGGGTGCGGCTGAAACGAGCCAGAATTTCGGGCAGGAACAAATCGGCATAGTCATCCGGTGTTCCAAAGCGCACGGTGCCAGTGATTTCCGGCTGGCTGAAATTGCTGACAGCCTCATCATTCATCGCCACAAGGCGGCGGGCATAATCCACGAGACGTTCGCCATCAGAGGTTAGCCTGCTGCCACGGCCATCACGCGCAAAAATCGGTCGGCCAATGGTTTCCTCCAGCCGTTTCATCTGCATGGAAACGGCGGATTGGGTTTTGTTCACTTCTTCTGCCGCCCGGGTGAAATTGCCGCTGTCGGCAATGGCGAGGAAAGTCTTCAACTGATCGACATCAAGATTGGCCATAACTCTCATCCATCACAATTGTTGATGACTATCATTAAATACATTCGTTGGATAAATCAATCTGAATCTGCGATGAATGATCATCAATTCATTGGAATGGAGAATATATCATGGACGACTATGCATTTCATCAGGCCCGGCAGTTTGGCAGTTTGGAAGGCTATGGCCCATTGGCGCGGTTAATCGAAGCCATCAGGCTGCGTTGGGTGGGCCGGCGCTCATCCTATTAACGAGCTGATAAGCCATTATCATGGCTGCTAATCCGCAGATTGCGCCGCCAATGGCAGTGCCCACCATAATGCCTTCAGCGCCAGCATAGGCGCCGCCGACAATAGCGAAAGGAATAGTGCCCAGTGTGGCGCGGACCCAGTTCGTCCAAGTTGAATAGATAGGCTTGCCCAGGTTATTAAATGCCGCAGCTGCCACGAATAGCCCGCCTAGCAAAGCCCAAGACATGGCAATGTAAGTTGCGAAGAAATCCACCAATTCCGCCGCGCGGCCTGAGATGTGGAAGGCGGCGATTAATTGATGGCGCAACAAATATAAAATCAATGACGTGACCGATGAATAAAGCACCGCGAAGGTTAGACCATCGCGTAAGGCTCGTTTCACACGTGGGAAATTCTTGGCTCCGAAATTCTGACCAATGATTGGGCCAACCGCACCTGAAAGCGAAAAGATCACGCCGAAGGCCACGGGCACTACGCGGTTGACCACGGTACCTGCGGTGATGATTTCATCACCGTAGGGGGCGAAGACATAGTTCATGTAACCCGCAGCAAAAGGTGTCGCTAATTGCGAAACGATTGAGGGCAAAGCGATGCCCCAAACTGCGGGCCAATCGCGTTTGAAACCTTGCCAAGTGAATGGTGCCAAAAAGCCGTGGACCTTGCCAAGGCCGTAAAGCCCAACACCAAAACAGAGAGCATAAGATATGGCGTTGGCAGCGGCTGCGCCCTGAATGCCCCAGCCAAATTTGTAGATGAAAATCGGATCAAGGATTAGGGTTGTGATCGCCGATGAAAGGGTGATGAACATGGCGCGCTTGGCATCGCCAAGCCCGCGCAAGCTGAATGAGCAAGAGAGTGCGCCCGCAAGGCAGACGAAGCCGGGTGAAAGCGTGTAAATGAAAGTTTTCGCTTGATGGGCTGTTTCGCCCGTTGCGCCGAGCAGCGATAGGATCGGTGAAATGAATATACACAAGAGTGCTGCATAGATCGCTGAAACACCGAGTGACATATAAAGCGCGTTAGAAGCAAATTGTTTGGCGCGTTCTGGCTGTCTGGCTCCCATGTTGCGCGAGACAAGGGCCACAGCCGCAATGCCCGCGCCAATGGCCAGTGAGAGATTGGCAAAATCCAGCGTTCCGCCGAAGCCGATTGCAGCAGTGATATTGACGTTGTGCAGGCTGGACAGAAAATAGAGATCAGCCAGATCGACAATGAACAGCGTCATCAGGCCTAGAGCGCCGGTGAGTGTCATCACCACCACATGTTTGAAGATGGAGCCTTGAAGAAAGCGAGCCTGTGTATCACTCATAAATCAAACCCTTGGGTTTTCGCTTCCGCAGTGAGGCTCTCAACGCCGGTGAAAAGATGGGCGCGAAGGCCAGCGATGCGTGCGCCTTCAACATTGGATTTTTTGTCATCAATGAACCAACAGTTTTCGGGCTTTTCGCCAATGCCTTCGAGCAGTTTGATATAACTTTTCGGATCAGGCTTTTTGGTGCCGAACTCGTATGAACAATAACGCTGTTTGAAAATTTCTGCTGCTTCCGGAAATAATTTTTCGAGATGGTTTTTCACCACCGGCCCGTTGTTGGTGTAAATTGCCAAAGACGCCTGGTGGCCGAGCTTGGCTGCAAAATCAAGCACATCTTCATTGGGCTGCATGGCGATGCGGCGCGCCTCAATCCATTGATCTAAAGTTATTTTATGGCCTAATCTGGTGC
>Ga0209483_1000075_pt1 | contig 98872 bp, 91 predicted proteins | sample NGEPerA_FD_184508 | JGI IMG/M metagenome (GOLD analysis project Ga0209483, IMG submission 184508) | Arctic peat soil microbial communities from the Barrow Environmental Observatory site, Barrow, Alaska, USA - NGEE PermafrostL2-A... | ecosystem: Environmental > Terrestrial > Soil > Wetlands >... | reverse complement strand
GCGCCGTGTCCGACCGTTCGCGGCAGTCCCTGACGCTGCGCCCAGCGACCGTTACCGTCCATGACGATGGCCACGTGACGAGGCACGCTCGAGGCGTCGAGGGACGTGGGAATCGGTCGCGGATGCGGATCGGGCACGTACAAAACTTAGTTCGTTGAACTCACGAAACGATCAGGCGAAACCCTTAAGGTCATTTGATGCACGGTTTCGACCCCGACGAGGAAAGCACCGACGTTGAACCCGCCGACGGCGAGGGCGTGCAGCTCGACGACGACGTCGTTGCCATCGACGCCGAGCGGGCTTTGGCGCTCCTCGACCGCATCACGCACGACCTACCGGGCGGCGGCGAGAGTCGCGACGGCCAGCGCGCGATGGTGCGCAGTGTCGCGGCCGCCCTCTCGCGTCGCCGAACCACCGTCATTGAAGCGGGCACTGGGATCGGCAAATCTCTGGCCTATTTGATTCCGGCGGTCATGTCCGGACAGCGCGTCGTCGTAGCAACAGCCACGAAGAATCTGCAGGACCAGCTCGCCATGAAAGATGCGCCGACCGTCGCGGCGAACGTTCCGGGCGTGCGGGTGGCGGTACTCAAGGGCAAACAGAATTACTTCTGTCGGAATCGCGCGCACAGTGTCAGCGGGGACGCACAACTCAGCTTCGATGACGGTTCGGACGTTCCCAAGGGTGTCGCCGATCAGATGCGACGGATCCTGCAGTGGTCGAATGAGACCGAGACCGGTGACCGCGACGAACTGTCGTTCGAAGTTGATCAGCGCGCGTGGCGTCAGTTATCGGTGACGCCACAGGAATGTCTCCATCGCGTCAACTGCCCCCAGGGCCAGAACTGTTTCGCCGAATTAGCGAAGGACCGCGCCGCCGAGTCGTCGATCCTCATCGTCAACACCCACCTCTACGCGTCACACCTCGCGTCGGGTTCGACGATATTGCCAGCCCACGAGTTCGTCGTCTTTGACGAGGCGCACGAGATCGTCGATATCTTCGCCTCCCTGCTCGGCACGTCGCTCAACGCCACCCGACTGCGAGCATTGGCCGGCGTCGCTCGACCCCTGCTCGGCGCCGAATTCTTAGAACGTTGTCTCGACCTCGTAAGCGTGGCCGACCGTTTTGCCGCGTCGTTGCAGGTCCAATACGACCGCAACGAGCTGACCGGTCTGGCCGAAGACTGTGCTCGCGAACTGAGTCGCGCCAATGAACTCGTGGTCGCTCTCGTCGAAGGACTGCGCTCGACGACGACCAGTGGCGCCGACGCGGAAGCGAGAAAGATCCGGGCCCTCGGGCCGGCCATCCATTTAGCCAACGACCTCGCTCGTGTGAACAACGTCCGTACCGGCGAGTTGCTGTTCATCTCCAAGCGCGACCGAGAAGTCGACGTCGAGATCTCGCTCGTGGACGTCGGTCCGCGACTCGCCGATGACCTGTGGGGCAACGTCACCGCGATTCTCACCAGCGCGACGATTCCCGACACGTTGCCCAAGAGTCTCGGACTGGACGGCACGCCAATCGAGCACTTCGACAGCCCCTTCGACTACGCCACGAACTCGCTGCTGTACGTGCCGGAGAACTTCCCGGCTCGCAACGATGCGGGCGCCGAAGAAGCGATCATCGAGGAGTTGGTCACGCTCATTGAAGCCGCCGGTGGCCGCACCCTCGCGCTCTTCACGAATCGCGCGGTGATGAACCGCGTCGCTGATGCCGTCGCCCCACGACTCGAGACCGAGGTTCTGGTCCAGGGGACGCGATCGCGTCAGCGCATCATCGAGGAGTTTCGCGACAACGCCGAAGCGAGTCTCTTCGCCGTGGCGAGTTTCTGGCAGGGCATCGACGTGCCGGGCCACTCGCTCAGCCTCGTCACGATCGATCGACTGCCCTTCGCCGTGCCGAACGATCCCCTGGCCGAGGCCCGACGGGCCAACTCCGAACGTCCGTTCTACGAGGTCGATCTGCCGCGAGCGACGATGCTCCTCGCCCAGGGGGCCGGTCGCCTGATCCGTAACAACACTGACCGCGGCGTCGTCGCCGTCCTGGACACGCGTCTGGCCCAGTCCAGTTACCGCTCGGCGATGTTTCGAAAGCTGCCGCCTATGAAGCGCACGCGTAATCGCGCGCAGGTGCTCGCGTTCCTTCGAGAGTTGCGCGGATAAGCCTTCACCCAAAGGGCTCTCATCCCATCAGGAAGTTAACGACGATTAGGTAATAAACTACTAATTCACTCGAACATGTAGGTCTGGAGTCGCGTCGTGCACATTGACATCTATCTGGTCATGGGCAGTGCGGTCGTCGGGCTCCTCGTAGGACTCACCGGTATGGGCGGCGGCGCGCTGATGACGCCAATGCTGGTCCTCCTCTTCGGCGTGACGCCTTCGGCGGCGATCGCTTCGGACCTCATGGCGGCTTTCTTCATGAAACCGGCCGGCGTGGCGATCCACTGGCGTCGCAAGACCGTCAACACGGGCATCGTGCGCTATCTCTGTTACGGGTCGGTGCCCGCGGCCTTCTTCGGCACCTACGTGATGCATCTCCTCGGCCAGAGTGCCGTCGCGGAACATCGACTCGAGATCCTGCTCGGCACGGCCCTGATCATTGGCTCGGTCGCGATATTTTCGCGCTCGGTGTTCGTCGAGGCCCTGTCGTCGAGCGACGAGCCCGTCAAGGTGCGACGTCTGCCGACGATTTTCATCGGCGTCGTCGGTGGCTTCATGGTGGGACTCACGTCCGTGGGTGCCGGGTCGCTGATCTTGGTGCTGCTGGTGATGGTCTATCCGACCTTGAGCAACAAGCAACTGGTCGGCACCGACCTGACCCAATCGCTGCCCCTCACGTTCTCAGCGGCGCTCGGAACGTTGCTGTTCGGTCACGTGCAGCTGGGGCTCACGAGCTCGATCGTCATCGGCAGCGTACCCGCAGTCATCGTCGGATCGCTCCTGTCCTCTCGCTCGAACGGCTACTTGCTTCGTCGGGTCATCACCGGGGTCGTTCTCCTCAGTGGACTCAAGTACGTCGGCGTGCCGACGGACTGGTTGGGGGTCGTCGCCGCTCTCGAGATCGTGCTCATCACATTCCTCACCGTTCGACATTGGCAACGAACCCGCGACGAGCTCGGCGAATCAGTACCCGAAACGGTCGAGGGTGTCGTCACGCTTTTGCCAACCGGGTTCGACGGAGACCTTTAGTTCCAGAAAGCACCCTTCGGGGAGTTGACGTCGCGCGGCGATGCCCACGTCCTTCAGTAGTGCACCGCCCTTGCCGATCACCATCCCCTTTTGCGACTCGCGTTCCACGAGAATCTCAACCGTGATGTGCGGCCACTCGAACTCGGTCACGCGCGTATGGATCGAGTGCGGCAGTTCCTGCTTGGTTTTGCGCACGAGTTGCTCTCGCACCAATTCAGCGACCCACATGGCTTCGGGTACGTCAGAGACTTCGTCTTCGGGGAAGAGGAACGGTGACTCGGGCATCGCCTTTCGGACGTAGTCGATGAGTTCAGCCGTACCTTCACCAGTCTTGGCCGAGACCGGAAAGAATTCCACTCGCTCGACGACGTCGCCCAGGTCCATCTCCTCGGCGAGCTCTTCGACGGCTTTGGTCGCGGCGACCAGTTGCGCGACGACCACCTCGCGACCAGACTTGTCCATTTTGTTCACTACGACACACGGCAGCGGCCCGTTACGACCTCGTGCGTTACGCAACATCGTCGCCAGGACGTTGCGATCGCCCGGACCAATGGCGGCGCCCGCTTCGACGACCGCGAGAATCACGTCGACACCGTCGGCCGCGGCGCGCGCGGTGTCGTTGAGTCGACCGCCAAGAGTCGTGCGAGGTCGATGGATGCCCGGGGTGTCGACGAAGATGATCTGCGTGTCACCTTCGGTGAGCATGCCGCGAATCGCCTGACGGGTCGTGTTGGGTGAGGCCGCGGTGATGGAGACCTTGGTGCCCACCACCTGATTCAACAAGGTCGACTTGCCGACGTTGGGTCGCCCGATGATGGCCGCGAAGCCGGAACGGGTCATTCGACTTCCACGAGCGGCTGGACGAGTACTTCTTCGACTCGACGCCCGTCGAGACGTAGCACCGTCAGCCGGTAGTGCTTCGTCGAATAGACGTCGCCCACGTCGGGCACTCCACCAGCGAGGTCCATGACCAATCCCCCGATGGTGTCCCAACCTTCTTTCGGCAGGGCCAGTCCGTACTCCACGTTGGCGTCATCGATGTTCAGTCGACCGCTCAGCTCGAGGCCCTGTTCGATCGTCTGTTCGTCGTCGTCTTCCTCTTCGAAGGGATCGGATTCGTCGGTGATCTCACCGACGAGCTCTTCGAGCACGTCTTCGAGGGTGACCAAACCGGCGGTGCCGCCGTATTCGTCCACGACCACGAAGAGGTGGCTCTTGGCCCGTCGGAACTCGGAGAGCAACGCCGCCACCCGCTTGGTCTCGGGCACGAAGTGGGCCACCCCCATGTGTTCGCGCAGCAGCTCGTGGCCGAGATCGTTGGCGACGAGGTCCGCTAAGTGGCGCAGGTTCACGATGCCGACGACGTCATCGACCCCTTCGCCCAGCACGGGCAGCCGTGATCGTCCCGATTGCACCGAGAGATCGAGCGCCTCGCGAATCGTCGCCGAGTCGGCGATATCGACCATGTCAATGCGCGGCACCATCACCTCGCGCACGATGGTGTCGCCGAATTCGATGACCGAATGAATGAAGTTGCGCTCCTCGGACTCGATCGCTTCGTCTTCGTGCGCGACGTCGGCCATGGCGAGCACTTCGGACTCGGTCACGCGCGACGTGCGTCCGGTCGGTCCGAACCAACCGATCACCGTGTCAGCAACGGCGAGCAAGAAGTGCGAGATCCACTTGATCGGCCAGAATTTCAAGATCCGGCGCACGACGGGCGCCGCGGTGAGAGCGGCGGAGTCGGGGTGTTGCACCGCGTAGTTCTTCGGGATCGCTTCGAAGACGACGAAGATGACGAGCACCTCACCGACGGTGGCGATGAAGAGTCCCGCGGCGCCGAAGAGCCGACCGGCGAGCACCCCGACCATCGTCGCCGAGACCAGTTGGCAGATCAGCACCAGCAACAAGATGGTGTTGAGGAACTTCTCCGGTGACTCCGAGAGCTCGACGAGAGCTTTCGCCCCGTGGCGGCCCTGATCGCGCAGAGACCTCGCCCGCGACTTGTTCATGCGCACGAGCGACGTCTCGGCGACGGCGAAGAATCCCGACAGGACCAACAGCACCGCGACGGTGACGCCGAGGTAGGTGTCACTCATGGACCAGGTCACGCCTTTCGAAGCGATCGCGGCGATCACGGCGTGACCTTCTTGTAGTGGCGCGTTAACAACTCGCGCTCGCGGGCCTCCATGCGCTCCGCCTCTTCGTCTTCGGCGTGGTCCCAGCCGAGCAGGTGCAGTACGCCGTGCACGACCAAGAGCGCCAGTTCGTCGTCCAGCGGACACTCGTGTTCCACTGCGTTGCGCGCGGCCACGGCCGGACAGATCACGATGTCCCCGACGAGTTGGGGAATCTCCGGGAGTGGTGGTTCGCCGGGTCCGCTGCCGCCGGCGTCGGGGACGCGCCCCGTTGGTTCGGGCTCGTTGTCGATCGGGAAACTCAGGACGTCGGTCGGGCCTTCTTTTCCCATGAACTGCTGATTGAGCGCAGAGATCGCCGGCTCATCGAGAAAGATCAAGGAGACCTCGGCCAGACCGCGCACGCCCTCGTCGGTCAGCGCGCCGTTGGCGAGCGCCACCCAGGCGTCGAGGTCGATGGTCTCGTCGTGCTGCTCGTCGGCAGCGTAGATATCGATGCTCATGACGTCTGTTGGTCGTAGGCGGCGACGATGTCGGCGACGATGCGGTGTCGCACGACGTCCTTCGCGCTGAGGTGGATGAAACTGATCCCCTCGATGTTCCACAGGATCTTCTCGATCGTCGCGAGTCCGCTATGACGTCCGTTGAGGTCGACCTGGGTCACGTCGCCGGTGATGACCGCCTTGGAGTTGAATCCGATGCGCGTCAGGAACATCTTCATCTGTTCCGGCGTCGTGTTCTGGGCTTCATCGAGAATGATGAACGAGTCGTTCAAGGTCCTGCCGCGCATGAACGCGAGTGGCGCGACTTCGATGGTGCCATTAGAGATAAGTTTCTGCGCGCCTTCGGGTCCGACCATGTCGTAGAGGGCGTCATAAAGGGGTCGCAGGTACGGATCGACCTTGGCCATGAGGTCACCGGGCAAGAAGCCGAGGTGCTCGCCCGCCTCGACGGCCGGGCGCGTCAGCACGATGCGCTGCACCTGACGTCGGTGGAGTGCCTGCACCGCCTGGGCGACCGCGAGGTAACTCTTGCCGGTGCCGGCTGGGCCGATCCCGAAGGTGATGATCGACGTGTCGATAGCGTCGGTGTATCGCTTCTGGCCGGCCGTCGAAGGACGTACGGCCTTGCCCTTGGCGCCGCGCACCACCTCGTGGCGCAGCACTTCACTCGGTCGAAGGTCGTCGTCGACCATGTCAATGGTTCTGGCGATCTTGGTTGTGTCGAGGGCTTGGCCGCTCTCCAAGACCAACACCAATTCGTCGAACAGGCGCAGTATTTTGGCCGCGTCCGGTCCGGTCACCGCGATCTGATTACCTTGCACGCGGATCTTGGATTTCGGGAACGAGCTCTCGATGATGCGCAGGTGTTCGTCGCGGGGTCCGAGCAGACCCGCCATCAAATGCGTGTTCGTTACGAAGGTGGTCGCCGTGAGGGCCTCTTGGGCCGTGGCATCAAAGGTCATCCCGGTGGCCACTCCATTCGACGTCCGCCGAGGACGTGCATGTGCAGGTGCGCAACGGTCATCTGGCCGTCATTGCCAATGTTGAAGACGAGCCGGTAGCCGCTCTCGCGGATTCCCTCGAGCTCCGCCACTTCTTGGGCCAACATGATCATGTCGTCCACGATGCCGCCGTGGCCGCTCGCGATCTCGTCGGCACTCGTGATGTGATCCCTGGAGACGACGAGGACGTGGACCGGCGCTTGCGGTGCGATGTCGTAGAACGCGTACGCCCGCTCACTCTGGGCTACGGGCTTCGACGGGATCTCCCCGGCGACGATTTTGCAAAACAGGCAGTCACTCATGTGTTGTTCTCATCATTACCGAGTTTTCTCATCCGAGAGGGTAAATCCCCATCCACCAGCGCCGAAGGCGAGGAGTGACGCCGCGACCACGCCGGCCGTTTCCGCGCGCAGCACCGTCGGTCCGAGCGAGAGCCGTGGATGTTCGCCCCACTCCCCCTCTTCCCAGCCACCTTCGGGGCCCACGCACACACTGTGCACGCCGTTCCAGTCACCGGCGCCGTCGAAATGCGTGAACGCCACGTTCACCGGGACTTCACGAACGTGCAACGGTTCGTCGACGATCACGTCGTAGGTCCGGCGGCTCTGACCGTTGGCTTCATTCGCCACCCGGCGCCAGCGTGCGACGATCTTGTCGCGCACGTCGCCGCGAAACTTGACGGTCACGCGCGAACTCATCAACGGCACGATGCGATGAACACCGAGTTCCGTGGCCTTGGCGACGGTCCATTCACTGCGATCACCCTTCAACGGCGTGAGGTACAGCGTCGTCGACGGCGACGGCGGATCGATATGCACCGGTGTCACGCGATGCAGGGCGTGGTCGCCCACTTCACACAACGACCACGATCCGGCGCCATCGGTCACGACGAGTTCTTCGCCGCTTCTCGCACGCAATACGGTCCGCAAGTGATGTTCGTCAGTGGCGCTCAACGTCGGTTGGTTCGGATCGTCGACGCGAAACTGGGCGATCGCCGCGACTCGACGCGGCCACTCGAGGAGGTTCACTTCTTCGCTTTTCGTCGATGGAAGAGTCCCCCGCTCGCCTCGAGAACCGGCTCGTGGCGATGTTCGGCCAATTGACGGAGCAGGTCTTCGGTGGTGTCGTCAAGTTCCGTGGGCACGTCGACGACGAGGTGCACGTACAGATCACCGCGTCCTCGTCCGTGGAGGTGCTCGATGCCCTGGTGTCGCAGTCGGTGCACGGTGCCGTTCGCGCTGCCCGCGGTCACCTCGACGGTCACGGTGTCGCGCAGCGCGGGCACTTCGATGGTCGCGCCTAATACGGCCTGGGTAAAGGCGATGTGCGCTTCGTGATGCAAATCATCGCCATTGCGCACGAATCGACTGTCGTTGTGCACCCGCAGGTGCACGAACAGTCGGCCGTTCGGACCACCGCGAAGTCCGGCCGGACCACGGTCACTGAGTCGCATCGTCGATCCGTCTTCGACGCCGGCCGGCACTTGAACCGTCAAGGTCGTCGTCTCATTACGGCGACCATCGCCGCGACAGTCGGCGCACGGCGTGTCGATGCGTGAACCCATGCCATTGCAACGAGTACAGGGCATCGAGGTCACCATTTGGCCGAGTATTGAATTGCGAACCCGCTGCACGACGCCGACGCCCGCACATTCGACGCAAGTAATAGGTGACGTACCGGGCGCGCATCCCGAGCCGTCGCACGTGGTGCAGCGGTGCGCGAGCGTCACCGTGACTTCCTTGGTCGCACCGAAGGCGGCGTCATCCAAGGTGATGTCGAGTGAGATCTCGGCGTCCGGACCGGGCTGGGGGCCACGACGTTGCTGCGCGTGTCCGCCCAGTCCCCCGAAGAACATGTCAAAGATGTCCTGCACCGACCCGGCGCCAAAGGGATTGCCGCCCGCGCCCACGTCGGATCCGAAGCGGTCGTAGTTCGCGCGGCGTTCCGGGTCCGAGAGGATCTCGTAGGCCTGGGAGACCTCTTTGAAGCGAGCCTCCGCGCTGGGATCGTCGTTCGTATCGGGATGGTACTGGCGAGCGAGTCGTCGATACGACTTCTTCAAATCCTCTTGGGTCGCGTTGGAATCAACCTCGAGCACGGCGTAGAGATCGGTGTTAGCCACGGTCGTCGACTCCGGCGAAGTGTCGTGAGAGATGTGCTGAGACGACCTCGGCCGCGGCGATGGCCTCGCGGTACTTCATGCGCGTTGGCCCGAGCAGTCCTACCGCCCCAGCCGGAGCACCGTCGATGGTGACCGGCGCGACGATCAGCGCACACGTCGATAATGGTGCGAAACCGTGTTCGGAGCCAATGGCGACCGAGAGGCCCTGGTCGAGGATGTCTTGGACGAGGCTGACGACGAGGAGTTCCTGCTCGAGAATCGCGAGTACTTGGCGCACCGTTTCGACACCGTCGAAGACTTCGGCAACCCTGGAGGAGCCGCCAATGAAGACCTGCTCCCCTTCCATGACGGGCTGTTGGGCGTGCAAGGTGCTGACGGCTTCACGCACCAGCGCTGCTTCGTTGTCGTGGCGCGACGGTACTTGCACTCGCGTCTCGAGTGACGTATTTATCAACAGCGCGTTTAGCTGGCGCGACGCTTCCATTACTTCCTTGGGCGTCGCCTCGAAGTTCGGTGTGAGACTGTGCTTGATGACTGAGCCGTCGGAGAAAACGGTGACGAGCAGGTGGTGGCGTGCATCGAGACTTACCAACTGCACGCTCAAGATCGTGGCGTGCGCGTGACCAGCCCCGACGACCACCGAGGTGTAACTCGTCATCCGGCTGAGCAGCGTCGAAGTCTGTTCGAGGACTTCCTCGACCTCGCCACGGACACTCGCAAAGAAATCCTTCACCTGCTTCTGCTGAACCGAGCCGAGAACCCCGGATTGCAGGTGATCCACGAAGTAGCGATAGCCCTTGTCGGTCGGGATTCGACCGGCAGACGTGTGTGGCTGGGCGAGGAAGCCCTCACGTTCGAGGGCGACCATCTCGGAGCGCACAGTCGCCGAGGAGACATCGAGGTCGGCACTGGCCGCCACGGCGGAAGAGCCGACCGGCTGTGCAGTGTCGATGTGCTCGACCACGACCGCTTTGAGGATGGTGGCCTTTCGGTCGTCCAGGTCCACGACGACCTTCGTGGGTTTGCGCACTACGCGACGGGCCATGCCTCTCCTTGTTAGCACTCAATTCTACCGAGTGCCAATACTGCTGCGCCGTTCAACTTCAATGGCTCAATTGAGTGAATGGAAAGAATCGAGGTCAATATCTGGCTAAAGGATGCGCCAATCCAGGAGGTGGCCCAGGGTGAGTCGCAACCAGCCTGAGCAAGAAGAGCACGGTTCTCGATCGAGACGAGCGACACCGGGGCAACCGAACACCGCCAACTGGTGCCTCAAGTATTGATCATCATGCAAGCTCGGAGTAACTGGAGGCCACGAAGATGAAGTTCTGAAACCGCGAGGAGAACTCTCCTCGCGGTTAACGCTTGTCGCTCCTATTCATTCATCAGCACTGCTACTCACTTCGCCAATCCTAAATTCCTTGCTACGAAGCGGGTGTGACCTCCCGCATGGTCGACGGCGGCAATCCCTCGGTGGATCAAACGGGCACGCGACTCGCAATCATCTGAACGTCGCACCGGTCAGCAAGGATGGACTACATGAAGATCGCTACGTGGAATGTTGCCTACGGTGTGAGCCCGTCCAAGAACCTCCGGATCCTCGAGCAGATGGAAAGGGTCGACGCTGACATCTGGGTGCTGACCGAAACCCACGACGAACTTCGTCCCCCAACTTCGGGTACCTGGTGCGCGATCACCTCGGATGACCGTCCGCGAGAAGCCGAAGGCGTCAAAGAAGGCAGCCGGTGGTTCACGATCTGGACCCGCTTTCCTGTCATGGAGACTGTGCGCCCCGACTATGACTCCGTTCGCACGACGGCCGGCGTCGTTGACACCCCGTTCGGCCCTCTCCTCGATTTCGGCACGGTGCTGCCTTGGTACCAGGACGTAGACCGTACCGTGGCTGAAGAGATCACTCGTCAGACAGAGGACATGAAGGTCATGTTCCATTCACTGGGCGATGTGTTGATCTGCGTTGCCGGTGACTTCAACGTGAATCTGGGCGGTCCGCATTATTACGGCAAGGACGAGAGCAAGGACGCAGTTCGTAAGAGGCTCGGCGACCAGGAACTCGTCACTCTCACGGACTTCGACCACACGGGCCCTGTACAGTTCGGTGAGTTCGGGTTAATCGACCACATCGCCGTCTCGGTTCAACTAGCCAAGCGAGCGTGTTCTGTTGACGTATGGCAGCGTGAAAACGAACAAGGCGAAACGATGAGTGACCACTGCGGTGTAGCCATCGAGTTCTCCGCCCCGCCCGAGAATACCGATGCCCTGGCCAACGCTTTCCTATGACACGATTCACCCACCGTCGTCGCGCCGCGCCATCAGTGTTCGAATGGTCCACGGCCAAGCGATGAGCGCTGACGATTTCTCGGTTGAGCGCTGGTCGCAGTTGGCAGGGCCGGATGCGCTTGGTCGTTCCGTATTGATTGAGTTGGGATCTTCCACTCCCACCCCGTGGTCGGAATGCCCGCACGTTGTCATCAACGAACAGTCGATCTCTGAGCCACGCACCTTAGTTGTCGTCCGAAACGCCTATCTCAACCGCAATCGACTCGTCCTGGAACTGCCGAAGGGCATGGGAAGGCCCAAGTATGGAGTGAACGATGACAACGTCTGGGTGATCCCCGCCAACTTCGACTTCGTTTCGGAGGTGATTTGGCGGCTGTCAACGATGAATAGCGTTGATGCAAGAAATCTCGAGGAGCCGACCTTCCCACTTGTCGAGCGAGCAATTCAACTCGGGGCGCAACCCATCAATGACACAACCGCCGAGATTGTGTTGCCGGACGGTACCCCGGCCTGGTGTGACGGTGGCCCGCTTTTCCTGTGGGACAAAGACGATGCACGTCTCTTCGGTCGGTCGGTAATCCCCCGCATGACTATTCGCCAGGGTGCTCTCACCCCCATTTGCAATCAGTCAGTCACTGCCGATCTTGCGCCCGACCAACTTGCTGCGGTGGGCGATCCTGGAATTCGTGCGCGCATAATCGCTCCCGCCGGTTCGGGCAAGACGAGGGTTCTCTCTGAGCGTGTACGCCACCTCGTCAATAGCGGTGTTCCCACCAGTGCAATGGTCCTGTTGGCCTACAACAAGAGGGCCGAGGAGGAGATGCGATCTCGCACCAGTGATCTCGCCGAACTTGAGATTCGCACGATTGATTCCCTCGTCCTCGCCATCGTCAACGGGACTCGGGGATTCCTGAGTTCCGACAACTCACGACAACTCATCCTCGAGCCGGATGTACGTCGCATCATCACGGACCTTGTGAAGTTCCCTCGAAGGGCCAATGTGGATCCCGTTGGCCCGTGGACCAGTGCCTTGACGCAAGCCCGTCTTGGGCTCGAGCCACCTGAAGACATCGAAGAGGCCTACGGGGGCGACGTTGACGGGTTCACCGAGTTCTACCCACGCTTTCGCGCTCATCTCAAGGAGAGCGGCCACGCAGATTTCAACGAGTTTGTCCTACTCGCGCTGGAGCGACTCCTTCGCGATCCACGCGCTCGACTCACAGCAGAACTCAAGACCGAAGTGATCCTGGTTGACGAGTTCCAAGATCTCACTCCCGCCCACATGTTGTTACTGCGCTTGCTCGCAGGCCCGACCCTCTCACTGTTCGCAGTTGGCGACGACGACCAAACGATCTACGGCTTCAACGGCGCATCTCCCGAATGGCTCGTCGACTTCAACGATCATGTTCCCCACGCCGCCCACCACGCCCTCGAGGTCAACTATCGCTGTCCGGCACCCGTGGTGGTAGGAGCGTCCAACCTTCTTTCCCGAAATGCCTTTCGAGTTCACAAGCGGGTACGACCTGGCCCGTCTAGCGTCACTGATCCCCAATCTCTGGCAATCGCGAAGACGGAGAACCAAGCCCGCGTGGTTGTCGATCGTGTCACATCTTTACTTACCACTGGTGTGCTGCCGAGCGAGATCGCCATCCTCTCCCGGGTGAACGTCGGACTCCTACCGGCATTCGTAGCTCTTGTCATGGCGGGTATCCCAGTCAACCTTCGCGATAGCGAGAATCTCCTTGGCGGCTCGGGCATAGACGCTGTTCTCACATGGCTTCGACTGGCCACGAGACCAGAATCGTTCTCCGGCAACGACCTGACCCTCGCCGCCCGACGACCAAGTCGGAGTATTCATCCAGAGATTCTCAAATGGCTCGGCAAACAACGCTCCTTAGACCAACTCCACAAGATGCATGGCGAGTTGAAGGAGCCTGCAGCATCCAAGGTAAAGGGCTTCATCGATGACCTCGAGAGGCTCAAATCCGAAGTGAAGACAGGGACTACGGCTTCAGTTCTGAACCTTCTGAACGGAGGGCTAGGACTCGGTGCGGTGCTCGCGAGTCTTGATGAAGGTCGTCCGGCCGGCGTCAAAGCAGCCAACTCTGACGGAGTACGAAGCCTCATCGCCCTCGCGCAACTTCATCCGGACGCGTCATCATTCGAGGCATGGCTGCGCCAGATGCTGTCAACGTCACAGGACGATGAAGGAGTCGTTCTTTCCACGGTACACAAGGTGAAAGGTCTGGAATGGCCTCACGTCGTCATCTATGACGCCAGCGAAGATGTATTTCCGCATCGACTCAGCAATGACCTGGAGGAAGAGCGGCGTGTCTTTCACGTTGCCATCACTCGATGCCAGAACTCGCTGTTCATCACGACCGATCCTTCGTCGCCATCGATCTTCCTTTCCGAAATGGATGCCCCTGGAGTCCCACTCTCATCGTCAGTCTCCGCTCCTGAATCAAGGAAATCGACGCTCTCATCGACGCCAGCGACGTTGTCGCCACGCAACAAGCATTCCCGGCGTCAATCTCCAAGTGCGCCTCCCCCAATCGAAGCGGTGGTCGGGTTGGTCTTCCGATGGGGCGGATACGAATGTGTTGTCAACGAGGTCAACAACTTCGGCGCAGTTGTGACGATTGGCTCAGGCAGACTCACTATCGAGTTCGGAGCGCGAGTCGTGAATTTGGGAAGTCATCGAACCTTGACGCGCGGTAGCGCCGCAAAAGCAATCGAGTCCCGATTGGGGGACCGAGACAATGTGCCGAATTCGTCCAATCCGTCACTTCGCGAGGCACTGAAAAAGTGGCGTCGCGAACAGTCATCATTCGAGGGTGTTCCGGCGTTCATCGTCTTCTACGACACGACACTTGACGAACTCTGCGAAAGGCTCCCTCAGACAATGTCCGAACTCCGGCACGTGAAAGGCTTCGGGCCCATCAAAGTCGAGAAGTACGGGGACTCTGTACTCGCGATTGTCTCCGAGCACCCGGGCTGAGTCACGCATTCATTCTGAGCAATAAATAATCCTCTTAGTCTTCAAGTTTTAGCGCAGCGACGAATCAACGCCAGAGGGACTCCAACGCGGTTGCAGCGCACACGACCGCGAAGGCAACCTGTGGACGTTCGCGCTCTATCGCTTCGGTCAGTAACTCACGAGATTCGAGGACTCACGGCATCGACACGAGTCTTTCCACGTCAAGAATGTCTGTCAGCGCTTTCCGTATGTTGCGACAAAGTTTCCGAGTATCACCTCACACAGTGACTTGTCAGTGGCTGGTAGTACACACGTCTCCGTCCAACTTCCATCACTTTTGACGTCGTCGAAATAGGTCATCACTCCCATTGCCGGATATTCGCCACCGGAGGGAGTGGCGTCTCCGTTGACCCCTGGAGGGTCGGTGAATTCAGCGAGGTGACTCGTGTGCTTGGTCTCAACCTCAGATGAAGGCGGCGTCGTCGGGCAAGCTTTGTGAAACGCGCGTTGGTAATCGTTCGCCGCGTTGACGAACAAGGGGCACGCGAGAGATTCGCGACAACCAACGCAGGCGCTCGTCTGTGACGCACTGACCACCTGGGTTGTGGAACCCGCACTGAGCGCACCGCTCGACACCACGTTTTGACCCGACGGTGACACTTGCACCGAACTGGAACCGTCGGCGCCGATGGCCGCCGTACACGTCCAACCTGAAGGGGCCAAGAGTGTCGTCAGGCCCTCATTGTCCGAATAAAAAGCAAACTTGGTTGAATCATCCTTGTTGATTTCAACGTGCACCGTCGATGGCAGGATCGTGGGCGTCTCACTCGAGACTCCCACGGACGTCGTGCATACGTTCAGCGGGAGTTGTACAGATACGAGGTTGTTTGAAGTGATGTAGATGTGAACATTCCTGAGCGCAAACGTGAGGCCAACGGCGACGACAAGAATGACCGCGACGAATCCCGCTGCTATGACCATGGCTCGTCGTTGACGCTCCGTGTTCGCAGTGTCCGTTTCCGCGCTCTGGATAAGCGCAGTCGCGACGTAAGGACTCTCTATCTCGGGGAGGCGCCGTCCGCAATAGGCGCAGTAGACGGCGTCGTCCAGGTTTTCCGCCTGACATTCACATGTCCTCACACCCATTCCTCTCTTGTTGGTCGAAGAGATTGATGTCTCAGTCCTCTAGCTTCAATGCGGCGACGAACGCTTCCTGCGGGACTTCAACGCGCCCGATGTTCTTCATCCGCTTCTTGCCCTCTTTTTGCTTCTCGAGGAGTTTGCGCTTGCGCGTGATGTCTCCGCCGTAACACTTGGCGAGGACGTCCTTTCGACGGGCCTTCACGGTCTCACGACTGATAATCCGACCGCCGACCGCGGCTTGGATTGGCACGTCGAACATCTGACGCGGAATGAGTTCTTTGAGTCGCTCGGCCATTCGTCGGCCATAGTAGTCAGCGTTGGACTTGTGCACGATGGTCGAGAACGCGTCGACCGGTTCGTGGTTGATCAAAAGGTCAACGCGAACCAGTTGTGACGTGATGTAGCCACTCGGTTCGTAGTCGAGGCTCGCGTAGCCCTTGGTGCGGCTCTTCAGCGCGTCGAAGAAATCGATGACGACCTCGGCGAGCGGGATGGTGTAGCGAAGTTCGACCCGGTCGGTCGACATGTAGTCCATCTTGATCATCTCGCCGCGGCGACTCTGAGCGAGGTCCATTACGGCCCCGAGGTACTCCGATGGCGTGAGAATCGTAATTGACAGCATCGGCTCGTCGATGTGATCCAGACGACTGAGGTCGGGCAATTCGGTCGGATTGTCGACGAGCAATTCGGTGCCGTCAGTGAGGAAGGCGCGGTAGACGACCGACGGTGCGGTCGCGATGATCCCTAAGTCGAATTCGCGGTCGAGTCGCTCGCGCACAATCTCCATGTGCAGGAGACCCAAGAAACCACAGCGGAATCCGAAGCCCAGCGCCTTGGAGGACTCGGGCTCGTACGTGATCGACGCGTCGTTCAGTTTCAACTTGTCGAGGGCGTCGCGCAGATCCGGCAGGTCGTCGCCGTCGATCGGGTAGATCCCACAAAAGACCATCGGCTTGGGATCGAGATAGCCGCTCAACGGTGCCGCGGGACGAGCCGTCTCGGTGATCGTCTCACCGGAGCGTGCCCCGCCGACGTCCTTGATGCCCGCCACGATGTAGCCGACCTCGCCGGGGCCGAGTTGGGCCACACGGATCATGTCCGGTGTACGGATGCCGATCTCTTCGATCTCGTGGTTCTCACCGGCCTGCAACATCCGCACGCGCGCGTCGGCGCGCAGTGTTCCGTCGACGATGCGGATCGAACTGATCACGCCGCGGTACTGGTCGTAGTAGGAGTCGAAGATCAACGCCTGCAGTGGCGCGTCCGGATCACCCTTGGGTGCCGGGATCCGCTCGATGACCGCGTGGAGCAACTCCGGCACGCCCTGGCCGGTCTTGGCCGAGATCTGCAGGATCTGGTCGCCCGGGAGTCCGAGGACCCGCTCCAACTCTTCGATGCAGCGTTCGGGGTCGGCGGCCGGAAGGTCGATCTTGTTGAGGACCGCGATGATCTCGAGGTTGTGTTCGATCGCCTGGTAGCAGTTGGCCAGTGTCTGGGCCTGAATCCCCTGGCTGGCGTCGACAAGTAATACGGCGCCCTCGCAGGCAGCCAGGGACCTCGACACTTCGTAACCGAAGTCGACGTGACCGGGCGTGTCGATCAATTGGATGATGTGGCCGTCATAGTTGACCCGGACGTTCTGAGCCTTGATCGTGATGCCGCGCTCGCGTTCGATATCCATTGTGTCGAGGTACTGGGCGCGCATCAGGCGCGGATCGACGGCGCCAGTGATCTCTAGGATCCGGTCCGACAACGTTGATTTGCCGTGATCGATGTGCGCGATGATGCTGATGGTGCGAATTTTGGCGAAATCGACGGTCGTTGAAGGAGTTGCCACGGTCCATCAAGGCTATAGGCCTACGCAAGCAATCCTTTGCAGAAGGGCACTTAGGGCGGCCTGCTATTCTTAACAAGCCCACTGGACGCAAAGTCCGTGCACTAGAACGAGGAATTTCGTGGCAAACATCAAGAGCCAGATCAAGCGCAACAAGCAGAACGTGGTCGACCGCGAGCGCAACAAGAAGGTCAAGTCCGAGGTGCGTACTCGCGTGAAGAACGCCGTCGCCGCCGTCGGGACCGAGGACGAGGAGACCGCCCTACGTATGGCCATCAAGCGCATCGATAAGGCCGCCACCAAGAAGATCATCCACAAGAACCAGGCCGCCAACAAGAAGAGCGGCTTGATGAAGCGAATCGCCGCGCTGAAAGAAAACGCGTAGCTCTACGCGGTTCTGCCTAGCGGCGCCGGGCGCCCTGGGTCATCTTGGCCAATCGGGCCACCAGTATCTCTACGACGGTCAGTTCCGTCACGTCCATATCGGTATTGAGGTCCTTTCCGCCATAACTCACGCCGCCCTTTAGGGCCACATCTGCGTCGGCGATCCAATGAACGGCCGTTGAGATTCTTTCGGTCCCCAATCGCTGGGACATCTGGAGCGCCTTGGTCGCCGGAAATCCCTTCACGCCGAGCAGCGCCCCGGCCTCGTCGGCCGAGCGAACGCCGCTCCCCTCAAGTTTGGCCATCCGCAGATAGTGACGCTGCAAGATGTTCACGATCTGCAGTCCGGCGCGACCCTTGGAATCGAGCATGCGACGCGCGACGACGATCGCCTTCGTGGCGTCGCCCCCGTCGATCGCGTCGGTCAAGTCCCACTCGGGAACGTCCCCGGCGTCGCCCAGATACGGCTCCACGTGATTGAAATTGAGCGGCGCCGTTCCGTAGATCGTCTGAAGCGTCCGTGCGAGCGCGTCGACGCGGGCCACGTCATCGCCCAGCCGGTCGGTGATCTTGATCGCCGTTTCGTGATCGACGTTCACGCGGTATTCGCCCAGCTTGGCTTCGACGAAGGTGACGCGGTCGGCCGTTCGCGAGCCGACGTTGACTTCGACGACTGAGCTCGCGCCTTTCACGAGTTTGTTGGCCTTCGTGCCGACGACCGCGAGGACCAAGACCACGTCCGGTGCCGGATCGCTCATCCACGCCAGTACGTCAGCGACTTCATCGGCGACCAGCGACTGCGCGTCGCGCACGACGACCACGCGACGCTCGACGAGGAATGGCGGCGTGTTCAGTGCTTCGAGCACGAGCGGCGTCACCGGCTCTCCCCCGGAGGACGTGACGTCCTTCGCGGTGAAGTCCTGGAGCGCGAAGGACGGATCGAGTTCGCCCAGGGCCTCGGCGATGACGTTGTGCACGGCGTCGTAGACCATCGTCGCGTCGGTTCCCACGACACAGACGCTCGAATTCACGATCGCTCTTCTTCGATGAGTCGCGCGATCACGTCGCGCACCCGTACCGATCCCTGGACGTCATGAACCCGAACGATACGACACCCGGCCGCGATGCCGAGAGCCGTCGCCGCGAGCGACGGCTCGCGACGATCGGTCACCGGTAGGTCGAAGAGCACGCCGAGGAAGGTCTTGTTAGATGCGGAGAGCAGAAGCGGCGCACCGAGCGTGGCGAGACGATCGGAGTCTCGAAGCAGTTGCAGCGACTGGGCGGCCGTTTTGCCGAGGTCGAGTCCGGCGTCGACCACAATGCGGTCCTCAGCGACCCCGGCATCCAGTGCACGTCGGCGCCGCTCGATCAGGAATGCAGCCACGGTCGCCGTGACGTCGTCGTAGTGCGGATCGGGGTCGGCCACGCGGGGTCGAAGACGGATGTGCGTGGCCACAACGGTCGCGCCCGCTTTGGCCGCGACTGGGAGATACTCATCATCGGCGAAGCCGCTGATGTCGTTGCCGATACAGGCGCCCTCGGCGAAGGCCGCCTTCGCTACCGACGCGCGCCAGGTGTCAATACTTATGGGCACGTCGAATCGCCGCACGAGTTCCGTGACCACCGGAACGACGCGTTCAAGCTCTTCGGCCTCGTCGACCTCGTCACCGGGACCGGCTTTCACTCCCCCGATGTCGAGGAGGTCCGAACCTTCTCTGATCAGACGCTCGGCACGCTCGAAGAGTGCGTCAAGATCGAAGGTGGCGGCCGGCTCGTAAAAAGAGTCCCTGGTGCGATTGAGGATCCCCATCACCAGCGCGCGCGACGTGAGGTCGTATGTCGTCGCGCCGAGACGCAACGATATCGGCGTTGGCGGTTGGAAGACCCGCACTAGTAGAGACGGCTGGCGAGTTTTCGCCGGTACGACACGTAGCGCGGATCTTCGGGACCCAGGGCATCGAGAATCTCCAGCAGCGAATCCTTGGCGCTGCTCTCGCTCGAGGACTGCTCCAGGAGGTGTTCGAGCGTCAGATCCAGGTCGCCTTCGAGAGAGACGCCACTTCGCTGAAGTCGTATTCGAGCGAGGACGGTCTTTGCGGCCAGGACGTTCTCGAACGGCTTGAGGACTGCGTCGGCCTCGTCGAGTCGATCGGCGCGACGCAAGAGATCGCCCAGTGCGACCGCGGCGTCGAGATTGGTCGCGTCGAGTTCGAGCGCGGCACGGAGCGACGCCTCGTCACCCTCGCTCACGAGTTTGTCGACCTTCGAAGCACCGGGCGCGAGTTTCTCTATGAACTCGCGCACCGTTGATTCCGGAAACGACCCGACGAAGGAATCCACGATCTTGCCCTCGTGAATCGCGAACACCGCGGGTATCGATTGGACGTTGAAGGCTTGCGCAATCTGCGGGTTGGTGTCGACGTCGACCTTCGCGAGTTCCACGGCGCCGCCGGTCTCCTCGATGACCTTTTCGATGATCGGGCCGAGCGTCTTGCACGGCCCGCACCACTCGGCCCAGAGGTCCACGACAATCGGGACGGTCATCGATCGCTCCATTACGGCGGTTCCGAATGTCGCGTCAGTTACGTCAGTCACGTCGTTCAGCATAACGGCGTGTTCGCGCGATCGAAGGGGTCACAAAGCGCTGTTAGCCTCGCCGAATATGAACAGTGCCGTCGTCGGAATCGACGAAGCGAATGTCTCTACGTGGATGAGCGAACACGTCAACGCCATAGCGCCCATGACCTTCGAACTCATCGCTGGCGGCCGTTCGAATCTGACCTATCGAGTCGTCGATGCCAACGGTACGGCGTTCGCGCTTCGGCGTCCGCCGACGAGTCACGTGCTCCCGACGGCCCACGACATGGTGCGTGAACACACCGTCATCTCGGCCCTGTTTCCACTCGGCGTACCCGTCGCTGAGCCGCTCGGACTCTGCGTCGATGAAGAAGTCAACGAACGGCCGTTCTACGTCATGGAGTTCGTCGACGGCGCGATCCTGCGCGACCGTGCCGAAGCCGAAGCGACCTTTGACGAAGCCACCCGAGGTGTCATCGGCGATCACCTCGCCGCAACTCTGTCCCAACTCCACGACGTCGACGTCGAAAGCGCCGGTCTGGGGGACCTGGCGCGCCACGACGGCTATATCGAGCGCCAACTACGTCGCTGGCGCACCCAGTACGAACAGATGCACGTCGAGGGGGTCGATCACGGCGGCCTCATCGAAGCAGTCGGCGATGAACTGAGTGCAAAGATCCCGGCCCAGCAGCGCGTGTCGGTCGTCCACGGGGATTACCGCCTTGATAACACGGTCCTCGACGCGAGCGGTCGAGTGCGCGCAATCCTTGACTGGGAGATCTGCACGCTGGGTGACCCGATCGCCGACCTCGGACTGCTCATGGTCTACTGGGCTGAGCCGTCGGACCCAACGGCGTCGTTGCTCGGCGTGGCGCCCACGACCGCCAAGGGCTTCGCCGGTCGTGAACAGGTTCTCAAGGCGTACGCGTCGCACTCGTCACTCGATCTCAGTCACGTCGCCTACTATCAAGCGTTCGGCTACTGGAAGTTGGCCTGCATCATGCAAGGGGTATTCGCTCGCTACAGCGCCGGCGCGGCCGGTGGTGACCAGGGCAGTGTCGCGGAATACCCGACACATATTTTGATGCTCGCGCAAAGTGCGAAGATGACATTGGAGGTGAACTGATGGACGACGAGATCTATGACCACATCATCTTCCTGGCTGACCCCGAACTCAACGAACCAGTCCTCGTCATCGCGCTCGAGGGCTGGATCGACGCCGGTCTCGGCGCGAGCAACGCCATCGGCACCATGCTCGACACCATCTACACCGAGGTGCTCGCCACGTTCGACACTGAATACTTCATCGACCAGCGCGCCCGCCGACCGATCGCGCGCATCGTCGACGGCATCACGACAGAACTGACCTGGCCCGAGATCCAAATCCGTTTCGGTCGTGACGGCGACGGCGCGGACATTCTCTTTCTCGTCGGGCCGGAGCCGGACTTTCACTGGAGTGACTTCGTGGACGTCGTCACCGACGCCGCCGGCCGATTCGACGTGCGACTCGTGGTCGGACTCGGCGCCTTCCCCGCGCCGACCCCGCATACCCGACCAGTGCGAATCATCGGCACCGCTCCCGCCACGAGTGCCAATCTGTTGACTCGAGTGGGCACCGTGTCCGGTGAGCTCGAAGTCCCGGCGGGCATCAGTTCCGCGCTCGAGCTGGGTTTCTCAGAGGTCGACATGGAGATTGTCACCCTCTGGGCCCGCGTGCCCCACTACGTGGCCTCGATGCCGTATCCCCAAGCGTCGGCGGCGTTGATCGACGGCCTGGCGAGCATCGCCGGACTGACCCTCGACGCGGGCAGCCTTCGCGCGTCGGCCGAAGAGGCCCGTCAGCGCGTGGACGACCTCATCACCAACAATCCCGACCACACCACCATGGTCGCACAGCTCGAAGAAGCCGCCGACGAAGTCGAAGGGGTATCGCTCGGCGACGAGTTGCCGAGCGGTGACGAACTGGCCGCGGAACTCGAGAAATTCCTGCGAGGCGAAGCCAACTAATTCGCGTAGTTTGAGGCCGTGAGCAAACACGTCATGATCACCGGCGCCGGTTCGGGCTTCGGTCGCCTCAGTGCCCTCGCGCTGGTCGAACGCGGCCACCACGTCATTGCGACGACCGAGACCGACGCGCAGGCCGAGCAACTCCGCACCGAGGCGCCGCAACTGCACGTTGAGAAAGTTGACATCACGAGCTCGGACGTGGAGAAGGTGCACGCCTGGGAGATCGACGTCCTCATCAACAACGCCGGCGTTGGCCAAACCGGACCAATCGCGGACATCCCATTGGAACGCCTGCGCTACCTGTTCGAAGTGAACGTCTTTGGAACAATGAACGTCACCCAAGCGGTACTACACGACATGGTGCCCAAGCACCAGGGTCGGATCATCATCATGTCGTCGATCGCCGGCGTGCTCTCAGCTCCCGCCTTCGGACCGTATTCGATGACCAAGCACGCGCTCGAAGCCATGGGCAAGGCGATGCGCGGCGAACTCGCGCCCCTCGGCATCGACGTCACCCTCATCAACCCCGGTCCGTACTTGACGGGATTCAATGACCGTATGGCCGACTCGATGTGGGAGTGGTTCGGTGATGCGTCACTGAACGGTTCCGAGACCGAACTCTTTCGCGTGATCGGCGAATTCGTCACGACGGGTCAGCGTGATCCGGTGGAAGTCGCCAATCGACTCGTGGAACTGGTCGAGGCCGAAACCACGACCGAGAACAACTTCGTGCCGGAAGACATTCGTGAGCAGTTAGGTCTCGGTTAGTCGTCGGAAATGACGTCGACGTCGCCCTCTTCGATGCGAAGTCCGAGGCCCAGCGCGTAACCCTCGAGGAACAGCCCGCTCTCACCCTGGCGTTCGAAGCGATCGGCGATCTCGTTGAATCGTGGCGTGTGCCCGACCTCTTGGAGGTGCGCCAGTTCGTGGACGAGCACCGCGTCAATCACCCACGCCGGACATTGGCGCAAACGATTGGAGAGGCGAATCTCCTTGGACGCCGGTGAACACGACGCCCAACGGGCCTGTTGGTTCTTCACCCACCGAACCGAACTCGGCACGACGCCGTTGTTGTAGCGATCGGCGAGCTCTTTCGCGCGGTCCTCCAGGGACGCGTCGCCGGTGGAATTCTGGGGTCGCTGGGTCATGAGGCGCTCCACGAGGTCGTCAACGAAACCGGTGCGTTCGCGGCCCTTTATCCGCGCCGGAATCAGCACGACGATGCGACTCCCCGACCAGTGCGCCGTGCCAGTTTTTTTGCGTCTCGTCGATGCACGAATCTCCACTTCGGGACGGTCGAAACGTGGCGGTTCGATCGTGATCGTCGTGTCGTAATCCTTGTTGGAGTGTTTACCCATTAGACGATGATGTTCACCAGTCGCGGTGGTCGAGAGACGATCCGCTGGGGCGTCGCGCCGGCCAATACCGCGCTGATCGTGGCGTCCTCCAGCGCTTCCGTCGTGGCGTCAGCCATCGAGATGTCCGGCGGTACTTCGAGGCGCGCGCGAACCTTTCCGTTGACCTGCACGACCATCGTGACTTTCGCGCGTTTCACCAACTGGGGATCGGCGACGGGCCACGTCTGGTGGTGCACGCTTTTTTCGCCGGGGTGTCGCTCCTCCCAGATCTCGGCCGTCACGTGTGGGGCCATCGGAGCTAACAACATCACGAACACGTCGATGGCCTCATCGAACGTGGCGCGCTCGGCCCCGTGACCGCTTCGCGCCCACTTGGAAATCGTGTTGAGTAGCTCCATGAGCGCGGCAACCGCGGTGTTGTGACTCCAGTGCTCGAGGTCGTTCGTGACTTTCTCAATGGTTCGGTGCACGACGCGCCGGACCTCTTCGTCGCTGTCATCGACCCCATCGTGAAAGTTGACCTCGTGGTGCTGACTGAGTCGATAGACGCGGTCAAGGAATCGTCCGCAGCCGTCGATGACCTCGTCGGTCTGATCGGTCCAGTCAATGTCGTCGGCGGGCGGTCCGGCGAAGAGGTGGAAGAGACGAAGTCCGTCGGCTCCCACGGTCTCGTAGTACTCCTCGGGCGCGACGAGATTGCCCCTTGATTTGGACATCTTGGAACCCGAGAGTCGGATCATGCCTTGGGAGAACTGACGTTTGAAAGGTTCGCGCGGCAGTCCCGGCGCCAAGCCGATGTCGACCATGGCCTTCATGTAGAAGCGTGCGTACAGCAGGTGCAGGATCGCGTGTTCGATTCCGCCGATGTACTGATCGACGGGCATCCACTTCGCCGCTTCTACGGGATCGAACGCCCTGTTCGGCGTCCAGGGATCGGTGTAGCGCAAGAAGTACCACGACGAGTCACAGAACGTGTCCATCGTGTCGGCTTCGCGAAGGGCCGGCGAGCCACAGACCGGGCAGGTCGTGTTGCGAAACTCCGCGTGGGTCGCGAGCGGCGATTGACCGGTCTTATCCATCGTCACGTCATCGGGCGCGAGGATCGGCAACTGGTCCTCGGGTACGGGCACGATGCCGCAGTTCGAGCAGTAGATGATCGGAATGGGCGTGCCCCAGAACCGCTGACGCGAGATCAACCAGTCACGCAGGCGGTAGTTCACCTTGAGGTCACCGTGGGCCTTCTCGGCGAGGAACGCGGTCGCGCGAAGCTTCGCTTCGCCAATGTCGAGCCCGTTCAAGAAGCCGGAGTTGATCTTCTGGCCGTCGCCGTTGTACGCGCCGCCGTCAAATCCCTCAGGTGCCTGCGTGGTGTGCACGATCGGCAAGTCGTAGGCCAGCGCGAAGGCGTGGTCGCGCTCGTCCTCTCCGGGCACGGCCATTATCGCGCCCGTGCCGTAGGTGCCGAGCACGTAGTCGGCCACGTACACCGGCACCGATTCACCGTTGAGCGGATTGAGCACGTAGCTGCCGGTGAACGCGCCTCGCTTCTCGAGTGCGCCACCACCCTCGGAGGACGCGGTGCGCACGACCTCGCTCTCCTTGGACGCGCGTTCGACGAGCGCGGTGACGCTGGCGCGCTGGTCGTTGGTCGTCAGTTCATCAAGCAACGGGTGTTCGGGGGCGATGACCGCGTACGTGATGCCAAAGGCCGTGTCGGGTCGCGTCGTGAAGACGCGAATGGCCTTGTCGGGATCGCCGGCGAACGTCAAGTCGAACTCGACGCCTTCGCTGCGCCCGATCCAATTGCGCTGCATCGCCTTCACGCGTTCGGGCCATTCGAGCGGGTCGAGGTCGTTCAACAACTCCTCGGCGTAGTCGGTGATCTTGAAGAACCACTGTTCCAAGTTCCGGCGCTCGACGAGGTCACCGGATCGTTCGCACGTTCCGTCGGGCAGGACCTGTTCGTTGGCCAGGACGGTGCCGCACCCCGGGCACCAGTTGACGGGCGCTTCGGCGCGGTACGCGAGGCCGGCCTTCAAGAACGCGAGGAAGATCGACTGCGACCAGCGAATGTAGGACGGATCGTGGCTGCGGACCTCGCGTCGCCAGTCGTAGACCGCGCCGAGTCGGATGAGCGACGACTTGAGTTCCAGGATGCGCGCCTCAGTGAAGATCCGAGGATGGGTGCCGGCCTTGATGGCGGCGTTCTCCGCCGGCAGGCCAAAGGAGTCGAACCCGAAGGGCGAAAGCACCGCCTTGCCCAACATGGTCTGGTAGCGCACGTTAACGTCGCCGAAGGTGTAGATCCGCACGTGTCCCTGGTGGGCCGAACCTGACGGATAGGGGTACATGCACAGCGCGTAGTAGCGCTCGCGCAGATCGTCGTTGTCGACCTCGTACGTGCCGTCTTCGAGCCAGCGGTCTTGCCACTTCTTCTCGATTTTCTTAACGTCAAAAGGCCGCGCCATCTAGACATTCTAGGGTTTGGTCATCACTCCCCTGGTCGAGAAAGATGGCACCGTGACTTCTCCGACGTACATCCTCGTGCACGGCGCGTGGGGCGGCGCGTGGTGTTGGCGCGACGTCGCCACGGAATTGGACCGGCGAGGTGTCACGTGGAAAGCCGTCGACCTGCCGAGTTCGAGAAATGGTGCCGATCCAACGACGGGTCTCACCGAGGACGCCGCGGCCGTGGCGGCGTTGGCCAACGACGAAGTACCGTACGTGCTCGTCGCCCACAGTTACGGCGGTGCGGTGGTGTCGGAGGTCGCTTCGCGTATTGCGAATCTCCAACGGTGCATCTATGTGGCCGCGCTGGTGCCGAGCCCGGGTGAGAGTGCCACGGATGCGTCGCGACGAATCCGCGTTCGAACTCGACTGGATGACGCCATTGAGGTCGACGGTGAATATCTGCGGTTGAAACCTGGTGAAGCGAGCGAAGCCCTCTACAACGATTGCCCGCGGGTGGTGGCGAAATGGGCAGTTGGTCAACTCTCGACTCAAACGATTGCAAGTTTTAGAAGCCCTCGACAATCCGAGAATGCGAGAGCGGAGACCATTTACGTTCGCTGCACCAACGATCACGCCGTTGATCCCGAGTTGCAACAATTGATGTCAGTGGAGTGCGATTTTGCACTAAGTATGGAGAGCGGCCATTCGCCTTTCATATCCCAACCGACGCGTTTTTGTGACGTAATTCTCCACACGGACGTCTAATACGTCGCTGGCGCCAAGGCCCGTTCTGCTCGACGCTTCACCTCCTCTGAAATAGCCTGAGAAGAACGATCGCTCGACAGGAAGGCTGATTGTGCCCCACGATTCAAAGTGCTCATCAAGCTCGCCTCGAGCCCTCTGGATGCAGCAGGCGCTCCAACGCGACGGTCACGAAGAAGCCCCTGCGCTTCAAGACGACCAGACGCTCGACATCTGCATAGTGGGCGGCGGTCTCACCGGCCTGTGGACCGCGCTGCAGATCTCTGGAATTGAGCCGTCAATCCGCGTTGGCGTCGTCGAAGCAGATATCTGCGGGGCGGGAGCCAGCGGGGCGAATGGTGGCTTCGCCATGACGTGGTGGCCCAAGTTCGCCACCTTGAAGAAGTTAATGAGCACCGATGATGCGTTGCGAATAGCGGCGGCGTCGCAGGAAGCCGTCGTCCAGACGGGGAGATTCTGCGTGACCAACGGTATCGATGCTGATTTCATGCCCGCCGGTTGGCTCTGGACGGCCACGAACTCGAGCCAGATGGGAAGTTGGGACGACACGATTGACACCCTGGCCTCGGCGGGCGCGTCCCCATTTCGCGTCCTCGCGAAGGAGGAGGTCTGGGAGATGAGCGGTAGCGAACGGCACCTTGGGGGCGTCTTTGAAGCGGGGGTCGCCACGGTCCAGCCCGCCGCATTGGTGCGAGGTCTTCGTGCGGCCGCACTCGCGGCCGGGGTGTCAATCTGGGAGAAGACGCCGATGCTCAACTACGAGGTCACCCCATGGGGTGTGAGCGTACGAGTGCCCGGGGCCACGATCGCGACCAGCCAGCTGGTCCTCGCGACCAACGCGTGGCTGGCGCGTTATCCGGAGATCCGGCGCCATCTCCTAGTGCTCGGAAGTGACGTCATCGCCACCGCTACAGCGCCCGAGCAACTGGCGTCGGTCGGTTGGACGCCGGGTCTCGCCATCTCGGACTCACGGCGTCTGGTCCACTACTACCGCCCGACGAAGGATGGGCGGGTCGTCTTTGGCAAGGGCGGCGGCCGCATTGGCTTCAGCGATCACATGAACCGTTCGACGTGGGCAACGGCACTGCGAGGTCCCGAGGTGATTGACCAGTTCCGACGCACCTACCCGAAGCTCGACGGCGTGGCCATTACCAACACGTGGTCAGGTGCGGTGGACTACTCCTCGGATTCGATGCCGTTCTTCGGCCAATTGGCTGGAAGCCCGCGCGTCCATTTCGGTGTCGGTTTCTCTGGCAACGGTGTGGGGCCCTCCTACATCGGTGGCAAGATCCTGGCGTCGCTGGCGCTCGAGCGCGACGATGAGTGGGGAACGAGTCCCATGATCCGCACGCCCGCAACGAGGTTGCCGCCTGAGCCGTTGCGGGCCATCGGAGGCTGGGTGGTGCGCGCCGCGATACGGAGCAAGGAGGCTGCCGAGGACCAAGAGAAGCAGCCATCCGCACTGGTTCGCCGCTTGACCCTTCTCGATCCAACGTCGTTCGTCGGTTGAGCGTTCCGTCACGATCACCGCGAGTGGACTGCGTACGTGAAGTCGGTGGCGTCGCCTAGTAAGGCGGAGGGACTCGCTCGCAGTGGTCCTTCAGACGCGACATCGAGGCATCGACGTTGGCCCGCGTTAGTCGCACCGCGAGCCAACCCAGTCCAGGGAACTTCGAGCGGACGTCATCATCCGTCACGAGAGTCGTGCCGCCTTCAGCACGTGGAGTGAGCACGTACTCCTCGCTCACGTGCACGAAGGCGATGTCGATGATGGAGTTGAGCCGCCGGTTCTCCTCCACGGCCATGATGCGGTCGTGCAGCATCAGTCGCAACGGCCCAAGGGCGCTGTGCCAGCGCGCGTGCTGGCCCGGTTCGGGATACTGGTCGGGCACGTCGAACGGGATCACGCCATCCCAGGCGCGGACCTCTTCAATTTTCGTCAACGCCTTCCACACGCGTTCTGCGGGCGCGGCGATCTCGGTGATGACGTGCACGCGCATCTTTTAACCCTACGTACAGGTTCCGGGACTGGCTAGCTGCGGAGTGATCGGGTTGTGAACAGCAGCGTTCCGGCCTCTCCGTTACTACTTCGGGGTTCTGACTTCATCAGTCCGAATTTCTCAGTTCACTTCATTTTCATCGAAACGCAGTAGACGAACGTCTGCCGGTGAGTTCTCTCGCCTCTCCCCTTTTTTCAACTATCGGGAGTCGCCAAGGTGCGAGACTTTGCGAATGAGCGAAATCCTATGGACCAATGTCGATGAGTACCTGGTCGGGCTTTTCTCGCCCTCAGATAGTGCGCTTGAGGAAACCCTCAATCAAAGTGCCGCGGCGGATCTCCCACCAATCAGTGTTGCACCCAATCAAGGGAAATTACTGGAACTTCTCGCAAAAATGCAGCAATCGCGGCGAATTCTGGAAATTGGGACACTGGGAGGGTACAGCACCATCTGGTTGGCTCGCGCACTTCCCAGCGATGGCCGCCTGGTGACCCTCGAGCTGGAGTCTTTGCACGCCGAGGTAGCGCGAAAGAACATCGACCGAGCGGGACTTGGACCCTTGGTTAACATTCGTGTTGGTCCGGCGACCAAATCGTTGCAGGACCTCATCGATGGCGACGCAGAACCATTCGATTTCATCTTCATTGACGCGGACAAAGAGGCGTATCCGAAGTACCTGGAGCTATCACTTCATTTGTCTCGACCGGGCACGGTCATCGTTGCCGACAATGTGATACGCGACGGCGAGATTGCCAATTCGACGAGCACGGACGAACGAGTCACGGGCGTCCGTGCGTTTCTGGAGATGGCGGCCGCGAGTGACCGAATCGAAGGAACGGCGATCCAAACCGTGGGGAGCAAGGGCTACGACGGCTTCGCTCTTCTCGTCGTCACTCGCTAGGCCGTCGAAATGAGAATCCGTCGGGCGTTGCCCGAAGACCTGCCGATCATCGACGAACTGATTCGAGACCTCGCACTCTACGAGCGAGCACTCGAAATGGCGCGCGCCACGCCCGAACAACTCCGCGAGAGTTTCTTCTCCGACGCCCCCAACGTCTTTTGTGACTTGGTGGAGACTGACGAGCGAGAGGTGGCTGGTTTCGCGGTGTGGTTCCTCAACTACTCCACGTGGACGGGAACGCACGGCATCTTCCTCGAGGATCTCTTTATCAAGCCAGAGTTCCGCGGTCGCGGATACGGCACGGCCCTTTTGGTCCACCTCGCGAAGGAATGCGTTGCGAAGGGTTACCACCGCCTCAAATGGTCCGTACTCGACTGGAATCAACCTTCGATCGACTTCTATCGTTCTCTCGGTGCCGAGGCGTTGGACGAATGGACAGAGTTTCGACTCACTGACGAAGCACTCTCTAAGCTCGCCGGTTCTTCCAAGGATCTCTAAATAAATGTCTATCGCCGACGTCTCTGGATTCTGAGAGGTCTTTGCGATCGTTGAGTCGTTCTCAAGGTGCAAGAGATTGCTGGTCAGATTCTCAACGATGTTCGTCTACCCACTTTTACCAACGCCATCGGCACAAAATGGGATGTTGAACGGTGGCGGAAACAAGTTGGTTTCTGAGTTGGGTTCCTGGGAACTTAGATTATTTGGCGTTCGATAGGATGCTCGATGTCTCCCACCATCAATGAACCCGCTTCGCCCCGGAACAGACTAGAAACCTTCATCATTTCGCGATGAACAGATTTATGAATGCTTTCCAATGTGACAGCCATGATTTACGGTCAGCGCATGAATTCACATCGACTCCTTGACCGAATCTTGCGAGGTGATGTTGCGAATATCGCATTTCGTGATCTCATTCAACTTCTTCTCGATCTCGGATTTCTCGAATCGGGAGGACGCGGAAGTCACCGCGTCTTTACTCGATTGGGCGTCATGGAGTTGGTGAACCTGCAAAACGAAAATGGTGACGCGAAGCACTATCAGGTCCGTCAGGTTGCAAACATCATTCGCCGGTACAATTTGAAACTAGAGGAGAGCTCGTGACGCAGATCTATCCCATCGAAGTATTTTGGAGTGACGAAGACAAAGTCTGGATTGCCAACGTCCCTGATCTGACATTCTGCTCGAGTCACGGTGGTACTCCTCAAGCGGCCGTCGAAGAGGTTGAGATCGCGGTTGAAGCATGGTTGGAAACGGCGAGGGACCAAGGTCTCGACATTCCAAAACCATCGCAAAGGTCGATACGGGCATAACTGAGACGGTCGCACAACTAAGACCGAAATCAGACTGGACACAGGCGTTGCTCATAGCAAATTGACGAAAGTGCGATCTCGGAGCACTTGTTCGGAAATCGGCGCTTCAGTCCTGAACTGGTAACATCGTTATTCCTTTGGGGGTATAGCTCAGCTGGTAGAGCACTTGCATGGCATGCAAGGGGTCCGGGGTTCGAATCCCCGTACCTCCACTTGTTGGACTTAACCCATTGGTTGGACCGCCACTTCAGAATGTCAACGATTGGCTCAAGGTTTGAAGAGCACGAACCCTGGACGACGTCGATGGCGGTCGCTCAGTTTGTTCATGCAGCGACCGAAGGGAACGACTCCGAGTTGCAAGGGAAGCAGGCTGCTACAAAGCGGCGATGGCATGCTCTCAGCTGAATGCACGCCTCGAAACAGGGGGGCTCATGGCGTCGGAAATTACCGGACTCTGGGGCGTGACGTGACGGAAATGCTACCTTGCAATGGAGACTTGCAAAAGGTCCATAACGTGGCCGCATCGTGAGTTGCCGCGCAAGTGAACCACCGAAACACTCACGACACATGCTGGCTTAGCGAGAGGTCATTCGTAGAAAGTATTTCATCTGAATTCGGCACAAGTATTGAGAAGCAATGGCTACGAACAATGAGAAGGAGCGGGAATAGCGATGGCAAGGAAAAGAAAAGCTAAGAAGATTATGAGAAAAGCTGAACGTCGAGCGGAAAAGATTACCGAGGAAGCGAACAACAGGGCGAAAGCCGTCGTGGACAAGGCCAAGCGAAGGGCCGCCAAATTCTCGGGTGAGACTGGGGCCCAAGCCAAAGAAAGTTCTGAATCTGTGAAGCGTAAAGCAAAGCGCAATTTCAATGAGTCTGTTGACAAGGCTAAGCGGAACGCCAAACGACACACCGATGACACCATTCGTTCGGCAAAAGACAAAGCCAAAGAAGTTGCCGCAAAAGCGGTGAGCGATGGTAGTCACGCAGTCGCTGAAAAGGGCCATCAAGCGATGGACAAACTCAGAGAGTCCGGTGATAAAGCTAGCGAAGCCCTGTCCAGCTAGTTGAGTCAAGTCCGTACAGAACTCTTCGAGAAAGGAATTCCGTCGGCAACCGACGGTCAGCAATCGACGCTGTGATTGCGCCGCTTGCATGCACCTGGCGACCACCGACGACGGTAAGGTCCGAAGTGATCGCGGGAATCTCGTCTGTCGGGATGGTTAGATAGTCGGCGTCGAGCACGGCGAAATCAGCGCGTGCACCAACGTGAAGGTGACCGCGGTCACCTTCTTCAAACGAGAGCCAAGCGCTGCCGGCCGTATAGGCGTGCAGGGCTTGTTGGCGGGTCATGCACTGTTCGGGGGCTCGGCGCTGCACACCGTCGAGCGAGTGGCCGGCGACGAGCCACCACAGTGAAAGCCAGGGGCTGTACGACGACGCTCGAGTCGCGTCGGTGCTGGCCGCCACGGGAACACCGGCGGCAAGCAGATCAGCCAACGGGGGCGCCCGGCGAATCGCTTCGGTGCCCCACGCCGCCTCAGAAAGGGCCGACTTGAACACCAGGTGATCATCGACCACCACACCGGCACCGAGCGCGCGAAGTCGCGCGATGTTGCGCCGACTGATGGTATCTGCGTGGGCGAGAGAGAACCGCAGATCGCCGAGGGGGAATTCTCTATTGACCGTCTCCCAGCAGTCGAGGATCACGTCAATGCTGCTATCGAGAATCGCGTGGATGTGCATTGGCCAACCACGTTGCGCTGTTCGCCGGCTGATAGCCAGGAGTTCCTCGCGAGCGCCCTCCTCGATAGCGAAGGACGGATCGAGACCTTCAAAGTCGTGACAACCGTAGTGCACCACTTCGCCGATTCCGATCAGCCGGAGCATGTCGTCACCGAACTGGCTCTGTCCATGGCGGAGCCAGTCGTTCAATTGCTGGTACTCCATCCCCGCGTCGACGGCGGAGACGAACAGGCGCGTCCGCATTGTCAGGTCACCATTTCGCCACAGGTCGAAGAGTGCTTCGTAGCGCTCCGGCGGCATGTCGAACCCACCCGGATCAACCAAACCAGTCAAACCGGCAGCGTGGAGTTCGCTCATCATCTCGGTCGTGCTCGCCCGGTGCTCGTCGGCGTTGCGCGCTCCCATCGCCTCTAGACATCTCGCGAATCCGCCCATGCCGCTGATGCAACCGGTGGGCTCACCATTCGGGTAACGCTGAATCACGCCCCCTGGCGGATCGCCGACGAAACTGTCAAGGCCGGTGACGCGAAGTCCGGCGGTGTTGAGCACCGCCGCCTCGTAGAGCGCCTGCACGTAGACGGGGTGACTTGCGCTCACCTCGTCGAGCTCCTGGCGGGTCGGCGGACGACCCTCTTGGAACTGAGTTGGGTGCCATCCGCCGACAGCGCGAATCCATGCGCCGGGTGAAGCCGTGGCCGCCGCCCGCCGGATGCTTTCCAGCGCGGCTGCCACGTCGGGCATGCCCGTCCAGTGGAGCTCCTGGTCCCATGTGGCACCGGCGCGCACCGCATGGATATGCCCATCAATCAGACCGGGCACCACGCGGCGTCCTGCGAGGTCAGTGATCTCGGTGCCGGGGCCTGCAAGTTCCAGTATCTCGGCGGTGCTGCCACAACCCACAACCCGTCCGAGTCCAACCGCTAATGCAGTCGGCTCGCCGACACCATTGTCGTCCGCGCGCGCGCCCCCGCCGACGTTGCCGTACTCAAGAGCACCGGGCCAGATGAGACCATTGAGGTAGATCCCATCGGGCACTGGGACTCCAGCCCGCGATGAACCAATCAAGGTGAAACCTTCCCTTCGACTCGTCGAATCTTTCATAGAATTCACGCCCTCATTCAACGAGTCAATTCGTATCCGAACTAATTGCTCCGGCATGCTTATCACGGCGATGAAGATTTGGGATCGGGTTGCTTCACGGCCTTTTCACACAAAATCCTTGATTGATAAGTACCTTGCAAACTCTCGTCGTTGAAATCGCTCCCTCACCATCGAGTACGTCAGCAATTCCCTCAGCGTTTTATTTCGTAACGAAAAGAGTTCAAAATCTCACCGGAATAATCAATTTCATCACCACAGAGGTCGGGTCGGTCGACAGCACCGAATACCACGGTTCAACCGATGAAGGATTCGGACTTTCAGTGAGCACAGAGGCGCACTCATATAGTCATTATTCGGCACTATGTCGTTCACAGGGGCGAGCCACCGTGACCATCGCCCCATTTCAATTAGCCTGTTCCGCCCACGAGCGAGACCTAGGGTTGATTAGGGAGCGTAGACCGTGATTTGGAGACACGAGGAAGCCGAGTTGACAGCGTGAGATTTAAGTCGCAGGCGTGGAAATACGTCACTTTGGGTGGAACCGCTCTAATCGTTGGCTACTTCTTCCTCCCAAACGCGAACAGCCAAACCGTCGACTACACATTTCTCGGGAGCGCGTCAGTAGTCTTCATCCTGATCGGCGTCCACTTGCATCATCCCAAAAACCGATTTGGCTGGTACTGCGTCGCGGCGGCGGCTGCACTCTTTACTCTCGGTGACGACGCGTACACGGTCTATAGCAATGTGCTTCACATAAGTATCCCGTTCCCGTCGTACGCGGACGCGCTCTACCTGTTGGGGTATCCCTTCCTTTTTCTTGGCGTCTTCAGTCTCACACGCGGCGCCGGTTCGTCTTCCCAACGAGAAGACACCGCTGATGCCGCGATCGTCGCGATGGGCGTGTTGGCCATCTCGTGGCACTTCTTAATGAACTCCTACGTCAACAACTCGACGCTGACGACCTTCGGACTGGCTGTCAACATGGCCTATCCAATAATGGACATCGCTCTCGTCTTCATTGTGTTTCGTACGCTGCTCTTCAGAAAATCGAACAGTCCATCGCACAGGCTCCTAGCCGCGGCGATGTCCGTGATGTTCGTGGCGGACTTCACGTACGACCTATTAGTGCTGCACGGTAGATACACGTCGGGTAACGCCGTGGACGGTCTCTTCTTGCTTGAGTACGTTCTTATTGCGGCAGCCGCACTGCATCCATCGATTGCCGATGCACGCTTCGACGCGGAGTCGATGAGTGCCGAGGCCGAGCAGCCCCTGGCGAGCGATCGCCTTCGAATGTCAATCTTGTTGTTCAGCGGGTGTATCGCTCCGACGATTTTGGTTGTGACGACTGTGTTCGACGTGTCGGTCAGTGTCGTCGCGTTGGGAATCATCTCCGTCCTCGTGTGGGCGATCATTATGTTGCGACTCAACTGGCTGGTTGAACGGATGAAGACACAATCGTTTCGACTGGTCGAAAACTTTCAGGAACTTGAGGCGTCCTATCTGCACCGCGAGGAGCTCGAGGCTAATCTGCGCTACCAAGCGCTCCACGACCCACTGACGGGTCTCGCGAATCGCGCGTTGTTCGAAGACCGACTTCTCCAAGCCCACGAGCGACTGCTTCGATCGGGTGGAGTGGGCGCCGTACTGCTGCTAGATCTCGACGACTTCAAGGGAGTGAACGACACGTTCGGTCACCTCATCGGCGACCAACTCCTGGTGGGGATCGCCCATCGCCTCGAAGCCGTGACCCGGTCGTCGGACACGCTGTGCCGACTAGGTGGTGACGAGTTCCTCTATTTAGCGGAGGGTTTGAGATCCGCTAGTGAGGCGGAGGACCTGGCGAGGCGTTTGCTCAAAGTCCTCGTGGATCCATTTACCGTTGAATCGGTGCGTCTCGAACAGCGCGTCAGCATTGGACTGACCATTTGTGATGCGACGACATCGAGTGACAGAAACTGCGTCCAAGAGGCCGACGTCGCACTTTACGAAGCCAAGCGCGAACGAAGGGGTCGTTACGTGGTCTTTGCTCCCAGCATGCAGGAGCGAGCGATTGGCCGCTTCACGCTCGTCCAGGAGTTGCGCGACGCTCTGCGGGCCGGCGAGATCACGATGCACTACCAGCCCATCGTGGACCTCGCCAGCACCGAAGTCGTAGGTTTGGAAGCCCTGATGCGCTGGCACCACGCCGAACGCGGATGGGTTCCGCCTAGCCTGTTCATCCCGCTGGCCGAACAGAGTGACCTCATCATCGCCCTGGGAACCTTCGCACTGCGCGAGTCGATCATCGCCGCGAAGTCGTGGGAGCCCGTCGGGGAGGACATGAACTTGCCCTTCGTCACCGTTAATTTCTCGGCGCACCAGTTCCACACGCCGGACATCGTGACCATCATCAAAGACGCCCTGCACGACGGCGGACTCGCGCCTGAGCGGCTCATCATCGAGATGACCGAAACCGCGGCGCTGCTCGATATCGCCGAGACGATGAAAGTGGTTGAGAGCCTCAATGAACTCGGCGTAGGTATCGCGATCGACGACTTCGGAACCGGATTCTCGTCACTCTCGTATCTCGTGATGCTTCATCCCAAGATCATCAAGATTGACCGGGCGTTTGTCAGTCCGCTTTACGAGAGCGAGCGAAACGACACGCTGCTCGGCGAAATCATCAAGCTCGGCCGCGGACTGAATATGACCGTCCTCGCCGAAGGTATTGAGACGCAAGGACAACTCGTGCGCCTTCGCCAAATGAGCTGTGAACTCGGTCAGGGTTTTCTCTTTTCACCCGCCGTACCGGCCGACGAAGTGGCGGAACTGATACGCCACCCACTGGGAATCACTTCAGTGAAATAGGCAACGTAGTTCGAAACGATCACTCCTCGCTCTAGTCCGGATCCGCAGCGAAGTCGAGATCGCCAATCCGTCGGGCCTCAATGACCGTCGCGGCGGTAGCAATTTAATCGAGAACGCATCATTGCCAGCCTCTTCGCTTGATGACCAAAATGGACACGCCGCTCGGCGGAGGCGGCGAGAACGCCGAACGGGGAATTGGTCGTCCGAGCTTGCACTCAAATTCCTTACGCCATCGACCCGCACCGGGCGGCGTCCCCAATGCCCACCGCTCGGCCACGTGCCACGGAACAATCAAGTCGGCGCGGATCAGTCGGCTTCCGGGAGCGGTGAGACGTCGCAGGAGGGCCACCGAAATACCAAACGGAGGATTCGCGACGACCCGGAATGGCCGTCGCGGCAATCGAAGGTCAGCTCCGTCAGCCTGCACCACCGTGACCTTTTCCTCGGCAAACTTCCGACGAAGCTCGTTAGCTCGAGTTGGGTGTAACTCAAAAGCGATGACGCGGGCACCTCGCTCGACGAGTGGGCGCGTGAGCGCGCCAGTACCGGCGCCGACATCCAGTACGAGATCGCCGGCCGCGATGCCGGCGTCGTCAATAAGCCGCTCGGCCCACTGACTATCGAGTCGGTGCCATCCCCATCGTGTCCGTTTCTCGGACACGGCAAACCATCGTGAACATTGTCATACGGAAACTCTAGGCCCCAACGCAGTTACGACGCTGCTGAAACGTCACTTAGCGGTTGGCTCAATCAGTCGGCGTCGCCCCAGCAGAAACACCGGGAATGCTGCATTGGGTTCGACCTAAGTTCCGCTCATGAGTCGGTTCGCTCAAGTGCCGTCACCTTTTCAAATTGTATTGATATGAACTACTGGTGGGTCAACCACGGCAGAACCTACCGAGACGAGATTCCTGGCGGCTACATGTGGTCGCCAATACTCGACAAGCTGAATCGACATCGCGTTGCCTACGATTCGATGTTGCTCCTTAAACCAGGAGATTGCGTTTTTTCCTACTTCAGAGGTTCGATAAGGGCCGTAGGCGTTGTGATGAAAGCAGCTCGTTCCTGTCCACGTCCCGATTTTGAATTCGCTAACCAGTTTTGGAACGAAGAGGGCTGGCTCGTTGACACAGAATTCAAAGAGCTCGAAAGGGATTTTGATCCCAAGACGATGATTGCTGAATACCGGTTATTAGGACCTGACCTCTATGGACCAATCAACAAACAAGATCGCGTCAATATGGAGTATCTCTATTCCATCCCCGAAAACCTCGGTTCGTTGTATCGGAAATCGTGTCACGTCGACCTTAATGAAATTGCGGCCGAGGGTCTCGCCGAACGCACCACTGAGTTGATTGATGACTACGAGGAAAAAGAGGAATTACAAGTACAAGCGAGGACTGATATTGGTCCGACCGAGATTCGGGCCCTTTCGCTGGCTCGGAGGGGGCAGGGATTTTTCAAGAAAGAAGTCGCTCATATAGAACGTGCTTGCCGGCTCACTGGAATCAATGACAAGCGACACCTTCGAGCAAGCCACATCAAACCGTGGAGTCACTCGAACGATGCAGAGCGACTTGACGGTTTCAACGGATTGTTGCTTTCTCCACACATCGACCATCTCTTTGATCGCGGATACCTTTCCTTCAAAAGAGACGGAGTTATTTTGGGAAGTCCTGCTCTGAAATCAGACGTCGTGAGCAAATGGCAACTTGACCTGGGGATGAATGTCGGCACATTCACCAAACGCCAAGAGGGATACCTCGAATATCACCGCGATTCCATTTTCAAACATTGATTCCTTCGTCCGAGGTGCCAAAATCTCTTCTTCTCTCAACTAAATGTCATCGTCTCAAAACCAAAAATTGCTCTCCGCTAACCTCGGAAAGCATGGCCTGGGAATCTAAACCGCTTCAATGGGGCGGTACGTGCGTTTCATGTGGCGCGATCATCGAGAAGAAAGAGATTGGCTGGCACGAACCGCTGTTGCGTAAGGCGAGATGCGCCGCGTGCGGGCCATTATCAGATGAAACAAGTAAACAATTTGAACCGCTTCCTCCGACTGAATCGAATCCAGTAGGTGGTTCCGCGGCACTTCGAGAAGCTCGTACACGCCGCGATCCAAAGTGGATCAAAGGAGCCGCCGGCGAATACCTGATGGATCTTTCTCTACATAATCACGTCAATGAAGGTGCGGTAATACTTACCGATCGCCAAGTGCCCGGAACCAAATCGAACATTGATCACATCGTGGTCGCTCCGTCCGGTGTTTGGATCATCGATTCGAAAAACTGGAAGGGCAAAATCCAATACAAGTCGACGACGAGGATGAGTACATCTAAGCGTCTGTTTGTGAATGGCAAGGATCGCACCCCCGCAGTGGAAGCAATCTTTAATCAAGTGATTCCGGTGGCTCAGATTATTGGAGATAAATCAGTGCCAATTAAACCCGCTCTGGTATTCATTGATGGTGACTGGAGCGATATTTCCGCTGCAAGGATGCTGGCGAGTAAGCCTCATCAGCACCTCACAGTTTGGATCTCGTGGCCGAAAGCAATCTGGAAGAAAATCAATGAACCCGGCCCGCTGGATGCAGACACTGTCAAGCGAGTTGGTGCCGCGCTCGATGCGATCTTGCGACCCTGTTAGCTGACTACTTTCATGATTGCAACGAAGTCGAACGTTGCCGCTGACCTAGGCAACGATTCAAGACGACCTTGCCTTCAACCAAAGAGAACCGAATGATGATCCTATGAATGTCAATATGACGCTCGTATTCCGGACACAGGTAGATAATGTCTCAAGATCCCTGGGGTCAAATGCCGAAGAAGTAGATATCGCTGATTCATTGTCAAGTCAACATTTGAACGTCCTCGCCGAATCTGGACTTTACGGAGCCTTTGCGCCGACGTCCATCGGAGGACTCGAACTCGATCTCAGCGTGGTCTGCACAATCGTCGAACAACTCGCGTCGGCGTGCCTGACGACGACATTTGTTTGGATCCAGCATTTCAGGCTGCTGGCTGCTCTTCTTGATCCTGCAACGCCTGAAGAGCTTCGTGATTTACTGCCCCTAGCCGTGAGCGGACAAGTCAAGGGCGGCGTCGCACTTGGTGGGCTCCTCCCTGGCCCCCCTCGACTAAAAGCGGCCGAAACGAAAGATGGTTGGCGGCTGAACGGTGACGCGCCGTGGGTAAGCGGTTGGGGAATCGTGGACGTGTTTTTCGTCACGGCGCGCCAATCAGATGACACGGTTGTCAGTTTTGTGATTGACGCCGTCGATCAACCCGGGATTGAGGTGACGCGTCATCGACTATCGGCAATGAACGCGAGCTCGACCGTCCAACTGACGTTCAACGAATGCCATATTCCCAACGGTCGGTATGTCGGGAGCCAGCCGTACGCGCCGGGACTCGAGCGACCAGAAGGACTGCGCGTCAACGGCTCACTGGCTCTCGGTATTACTCGTCGGTGTTGTGAGCTGCTTGGTCCAACGTCATTGGACGATGAGTTGCGTCAATGCCGAGTCGACCTCGAAGCGTTCGAAACGAAGGACATGGCCGTTTCACGCGCTCGAGCAGCCGAACTCGCAGTGCGCGCGGCTCATGTACTGTCAGTATCGCGGGGCAGTCGTTCGGCGATCTCCGGCGACATCGCCGAGCGTACGACTCGCGAGGCGGCACTCTTGCTCGTCTTCGCCAGTCGCCCCGCGATCAAGGACGCTCTCCTCGATCTCATGATCAAGGGCGGCTAGATCACTCCACGACGATGGTGTCGTTCGGTGTTGTCTCGACGATGAACGACGCCTCCCTCGCTTCGCGTGTTCGGAAGTGGCGTACCGTGAACCAACCGATCGCTGCTGCGATGAAGCACGATGCCGCACCAACACCCAGTCCGACTCGAGCGTTGGTTTCGCTAGTGATCCAGCCAATGAGCGGTCCACCAATTGGTGTCGTTCCCATGAAGGCGACGGCCCACAGCGCCATTACCCGTCCGCGCATCTGCGGGTCGGTCTCCAGTTGCAATGTCGAGTTGGCCATCGACAAGAAAGAGACGCTCGCAAATCCGACGAGCGCCAAAGCGAAGAGCTCGATACCGATCTTGGGTGAAAGCGCCGCAAAGGCGATGAAGACTCCGAAAAGTAGTGCGGCGCGAATCATCGCCCGGGTGCCGATCCTGCCCTTCGACGCTGACCAGAGGCCGCCGATGACCGCGCCCACGCCCATTGACGCCATCATCACGCCGTAGACCTCGGCGCTGCCGTGAAAGATTTTGCCCGCCACGATCGGCAACGTCACCTGGAACTCGTAGGCCAGCATGCCGACGAGCGCCATCATGATCAGTGGGTACAACAGCTTCGGCGTCGCAGCAATGTAGCGGAATCCTTCGCGCAACTGACCCTTCGCCCGTTCGGTCGGCACGCTCGGACTCAACGTCGAGCGGTCCATGATCATGAGAGAAATCACGACCGCGACGAAGCTCACGGCGTTAAGAGCGAAGCACCACCCTTCGCCGAAGGAGGCAATGATGATGCCCGCGATTGCCGGGCCGACGGCGCGCGCCACGTTGTTCATGGTCGAGTTCAGACTGACCGCGTTTCGCAGGTCCGTCGGCCCCACCATCTCCAGGATGAAGGACTGACGAGACGGGTTCTCGAAGGCATTGTTCAGTCCCAACACCATCGCCAGGATGCAGACGTCTACATACGTGACGACGTGAGTCAGCGAGAGGACAGCCAGGATCGCCGCCTGGACGCCCATCGCTGACTGCAAGATGATCATGAGTTTGCGCTTGTCGACGCGGTCAGCGACCACTCCACCGTAGGGGCCGAGGAGGAGGACCGGCAGCGTCTGGAGGGCCACGACCAGACCGATAGCCGTCGCCGAGTGGGTCAAGGTGAAGACCAGCCACGACTGGGCGGTCATCTGCATCCACGTGCCGACTAACGAGGTCGTCTGGCCGAAGAAGTACTTGCGGTAGTTGTGGTTCGAGAGTGACGAGAAGGTTCGACGCGCCGATACTTTGACGTTCATTGATCGCGGTCCCGGAGTGTGGCGACGATTGCCTCGAGCGCCGGCGTCGCGGCACTCAACGCCTGCTTCTCCTCTTTGGAGAGTCGGCTGAGCGCAAATAGCAAGGCGTCGGTGCGTTCGCTACGAATTGTTTCGCGCAACGCCAGGCCCTGCGGCGTCGCGGTCAAGTGGATGACGCGGGCGTCCTGGGGATCGCACGTGCGAGTGACCATCCCGGCCGCCTCGAGCTTCGCGACGATACGCGACAACATGGTCGGGTTGAGACCCTCTTCTCGAGCGAGATCCGAGAGTCGAAGCGTCCCGGCGCGCGCAATCGCCATCAAGACCTCGCGCTGGCTGGAGGACAGGTCCTTCTCCTCGTGCGTGAGCCGAAGGCTTCGATTGAGCCGTCCTAGAACGACCCGCAGGTGCTCGGCGAGATGACGCTCCTTCTCGGTCGACTCTCGCGTGGTATCAGACATGAGGCCAGTATACCAGTAGTTGCTTGCCAGCAAGCAACTACTCCGGCATTCATTTGCTGTCACTCCCTTGCTCTATGGTGGGCAAGACCGCGCTCAATCACGTCGCCCACTTGGCGCTGGTCGAACGCGACTTCGCCGCCATGATGAAACGGCACTTTGCCGGAAAGCCGAATCCCGTCGGACTCTTGCAGAACGACCTCGGTCAGCCCCGGACGCGCGTCGAGATCATGGTCATCGTGAATGCCGTGACCGAAGAATGGCAAGTGGCTCACCGCGACGACACCATCAGCGAGGTCGTCGCCCTGACAGCCGCGGCGCGAGGCGCCACGCTGCAACTCATCGCCGAACTGAGCGACTCTCAATTCGAAGAGAAGCTTCCCGGTGCACCGTGGGATGACGGCACGGTGGCGGGAGTTCTGGGCGCGAATTCCGATCACGGTCGAATGCACTGGAAGTGACTGGAGGAAGCCGGTCTCTAGATCGCTCCGCTTTTCTCCTTCGTTCAACTGTGGGTTTGAGCCTCGCCGAAACTGTTCCAACGCACCGGAGCGCATGACGGCGGTCGCCAACTATTCTTCGTGCGGAGGTGGGAATCCGCCTCGCCAGCCACGCAGCAACCGGAGGAGTGAGAATGTTCGAAGTCATCCTTGTAGGGGCCGATGATTCAACGACGGCGCGCCGTGCGGTCGAAGCCGCGTGCGAGATCTGCGCGATGTCCAAAGGCACGCTCCACATCGTCACGGCCTTCGATCAGCTATCGCTCGTAGGTGGTGGCGACGCACACGAGTTCAAGAACGTCATCAATGAAGACGACGGACAAGCGCTCCTCCAAGCCCTCTCCTTCATCGCCAAGAAGCACGGCATCGAGCCGGTACTGCACGGGGCGAAGGGCGACGCCGCCGATATTCTGATCGCGAAGGCTGACGAAATCGGGGCCGACCTGATCGTGGTCGGAAACCGAGGTATGAAGGGCGTGCGCCGGGTCCTCGGCAGTGTTCCCAATTCGGTCGCTCACGGAGCGGCCTGCTCGGTACTCATCGTCGACACCACCGAGTAACACACGCCGAATGTAGTGCGAATGCGCCGTATGTTGTGTTTATGGCGCGAAGTGACTCACGGCAACTCGATATTTGGACGAAGATCTGGCTGGGTTGCGCCGCGTTATGGAGCCTCGGTCTCGTGGCGGCCGGGTTCTACGTCAATAGTTATTCCTCGTCGAATGGTCCGGGACTCACGCTCATCCAGGAAAACGGCCTCAAGGTTCTCGCTCCTTTGTTGTTGCCGTTCGTTGGCGTGGTCGTTGTGGCACTCGCGCTTTGGCACCGGCGACGTGCCCCGCGACGAGGCGTCGGCGTTCTCGTGTGGATCGTGTTTGGACTGTTGGCCCTGCTCGTGGTACTTGGGGCGTTGACCATCGGTCCGTTCATCGCCCCGATTGCGCTCTTTGTGCTGCTGGCCATCACGAGCGCGAAGGTTCAAACGCCTTCACCGGAGCCCGTCGCTCACTGATCGGTCTACGGACCACCACTGCCTTTGCCCACGTTGCTGTCGTCACGAAGGCACTATTGTCGCCAAACGCGACTATGCGACCTGAGGCTGGATTTGTTCGGCCACCAGGCGCAGATGGTCCAGGTCCGACAGATCCAGGACCTGGAGATACATCCGACTCGCACCGACAGTGGCGAACGATTGAATCTTGTCGATGACTTCATCGACCGTGCCCGCGAGACCATTCGCACGAAGTTCGCCTACCTCACGACCGATACGCGAGGCTCGACGCTCAATCTCACCTTCATTCTCGCCGACGCACAGAACTTGTGCGGCCGAAAAGATGATCGATTCGCCACCACGTCCTGAATGATCACAGGCCTCTCGCACCCGATCGAACTGGGCCGACGTATCTTCCAGAGATGCGAAGGGCATATTGAACTCTTGTGCGAACCTGGCGGCCAATTGGGGCGTGCGTACCTTGCCGCCCCCGCCGATCAACACCGGAGGTCGGGGACGCTGCACCGGTTTGGGGAGGGCCGGACTATTCGTCAGTTGATAGTGCTCTCCCGTAAATGAATACGTCTCGCCGAGCGACGTCTCCCAGAGACCGGTGATGATCTCTAACTGTTCGCTGAGGCGCTCGAAGCGCTCCCCCAGTGCGGGAAACTCAATGCCGTAGGCGGCGTGCTCTTCGGCGAACCACCCGGTTCCGATGCCCAACTCGACGCGCCCACTGCTCATCTCATCCACTTGGGCGACCGAAATGGCCAGCGGTCCGGGGAGTCGAAATGTCGCGGCGCTCATCAGCGTGCCGAGTCGAATGCTTGTCGTCTCGCGAGCCAGTCCGGCGAGCGTGATCCACGCGTCGGTCGGTCCCGGTAGTCCCGAGCCCGAACCCATGTGCACGTAGTGATCGGAGCGAAAAAAGGCGCCGAAGCCCAGTCGCTCTGATTCTTGTGCGACCCGCAAGAGGTCGTCGTAGGTGGCGCCCTGTTGGGGTTCCGTGAACACTCGAAGTTCCATACGTCGTCCTCCCGAATTCGATTCGTGTCAATGTTAGGCACCGAGCGACATTCCAGAATCTTGTGCCCACGACGGCGCACGACTTTCCGACACAGCAAACTCCTGCGGTAAGGTCAAAATGAAGGTCTCATCAGAGACCTCGGATTCGAGGTGCAGCATGTCCGACCAGTCTCCGCACTATGGCGAATCCGGTGGTTCGCAGTTTCCCATTACGACGGCGCTCGTATTCCCTGACCGCGACCTTGACCACAGCCTCGGCATGGTCTTTGGTGTCGTGGTCAGGTCAATGGGCATCGCGCGCAACATCGGCGCTGGTTTCAAATCACTCGCCGGTGGTGAAGTGAAGCAGTACACCCGACTGGTTGAGGACAGTCGCCGTCACGCCCTGGACCGGATGATCGAGAACGCGCAGCTCGTTGGCGGCGAAGGGATCATCTCGATGCGCTTCGACTCCTCCGAGGTCGGTCAGTCCCTGACCGAGATCGTCGCTTACGGCACGGTGGTCACCTTCCGAAAGTCGGCCTAGTCAGCCCATGATTCTCGTCTGGGCCATCGTTCTCCTCGTTCTCGTCGTTTGCGCGGTCTTGAGTATCACCTTGCGTCGCCACGGTGAGTCCGACAAACCGAACCCCGATTGGAAGCGCACCGAGGAACTTTTCAACGACCCCTCGACGAATCGAGTGATGCGGGTGTGGCTCGACACCACGGGAGAACGTCACTACGTGCCCGAAGCCAAGCGTCGCTCGATCTGACGATTTCTCTGGCTTCACGCCTGGGGATCGAGAAAAAATCGGATCTCAACTGACGCCGCCTCGCCGACGCTCGGTGGCGCGCCACGACCAGCGACCGAGTACCAGCAGTGCGGCGAGAAGCAGCAATGCGAAGAGCAATGGTCCGGCGATTCGAATCAACCATTCAACGCCGGCCGCGAAACCGTGAAGGGAGTCGTGCCACGCCTTGTCGACGCCTGTGCGCGGGTGCGTTGGAATGATCACGGGGTGTCCAGCTTCGCTCAACGCGATCGTCAACGTCGCGTAGGTCGTTTCAGAGTTAAGAAGGTTCAATTGCGCCTGGAGTTGCTCAATCTGACTCTGGATCGTATTGAGTTGATTCTGTACCGAGAGGATCCCACCAATGGAATTGGTCCTGGTCATGATCTTCAGATACTGAGCACGGCTCACCTGCAAAGCGCTGATTCGCGCTTGCAGATCCACGTATTGCCCCGTGACATCAGTCGCCGAGGTGGCGACCGACGTCGCATCGCCGGCGTGGCGAACCTGGTCCACGAGCATCGTGAAATTTCGTTCGGGGACTTGCAGGATGATGGTTCCGGTCGAGAACGAATGTGAGGCTTTCGTGCCCATGTGCGACTGAGTGCTGGCGACGAATCCCCCGTCAGTAGTAGCGAAATCAGTCAGTTGCGTGAGTGCCGATTGAAAGTGCTGCGCGCCGACGGACAGTCGAATCATCCCGACTTCTTCTACGCGCAGCGAGCCGTCCAGCGACGTCGCAGTCGCCTTCTGTGAGGACTTGCCCACGGGGACTGACAGCGACGTTCCCGTGGCCGTGACTTGCCCGGACAGTCCGGTTCCCTTTATGACCACACCGGACTCACCGTGGGTGCCAACCTTCGCAACGTTGGGAAGCGCCGCGAATTGTGACGCAGTCCGAGGACTTTTCCCTTCGGCGTTGAAGAGCGGCACGGCGACAGCCAGAAGTACGACACACGCCGCGACCGCCAGAATGGTCGATCGAATTGGTCCATTGCGATGAATGAATGCGCGAATCCGCGGCGACTCGTCGGAAGTCGCTGTATCGCGCGCCTCATCGAGGATGCTCTCAATTGCACCATCGGAGATAGCAAAATCGTCGGCCGCTTCTCGCAGTGCTCGCTTCATCATCTCTTCATCAAATGTGGTCATGACCTTTTCTCCTTGCGAACATTGATGGAACTCGGCGCTTCGGATTGAAGTGCCGGGTGAAGTGCCAAGCGGCGACGCGCTTCATTGAGCCGCGACTTGACTGTTCCGGGTTGGCGACCGATGACAGTCGCGATATCGTGTTCGCTGAGATCGGCGTAGTAACGAAGGACGACGACGACTCGCAGATGCGCCGGCAGGTCCTTCAGCGCAATGATCACGTCGTAGGAGAGCGTGACGCGCCCGATGGGGTCCTCGATCATTGCGACGTCGTCCAAATCGTCGTCGGGACGTCGTCGATTGCGGTGCGGTATTTCCTTACGAAGCTTCGAATTGCACGTATTCACGACGACGCGGTAGAGCCACGGTTTGAAGCTCGAGCCCGTCGCCAAAGAATCACGGAACTTCCACGCCCGCAGGAACGATTCCTGCACGGCGTCCTCGGCGTCGGGTCGATTGCCCAGGATCAGGTACGCGGTCCGAACCGAACTCGCGTAGCCGTCCTCGAGCCACGTTCGAAGTTCGTCGACGTCGACCGCGTCACTCACCGACGTGACGTCCCCGAGTCGTTGAATTGCGCATATCTGTACACAGGTATAGAGACTCCCGAAACTTCGAAAAGGTTCGCGGAATTCTCGACTTCTCTTGGCGACATGACGACATCGTCCGAAATGCCCTTATTCCAAGCGAATCGAGACTCGTTTTGTCAGTCAGGTATGAGCATGGTGACGCAAAACGGATTGCCAGCGGGATCGAGGAGGACTCGCCAACGATCGCGGTCCGGCTGTTCTGGCGCCAGCGTTGCGCCCGCGGCGAGAGCCGCCGCTTCGCCGGAGTCGAGATTGGACACCGAGAAGTCCAGGTGAGCGAGTGACGGCGTCTCATTCGTCGGCCACGTCGACGGCTTGAAGTCCGCGACCCGTTGGAACGAGAGCCAGAGATTGTCCAATTGGATCGCGGAGAAATCATCGGACTCAAAGGCAATATCCTTCTCGAGCAACGCCGAATAAAAGACCGCCAGTTCATGGGGATCCGGACAGTTCAGCGATACGGCACCCAGTTTGGAAATCTCTCCCACGTTCACTCCCTTATGTCGATGATGATCGCATTCTTACCCCGCGGCCGTGACATTGCCCGTGCCCGTTTCCGAATGTGCATCTGACAACGCGATTCGCGGAATCAAGCCTTCGAGGACCGGGCCAACGCCGTAGCGCTGAGAATCCCCGAAGGAACTGGACACGACACCGTGGAGCGAGCCCACGCAGTAGACGTGGTTCAGGTGGGTTTGACTATATAGATCGCCGGCGTCGCGGCATCGGTGGGAACGTCGAGCCCGTCGCTCGTCGCCACGTACTGGCGCTTCCCCCACGTTCGAGGCACGGCCTTCAGTTCGCTGTGCAGATCGATTCGCTCCTGCTTCGCGATCATAGTGAGGGCGATAACGGCGAGGATCACCCCTGAGGCGACGAACACGAAGCCTAAGGAATAGGACATGAGCGTTTGCACGCAGGACGAGTCGATTCCGGAATGCGAAGCCGCACCAGTGGCGTTGCTCGTGGTGCAGGTGCCCACTTGGGAGTGCGCCCGAGCGAGCGTCCAGATCCCGAAGGCCATCACCGCGAGGCCGAGGCCAATCACGACTTTCCTGATCGTCATATGGCCCTTCCTTGCTAGGTCCATAAGTCGGCAAATGTTGCCGACTTCGAAACTGGCCGGAACTGCAGGACTCCTCGCGCCCACTCGCGTTTCGATCGCCCCCCGACCAGGGCGAATGCAGATAGAGAAAATCGTACGAAACGTGTCGCAAATCTCCATGGAAGAAGAGACAAATGGAACACAACAACCGACGATCCATTCAGTCATGGTCTGCAGTAACGGCCACACCGACTGAAGTGGGCTATTGACCAGTATTCGTGAGCTCTGCCGAAACGTCCCATAACCGTCGCGCCATGTCAGCATCCATCGCGCGCTTCGAGGTTTTGTGGATGACCGGATAGCCCCGCAGGTGTCCGATTCCGTCGGGACCAACGTAGCTACCACTGGGAATGTCCTGGGTCGCGGCATAGAGCGTGGGCAGCGCGCCTTTTAGTGCGTCGTTGCAGAGACGCTGCGACAGGGAGTTCACGAGTCCGCTCACGCCGCCGACGTGCGCGACGAGATTCGTCCGCGCGATCCCCGGATGCGCGGCGACCGCGCGGACCGCACTCCCCTGCTCGCTCAGTCGCCGTTGCAGTTCGAGGGTGAACAAGAGATTGGCCAACTTCGAGTCCTGATAGGCGGTCATCGCCTTGTAAGGCCGAGAATCAAAGTGAAGATCGTCGAGAAGGATCTGTCCGCGCCGATGGAGGACCGAGGACACCGTGACGACGCGCTCGGTGATGAAGGGCAGCAACCGGTTCGTCAGCGCGAACGGGCCGAGGTGGTTCGTTCCCATGTGGAGTTCGAAGTCGTCGATCGTGCGAAAGGCCGGCGCCATCATGATGCCCGCGTTGTTGATCAAGATGTCCAGGTCGCCGCTCCACCCCGCGGCGAAAGCCCGTATCGACTCCAGGTCGGCCAGATTGAGTTCGCGAACCTCGTAGGTGCCCTCGAAGTCTTGCGCGGCGTCGCGACCCTTCTCGACGTTTCGAACGGCCAGGATCACCCGGGCGCCGTGAGCACACAACTCGCGCGCGCTCACGAGACCAATGCCGCTTGAGGCGCCGGTAACGACGACGGTGCGCCCGGAGAGGTCCGGAAGATTCTTCTGCGTCCACTTCTTCGATGCCATTTCTCAGTCCGATCCGGCGTCCTCGACGCATTCGGTCAACCTTATGGTCATGAACCGTTGCCGTTGAGCGCCAAAAGAGCGCTCGGGCGACTTCGAGCGGGGGAATCTCCCGTCGTCTAGAAATTGGGTGTCGATTCGACGAGAGTCACCACGTCGATGAGGGTGAGAGGTTCAATGGGAGCCTCACCGGAGGGAGCAGTCATGGCGGAATATCTAGTGCTTATTTACTCGAACGAGGAATCGTGGGCGGCCACGGACGAAGCGTTCTCAGCAAAAATCATGGAGGGTCATAGCAAATTCGGAGAGAAGCACGGCGCGTCGCTGCGCGGCGGCAACGCTCTGGAGCCTTCGACGACGGCGACCTCGATTCGAACGGATGCCGCGGGAAAGTCAGTGACCACTGATGGCCCATTCGCGGAAACCAAAGAGGCCATCGGCGGGTACTACGTCGTTGAGGCCGCCGACCTCGACGCCGCGATTGCCATTGCCAAGGACATTCCGGCACCGTTTGGCGGCATCGAAGTTCGACCGATTGGAGCCATGAGCTGAACATCAGCCACGACGACCAAAGTACCGCCGTCTCAGCGGCCGTCGCGAACGCCCACCGTCACGAGTGGGCGTTCGTGCTGGCCGCCACGATTCGAATCACGCGTGATTCGACGTCGCCGAAGAATGCGTCCAGGATGCGTTCGCCCGCGCCCTCGCCACCTGGGCTCAACAGGGCGTCCCCAAGAATCCCGGCGCCTGGCTCACGACGGTCGCGCGACGACGGGCCATTGACGTCGGTCGTCGTCGCGACGTCGCGACGCGATCTCAGCGTTTTCTCGTCACCGATGACGCCGACGCCGGTCGCGAAGTCACCGATGGCGACTTTGAGGATGACCGACTGCGGCTGATCTTCACCTGCTGTCACCCGAGCCTGGCAACCGACACGCAGGTCGCCCTGGCGTTGCGAATGCTCTGTGGACTCAGCACGACCGAAGTCGCGAAGGCCTTTTTGGTGAAGGAGTCGGCAATGGCGGCGCGCCTCACTCGAGCGAAGAAGAAGATCGCCCTGGCCCGAATCCCCTACCGCGTCCCGGAACGTTCCGAACTTCGTGGCCGCATCGACGCCGTGCTGTTGGTGGTGCACCTCCTCTTCACGACCGGTCACACCTCACCCGTCGGCGAGAAACTCTCCCAAATTGATCTTGTCGAACGATCCCTCGACCTCGCGCTCATGCTGCGCGGCCTGCTGCCCGATGACGCCGAAGTGGCGAGCCTGCTGGCGCTGATCCTGCTCACCGATTCGCGCCGAGGCGCGCGCATCGGCGCTGACGGTGAGTTTCTCGCGCTCGCCGATCAAGACCGTTCAAAGTGGCACCGAGACTCCATTGACGAGGGACTGGCTTTGGTCGGTGCGTCAATCCGACGAGGACGACCCGGTCGTTTCACCCTGATGGCCGCCATCGCGGCGGTTCACTCGAGTGCCGCGCACTGGGATGAGACCGACTGGTCAGAAATTGTCGGGCTCTACGATTTACTGCTCGAGGCGTGGCCCTCGCCCGTCGTGGCACTGAATCGTGCGGTGGCGCTCAGCTTCGCGGAAGGGCCGCTGGCTGGGCTGATGGCAATTGACGAATTGAGCACCGATCCCCAACTCAGCACGTACCCGTACTTGGCGGCGGCCCGTGGCGACTGTCTGGAGCGACTCGAACGATTGCCCGAAGCGCGTGAAGCCTTCGAGGAAGCGGCATTGCTGACCGAGAATCACGTCGAACGCGACTTTCTTCGTTTACGCATTGCCCAACTGAGCTAACGGGTATACCAGAACCGGCCGTCGACTTTCTGAAAGACGCGACCGTTGGGGAAACGCCATCGCGTACGATTCAAGAAATTCTCCGTCCGCTCGCCGCACGAGAACCCCAATGATCTGAGGACTTTATGAAATTCCGACTGCTGACAGTGGTCCTCGCAACCTCTTCCCTATTTGGAATTCTGAGCGTCCCATCGGGAGCGGCGTTAAAGACGACGCCGTACGCGCAGATGAGGATCGTCATCTCGAACGCCGACGCCGAACTCTCGGTGCGGGTCACGACCACGGCGACGATGTCGGGCATGCGGATTCTGCAGATCACCGACGCCGGTCGTAGCGCCGGACGACAGACGGTTACCCTCACCAACGCGGGAAAGAGCAACACGGTCATCGCCGAACTCATCGCGGGTGCTCTGTACGTCAAGGGTGACGCGACGATTCTCACCACGTACCTGGGAATGTCCCAGGAGACCGCGAACCAATTGGCGGGTCAGTGGTTTGGGATTCCTACGAGCAGTGGCTACTACGCGCAGGTCGCTCAGGGACTGACGATCTCGACCGGGATGGCCGAGGTGACGATGACGCCGTCGGTCACCAGCAGCCCGGCGGTGACGCTCGCGGGTGTGAAGGTGACCGTCCTGAAGGGCACGTCAGTCAAATCGGCACTACAAGCATCATTCAAAGAGATGCTCTATTTCACTACCGCGAAGAGGCCCCTTCCCGTTGAAGTCACCCAAAGCGTCCAAGGCTCTTTGGGCAAGATTGTCTTCAGCCATTGGAACGAGAAAATTGCCCTGGTTGCGCCAAAGGTCAAACTGCAACTCAACTAGTTCGATTTCGATTGAGGACGTCGCCTAGGCACGATCGATCGGAGAGTGCCACGAAATATTGCGTACCCGATCGGCGCTCACGTAGTCATGGTCAACGAACCACTGGGCGGAATCGAAAAGCGCGTGCGACGCCGGACGTGACGTGTAGCCAATCTCGCTGCGCGCCCACGAGTCATCGAACGTCATCGTCGTCGACGCCATCTGCGCCGCCTCCAATGACACGCGTGGCTCTCGGCCGAGGACGTCACCTTCGACGAAGCTGGAAACATAACCCGCGATCATTGGAAATATCGATGGGAATCGACGTTCGGACCGAGGAAGTCCCGTCACGTCGGACAGGGTGCGTAACAACTGCGCCATCGTGACGTTCTCGCCGCCACAGATGTAACTGTGACCTTGTTGCCCCCGTTCGAGCGCCAGCAAATGACCAGCCGCGAGGTCATCCACGTGCGCGACGTTCATCACGGTATCTACGTAGCCCGGCATCCGGCCGTTCAAGTAATCCAGAACCACCTTGCCTGACGGCGTCGGTCGATGGTCGAAGGGTCCGTGCGGCATGGTCGGCAGGACCAACACGACCGGGGCGCCCTGGGCCGCGAGTCGAAGCACTTCGTGTTCGGCGACGTACTTGGTCTGCTTGTAGTTCCCGTAGAGGTGGGAGATGTCGGCGACGTCATCCTCGGTCGACGGACGTCCGTCCTTGGTCTCCCATAGCCCGAGCGTCGCGACGGTCGAAGTGAAGACGATCCGCTCGACGCCGGCGTCGGTGGCCGCGCGAACGACGTTTTGACTACCTCGGACGTTCACGTTGTAGAACGAGGACGCGTCCTTGGGCCAGAAGCCGAATTTGGCCGCGAGGTGAAAGCAGTACTTGACACCGTTGAACGCGCCCGCCAATTGGGATTGTTTGGTGATGTCGACCTCTCGACGTTCCACCTCCAGTCCATCGAGGTTCGACGTTGTCGCACCGGGCTCGAGGAACGCGACGACGTCGACGCCGCGCGCGAGCAGCGCGCGTACGACGGCCGATCCGATGAAGCCCGCCGCACCGGTGACGACGACGCGGTCGCCTTTGTGGAGTTCGAAACTCACGACTTGGCCGTGACACGCTTTGACGTAGGAGTTCGTCGCAAAATTCCCTTGGTCATCGTGACACCGAACTCGACCAATGACGCCCCGCTTCGCTCGGCTTCAGTGAGCAGTTCATCGAGAGCGTTGATGAAGAGTTCGATCTCTACTTCCCCGGCGATGAGTGGTGGCAGCAACTTGATCACGTTGATGTTGTCGGCGGCGACCTGGGTCAGGATCCGGTATCGATGAAAGAGCGGGACGACGAGGGTCTGGGTGAACATGGCGGTGCGTGTCGCTTCGATCAAGCGCCAGCGACGTCGCGCTCCGCGCGACGTCGGGCGTCCGAACTCGATGCCGATCATCTGTCCTCGACCGCGCACGACGTGAAGGAACTCGTGGCGCGACGCGAGCTCTTCGAGGCGAACACGCCACACGTTGCCCATGGCCGCCGCGTGCTCGACGATGTGCTCGTCGTCGAAGACCGAGAGTGTGGCCAGTCCCGCCACCATGGCCATCGGATTGTTCTTGAACGTCGTCGAGTGGACCATGGCGCGGTCCATCGAGCTGTAGGTGCCGCGAAGGATCTTGTCGCTCGTCAACATCGCCCCCACCGGCACGTAGCCACCCGAGAGGGCCTTGGAGATCGTGATGATGTCCGGTGAAAGACCGTAGTGCTCGAAGGCGTAGAACGCGCCGGTTCGACCGAGTCCCGTTTGCACCTCGTCGCAGATGAAGAGTGCGCCGGCGCCGTGCACGGCGTTCTCGAGCTCGCGCCATCGCTCCGCCTCGAGCTCGTAGACGCCCTTTCCCTGGATTGGTTCGACGATGAAGGCCGCGACGTCGCCACGCTTCAGCTCTCGAATGAGCGTGTCGAGATCACCGAAAGGAATCTCCGTGGTGTCGGCCAACAGCGGGCCGAAGCCTTCACGAAAGTCCGCCGATCCGTTGACGGCGAGCGCGCCCATCGTCAGGCCGTGGTACGCGTGCGAGTGATAGAGAATTCGTCGACGTCTCGTGCTGGCGCGAGCGAATTTGATCGCCGCCTCAACCGCCTCGGCCCCGGAGTTGCAGAAAAACAATCGCTCGATCTGTTTCGGGCTCCGGGTGATGAGCGCTTCGGCCAAGAGTCCCGGCAAGAGTGCGCAGTCCATCTGCACCATCCCGGGCAGGTCGGCGTCGAGGGCTTGGCGCAGCGCGTCCTTGATTACCGGATGGGATCGGCCCAGGGCGAAGACGCCGAAACCACTCAGCATGTCGAGGTAACGATTGTCCTCGTCGTCGAAGAGATAGCAGCCCTCGCCCCGCTCGTAGAAACGATCGAATCCGAGCGTCGTCACCACTTTGGTGAGCTGCGGGTTGAGGTACTGGGCGTGCAGAGTGAAGTTGTCGCCGTGTCGTTCTTCCATCAGTTGCGCCAGATTGAAGGTCATCGCTCCCCTGCGTTCCATGCCAAATCTATTACTGGTCACGATCCGGAGCTTTTGTCCAGTGGCGTCAGATTACGGGCGACATCCCACCGTCGATGCTGATGCCGACACCCGTGACGTAGCTCGAGCGTGGCGAGAGCAAGAACGCGGCCAAGTCGGCGAACTCTTCGGCGCGACCGACGCGGCCCAGCGGGATCTTCGCGTTGGCCGCCATGGTCGCGTAGAACTCCTCGATTGGCACGTTCGCGTCAGTCGCGCGCCGCACCCATTGACCCGACTCGATGAGGCCGATGAGAATCGCGTTGGCTCGTATCCCACGCGAACCAACTTCGTTGGCGAGCGCCTTCGTGAGCGCGAGACCGGCCAATCGCGACGCCGACGTCGGCGTGGTGTTGGCATTCGGTGTGCGCGCCAGTGTCGCCAAGACGTTCACGATCGCACCCTGCGTGGTCTCCAGTGCGGGTAAGACCTGTCGGGCCACGTGCAGCGCCGAGATGACTTTCAGTTCGTAGTCACTTCGCCATTCGTCGTCGTCCGACGTCGCGATTGGCGTACCGGCACTTCGACCAGCGTTGTTGACCGCGCCGTCGAGTCGTCCGAATCGGGTCAACGTGGCGCTGATGAATTCATCGAGTTGCTCAGCGTTCGTGACGTCCGTCTTCGAGCACAGCGCGTCTAAGCCCAGCAACTCTTGGGCTCGCGCGAGCCGCGCCGCATCACGTCCGCAGACCGCGACGAGCGCACCTTCGGCGACCAGGCGTTGGGCGAGCGCGAGACCGAGGCCGTCCGTACCGCCGGTGATGAGAAATGCTCTGTCCTGTATTCCGAGGTCCATGAGTGCATCCTAGGAATGAACACGTTGAAGCGTTGCATCGAGTGCACGATCAGCGCTAAAGGCGGCGAACTATTCTGTGGCGATGTCGGACATTTCGGTGCGCAAATATCCTCGACGTTTTCGATGGGCGCACGTGTCATTGTCCGTGACGGTCCTCGCTGGACCAATGCTCATGGGCGCCAGTAGTGGCGCGTCGAGCGCTCCTCTACCGTCATTCACATCGAGCGTCGCGAATGTCAGTGCTACGCAACTCGCCAAGACGTGGAGGCCGGGCTGTCCGGTCGAACCAAGCAAACTTCGTCTCCTGCACCTTCGCTACGTCGGCTTCGACGGGCGTTCGAGGATCGGCACCATGGTCGTCAACGCGTCCGTCGTCACCTCGGTCGTGCGTGTCTTCGCGACCCTCTACGCGAAGCGCTTTCCGATCCATTCGATGGTCCCCGAATCGAACTTCCAGGGCAAGGACCCCGCCTCGATGGCGGCCGACAATACGTCGGGATTCAACTGTCGCTACGCCGTGACGACGGGACCCAAGCAGTGGTCCGTCCACGCCTACGGCGAAGCGATCGACGTCAACCCCGTGCAGAATCCCTACGTCTTCAACGGCGTCGCGCAACCGGTCGCCGGCAAGGCGTACGCCAACCGCAGCGACGCGCGTGCGGGCATGGCCGAAGTGGGTGGCGTCCTCAACGACGCTTTCGCTTCCGTAGGCTGGTTGTGGGGAGGACGATGGAGCGGAGCACCGGACTATCAACACTTCTCCTCAACCGGCGGCTGACAGGAACCCTCGTCAGTTGCCTCGTTCTGGCACTGACGCTGGCGATCACGCCGGCGTTTGCTCGAAGTGCTAGCGCCCTCGAACACCAACGGGCCGCGACAGCGTGCAGTGTTCTTGCTGACTCAATTGTTGGCGCATCGAAGTCGCGACAGCTGATCACAGTTGTTGCGCCGGCGCTGCGATCCCAAAGCGCCACGCTGGAGTTCTTCGTTCGCCAGGGCGGCTGTTTCCGACTTGTCGACGGTCCGTACTCGGCGCTCGTCGGAGCAAACGGCCTCTCGTCCCATCACCACGAGGGCGACGACACCACGCCGATGGGACTGTTTAGTTTTCAATCCACGATGTACGGCGTATTGCCCAATCCCGGCGTCGCCTATCAGTACCACCATCTCGACTGCGGCGACTGGTGGGACGAGCAGTCGTCCTCGGCGCTCTACAACCACTTCGTCCACGTCTCCTGTGGCACGAAGCCCGACTTTGGCGGCGGCTCTGAGGCTCTGTGGCAGACGGCGCCGTCCTACGATTACTTCGCGGTAATCGCCTATAACCACGATCCCATCGTTCCCGGCAAGGGATCGGCGATCTTCCTGCACGTGTCGTCCGGTCAACCAACGACCGGCTGCGTGAGCCTTCCCGTGGCCGATCTTTTGCGGGTCCTTAGGGCTCTGCGACCGAATATGAACCCTCTTATCGACCTGACCGTGCGCTAGCTTCGCGCGACCGTAGTCTCGCCTTAGTGCGTCCGAATCATTTCGACGACGACGCCCAGACTCGAGGACGCCGCACCCTGGTACACGCCCTTCAAGGGTGCGACGTCGTCGTAGTCGCGACCGTTACCCACGATGATGTGACGCTCCGTTTCGGGGATTCCGTTGGTCGGATCCATGCCCGTCCAAGCGCCCGAGAAGTACTCGATCCACGCGTGGCTCTGCCCGGCAACGACCTCGCCGATTTCCGCGTCACTCAGCGGGAAGAGATAACCCGATACATACCTCGCGGGAATTCCTAGTGCGCGCAGCAGGCCAATGGTGATGTGCGTGAGGTCTTGACACACGCCTTCGCCCAACTCCCAAGCTTGTTGTGCGGTCGCGTCGACCGACGTGGCGCCCGGCAGGTACGTCACGTGACCGCGCACGTAGGCACTCACCGCATCCACGCAACTGTGGAGGTCCGCGATCCGCGCCCATTCCTCGAGCGGCGCCAGGACGTCACCGGCCAACCGGGTTCGGTCAGTGGCGAACAGGTACTCCGAGAAGAAGTCGACGAGAGCCGGGGCGCGTAGGTCGTTCCAGGAGATCGCCGGAGCGATGAGGCCCGCGCGACTCTCCACGTTCGACCTCGCCTCGACTTCGAGCTTCGAGTGCGGCTCTTGGATATCGAAGGCGGTGACGATCGTGCCGAAGTAGTCGGTGTGCGTCGAGAGTGGCACCACCGGCTGGACGGCGATGTGCGCGTTGCGCACCTCTTGGCTCGCGCCGGTGATCGGCGTCATCCGGGCTTCGTTGTAGGAGGACTTGGCGAGGCCGTCGTAGGTGAACCCGGTGTGGTGGCGAATCGCGAGGCTGAGTGACTCGTTCACAGTCCACCCTCCCTCGACCACACCACGTAGTCCTCGTGACGAAAGAAACGGTCGGTGACCGCGTTGTTGATCCGCACGCACGTCTCTTCGAGCATCTCCAACAGTTCCGGCAGTTGGCCGAGCAGTTCGGCCGGGTCCATGAACTCGAGGCGGCCGCGAGCGCGCGCGAGGCTCTGGCGAGCGACGTCAGCCGACGCGATGCGCTGACTACTCGGCTGGATTTCGTACAGACAGGTGTCGGCCAGGTTCAAGGAGTACAGGACCGAACGCGGAAACAGTCGATCAAGGAGCAGGAACGCGGCGACGCCGTTGGCGTCATGGATCTCACTCGTGGAGCGCATGAACGCCTCCATCGCGCCGCAGGCCCGAAGGAACGCCAGCCAGTCGGGCGCGTGCTCTTCACTGAGGACCCGACCGCGCAGGAGTCGCGCCGTCATGTCGATTCGCTCGATGCTTCGACCGAGCACCAAGAAGTGCCAGCCGTCGTCGTGGCTCAACGTGGCGTCGGTGAGCCCGGCGAGCAAGGCCGCGCGCTCACGCACGAACAACAGATACTGCGACGGACCCAGACGACGCGCGGTGTTCTCCATCTGCGGCACTCGGTTGCGTGTGGAATTCAAGGCCACCCACATCTCGGAGGAGATGAATTCGCGGCTGCGCCTGGCGTTTTCGAACGCGCCACTCAGGGATCCGGCGATGGAGTTGGGGTTGTCCTCGTCGTAAACGACGTGTTGGAGCATCTCGACGGCCGTCACTGGCTCATCGGATTCCACGTCAATGCCCAGAATTGAATACAGTGATCGACAGGTGGCGTCCTCGTCGTTAAACGGGTCTTCCACCATGCGGTGCACGTAGGAGTCGACGATGCGCGCGGTGTCGTCGGCGCGTTCGATATAGCGGCCGATCCAGTAGAGCGACTCGGCCAATCGAGAGAGCATGCCGCGCTCACTCACTGGTCACCCCGTCCCACGTTGCCGTCTTGGCGAGGACTGAAAGAGACGTTGCGCTGGCGCTGGGCCGTGGCGACACGTGATTCGCGAAGGGGCATCGACTCGTCATTCAGGACCCACGTGTCTTTCGATCCACCACCTCTCGAGGAGTTCACGACCAACTCGCCCTCACCCAACGCGACCCGGGTGAGTCCGCCCGGCAAGACCCAGACCTCCTCGCCGTCGTTGATTGCGAACGGTCGAAGGTCGATGTGCCGGGGACTCACGCCGTCCTCGACCAGCGTCGGGTGGGTCGAAAGCATGACCGGGCGTTGGGCAATCCAATTACGTGGTGCGGCCGCGATGGCTTCGGCCGCCTTGACCAGTGTTTTCTCGTCGGCCTGGGGACCAATGATGATGCCCTTGCCACCGGATCCGTCAACGGGCTTCACGACGTAGGACGCCAGCGATCTCAGCACCTCGTCACGGACGTCGTCATCCTCGAGACGGAAGGTCTCGACGTTCTCGATCAGCGGCTCTTCGTTCAAGTAGAAACGAATGAACTCCGGCACGTAGGTATAGACGAGTTTGTCGTCGGCGACGCCGTTGCCGATGCCATTCGAGATGACGACGTTGCCGGCGCGCGCACAGTTCACGAGACCGGCAACGCCAATGATCGAGTCCGGACGGAACTGCAGCGGATCGAGCCAGTCGTCGTCGACGCGGCGATAGATCACGTGGACCGGTCGTTCGCCATTGGTCGTTCGCATGTACGCGTGATTCGATCGGCACAGGAGGTCGCGACCTTCCACGAGTTCCACACCCATCATGCGCGCGAGCAAGACGTGTTCGAAGTAGGCAGCGTTGTGCACGCCGGGACTGAGCACGACGACGACCGGGTCGCTCACGTTGGGCGGTGCCGCCGCGCGCAGGGCCGCGAAGAGATGCGCCGGATACGAGTCAACTGGGTGCACCCGGTGATCGGAGAAGAGCGACGCGAACGTCTGGGTCATCGCTCGACGATTCTCGATCACGTAACTGACGCCCGACGGAATCCGAACGTTGTCCTCCAGGACCCGGAAGTTGCCGACCTCATCGCGCACGAGATCGATCCCCGCGACCGTGATACGCACGCCGTTGGGCGGATCGACCGCGAAGGCCGGGCGACAGAAATGAGGACTGGAGGTGACGACTGATCGCGGGATCACGTGCTCGGCGAAGAGGCGACCGTCGCCGTAGATATCGGCGAGGAACGCCTCGAGGGCGTGCACGCGTTGACCAACACCGCGCGAGAGGAGGTCCCATTCCATCGCCCCGATCAAGCGGGGCACCACGTCAAGGGGAAATGGTCGCTCTTCGCCACTGTGCGCGAAGGTCACACCTCGTTCAGAGAAGGTGTGTGACAACTGTTCGGATCGCTGGCGAAGTTCGGCGGGTTGATACCGATTGAGCTCGGCGAAGAGCCGTTCATAGATCGGCCGCGGACTACCGGGGGCACTGAACATCTCGTTCCAGGCCGCCGAGGAGTCGTCGTCGAACACCATGCTCATCTGCGTCACGCTAGCCATCGCACGACGCACTTTCTGTTGCCGCGAGGTGAATTCACGACGACTCGGGCGGCCGACGACCATGATCTCCGTAGGTCCAATGAGCTGATTTATCTCTCGTCGCGGTTGGGTGTCAACGTCACGAGACTCGCTCGCCGCGACCGACGCAACATTGGCTGTACTAAGCGACCTCGCAATTCCACGCCTCGCGGCCTTCGCGGGCCGCGATGTAAACAACCGCGAGACTCGCCACCGGGTCCGCCCACCACCATCCGAGTGAACCCGCCAAGGCGACGCCCAGCAGAGTACTGAGACTCAAGACTCCGCAAATCATCGTCTCGGCGGCGTCGGCCTTCACCAATCGAGCCAGGGTGCCGTACTGCGCGGCGACGAGCCTCGCGGCCGAAGATCGCTTCATCGTCGCCAATGCAGCCATTGCCAACAGTGACACGATGCAGACCGCGATACCGAGCGCATTCTCACTGGCGTGCTCGCGACGCACGAACGCCACGACGACCGAAGTCAACACGTATGCGATGAGCGCAAAAAACAGCAGCGCGAGCCCCCGGTGGTCGCGGTGTCGACGTTTCGGATCGGGCGTTTCCCCCGAGGCCAACACTCGTAACTCGCCCAGAACGATGAAGGCGCTGACGATCTCGATCAAGGAATCGACGCCAAAGGCCTCTAACGCCACCGAACCGGCCACGAAGCCACTTACCAACGCGCCAATGGCCTCGGCGGACCCGAAGGCAATCGTGAAGTACTCCAACCTGAATGTTCGGCTCAGCAGTGTGTCAGCAGACGTGCGAGGGTGCGCCATATCTTCTCAACCTAGTCACCACGATTGCGACGACTCTTGGCACTGACGTACGAGTGAGTCACGTGGATCTCCTCAATCGCAGACTGTTGACTTCAAGTCTCCGCCACGGAGTTTCTTGGACCCCGGATGAAGTCCTCGGCGAGCGTCACGATCTCCATTCGTTGAAGGGACAGACTGGAGCAGTGATCGACGCCACCATTACGATTGCGTAATGCCCACGTACTTACCCTCACCCGATCGCTACGACACCATGCAGTACCGACGTTGTGGCCGAAGCGGCATCCAGCTACCGGCCATCTCGCTCGGTCTCTGGCAGAACTTCGGCGATGACCGTCCGATCGATTCGCAGCGAGCGATTCTTCGTCGAGCCTTCGATCGCGGCGTCACGCACTTCGACCTCGCCAACAACTACGGTCCGCCCTACGGCGGGGCCGAAGTCAATTTCGGACGACTGCTCCGCGAGGACTTCTCGGGCCTGCGCGACGAGCTCATCATCTCGACCAAGGCCGGTTGGGACATGTGGCCCGGCCCCTACGGCGACCTGGGATCTCGCAAGTACCTGCTCGCCAGCCTCGACCAGAGCCTGAAGCGCCTGGGTCTCGACTACGTCGACATCTTCTACCACCACCACTACGACCCGACCACGCCGATGGAGGAATCACTCGGCGCCCTCGACAGCGCCGTTCGCCAGGGCAAGGCGCTCTACGTCGGCATCTCGTCGTACTCCGACGAGCGCACGCTGCAGGCCATCGCGATCCTGCGCGACCTGGGCACGCCGCTCCTGATCCACCAGCCGTCGTATTCAATGTTGAATCGTTGGATCGAGGATCGACTCCTCGACGTCCTGGACGAGCAAGGTGTGGGCTGCATCGGCTTCTCCCCACTCGGCCAGGGCCTCCTCACCGACAAGTACATCGACGGAGTTGCCAGTGGCTCACGCGCCGCCAAAGGGGATTCGTCGCTGGCCGAACGAATGTTGAACGAGGAGAACCTGAATCGCGTCAGCGGGTTGGCAACAATCGCGCACGAGCGCGGACAGCGTATGGCGCAGCTCGCCATCGCGTGGGCCCTTCGCAATCCCGTCGTCACTTCGGTGCTGCTGGGCGCGAGCAGCGTCGAGCAACTCGATGAGAACCTCGATTCACTCAACAACTTGGACTTCACTGATGAGGAGTTGACGCGGATCGACGAGTTCGCGGTCGAAAGCGGCATCGACCTCTGGCGTCGACCGGCCACCGAATAGTCACATTCTTCTGCTCGAGCAACTGATCGAGGACTACAGGAGCTCTTCCATCTGCTGGAGTGTGAGCAACTGCGCGACACGGTCTATTTTCTCGGGCATCTTGAAATAGGGTGCACCCTTGTACCAGTACCACGCCATGGGAATCAGTCCCAGCGCCATGGAACCGAGACCGACGAGCAGTTCGACACTGTTCAGACCGGGGATCGACTTGATGAAGAGGATCGTCATAAATAACGCTCCGGCCAGCGGCCACAGCCCGATGAAGATGAAATTTTTCACCGAGTTGAACAGTTGGCGACGATAGAGGATCACCACCGAATAACCGGCGAGTGAGTAGTAAATGCAAATCTGAATCGCGATGGCGTTGTAACCATCGGTCAAAATATTGCCGACCGAGCCGATGCTCTGACTCGCGATGAAAAGTCCGAGTGACAGTACCGTCACGACCATGGTCGCCACGAACGGCGTCTTGCGAGTGGGGTGCGTGGTCCCGAGGACCTTCGGCAGCGTCCGGTCACGGCCCATCGTGAACAGCGTCCTCGTCACCTGGATGAGCGTCGTTTCGAGGGTGGCGACCGTGGAGAGCAGCAACGCCACGATGAGAAGTTTCCCGCCGAGTCCGTGCCACACCGCTTGGCCGAGGTTGTACATGAAGTCAGCGACGTTGCTCGAATTGGCGAGCGTCCCGGGCTTCAACGTCATGTTGGAAGCCACGGTGAACACTTCGAAGAGCAAGAACACGACGAACGTTCCGAGCAAACCACCCAGACCGGACGTATTCTTCGCGTCCTTCGTCTCTTCATTCAAATTGGCCGTGACGTCCCAGCCCCAGTAATAGAAAGCGGCGATCAAGGCCCCCCCGACGAAGCTCTCACCGTGGTGACCGGTGAAAATCGACGGCGAGAACCAGTGCCACGAGAACGGGGTCACGTGGTGGGCGTGAAACAACGCCAAACCGGCGAATAACACCAGAAGGAAAACTTCAATCGTTGACATGATGATCTGTACTTTCACCGTCACCGTCACCCCGAGGGCGACGGCCGCCACCATCGCAAAGAAGAACACGGCACCAAGAATCGTCACCAGGTCAGTCTTCGTATACAGCGTGTTGGAGAACAGTCGGAGCACGCTCGATCCGGCCGGGAACGTGGCGATGACCATGAAGAGAAGGGCCGAGACAATCAGCGCCCAGCCCGAGAGATACCCGAGAATCGGGTGAATCGCTCGACGTACCCACGAATACGCCGCGCCCGCGTGCGAGTCATCGCGACTGAGGTAACTGAAGGCCCACACGATGCCGAACATGAAGAACCCGCAGTACAGCAACGCGGCCGGGCCGCCGTAGGCGACCGTGATAAAAAGCGCTCCAGTCGTCGCACCGATCGAATAGGCCGGGGCCGAACCGGCGATTCCCATAATCACTGAATCAAAAAGTCCGAGGACCCCCGCGTTCAGTCGGTTCGGGGATGGAGCATCTTCGCTTCGCTCCGCGACGTCGGTCATGCCTACCTCTTTCTTGTGGGATATCACCTTGCTGATTAATTGGGTAAGGCAATGTAACATGCCGTCCGCCCCGAATTAAATGTCTCTTGAGGGAAGATTCGGCACTTCCGAACGGACTTTCGACGATGTTCGGACCCGTTGGTTCGCGGACGTTAACTTTGGTACGCGTCGTAGGTTCCGAAGATCGACGTTCCCCGAGCGAAAGCATGACCGCGTGCCAGTCTTCCAACGATTCGACCTCGACGGCGAGTCTGATCAACCGGTTGTCAGCGATGAGGAGATGAAGCGTCGCTGGGCCGCCTTTCACTACGACATGCACATGATGTCAGGTAAGCGGTGGCAACGGATCCTCGGTGAACTCCTCGGCGAGGATACGAGACGCTATCGAATCGCTCGAATATTCGGACGTCCGATCCTCCAATTGGGTCGCCGACTGCGCGCGTCGCGACGCGACGAGCCGATCAAAGCCACAGCCCGATTCGCCAGCCAAGCCATACCTGAGGACAAGTCGAAGGTCTTTCCCCTCAACTACTCGCCCAAAACCGCGATTCGATTCATCAACCTCGCCTCCTTTCAAGTATCAACGGACGACGTGACAACCGTCGTCGTCGATGAACGAATGCCCGCGCCGGCCGCGATAAAGGTAGCCAATGAGGCGCTCAATGAGACGACTGCGACGTGGATTTTTTTGTGCGACACGACGAGCACCGACGAGGAGCGTGCCACCGCCTTGCTCGCGCTCTTCAACCACGCGACCGTGGATGACGACGTCGTCTTCGCTGACGAAAACGGCCCGAATCGGTTTACCCCGTTATTCAAATTCTCATCGGTTCCGCCCCACACGCTGCTCAGCTACAACCTCGTGGGCCGACCGGCACTTCTGCGCGTCGCCACACTTCGTGAAATCGGTGGTTTCGACGCAACAGCCGGTTGGGCCTTCGAACACGACGTCTATCTCCGACTCAGTGAGGCGGACGCGGTCTTTCGACACGTCAATCTGGTCTTGCCGGCGGCGAGACCGGAATTGGCCTTTGCGCGCGATCACATCGACGCCGACACCTGTCAGGTCACCGAAAAGGCGCTGGCGCGCCGCGGATGGCGCGGCAGTGTTGAACCAGGTCAGGTACCCGGACTGTCCGCCTGGAAGATTGACGTACCTTCGCCCCAACCGTCAATCGACGTCATCATCCCGACGCGCGACCGGATCGATCTGGTGCGCAACTGCATCGAAGCGCTCGAGAACAAGACGACGTATCAAAACTGGGACATCATCCTGCTCGACAACGACTCGGTCGAGCCGGAATCACTCGAGTACTTCGCGAAATCGAAGTACCGGGTCGTGCCGTGTCCGGGGCCGTTCAACTACGCCAAGATCGTCAATCGCGGGGTCAACCACTCGAGCGCCGATTTCGTCGTCACGCTGAATAACGACACGATATTGATGACGCCGGATTGGCTGGAGCGTATGGTCTCTCTCGCGGCGTTGCCGGACGTCGGCATCGTCGGGGCGTGTCTCTTCGACCAGTACGGACATCGAGAGCACGAGAGTATCGTCATCTCGCCCTACCCCCAGCATTTGCGCACTGACTCCAACTACCCGCACCTCGACCAGTTCTCGATGTCGACACGCGACGTCGCCGCGGTCACCGGCGCGGTCCAGATGGCGAGGCGGGAGTTCTGGAATTCGCTCGGGGGTATGGACGAACGCTTGGCCGTGACGATGAACGACATCGATTTATGCCTGCGCGCCCAGAGCGACACACGTTTCGTCCTCTACACCCCGGACGTGCAGCTGATCCATCACGTCAGTTCGTCGCGCGGCAGTCTCGATCCCTTGGAGGACCGCAATCGCTTCATCCGCCGATGGGACATCTTCGGCACTTTCAAGGATCCGTTCTTCCCCCAGGCGCTGCTGCTTCTCGGCGAGAAAATGTTCTATCTGCCGCGTTGAAGTCATCAGTGGTGAATGATCGACTCTTGTAGCCTGAAGTCGTGACGTCAACGTGGAAACGGTTCTTCGCTTTCTACCGGCGACTCCCGCCTTGGACCACTCCCCTGCTCTTGATCTTGTTGGCCGTGCTGATCGGCAACGGTCTGTATCTCATAGGCGAATCGAACATCAGTCCCATCTGGTGGACGGCCAACATCTCGACGAATATCTGTCACATCACGTGCGGACGACCGATGATCGACCCGAACGTCGGATTCATCACCCAGCCCCTCGGTCATCTCTCGGCGATGGACGTCCTGCACGGACACCTGCCGTGGTGGAACTCCTACGAAGGACTCGGTCAGCCTTTGGCCGGCGAGATGCAGGCGGCCTCGCTCTTCCCACTCACGTTGTTGTTCGCGTTCCCGGCCGGACTTCTCTGGTTCCACATCTGCCTCGAATTGATTGCCGGTTTCTCGACCTACTTCCTCGCCAAGCGCCTCGGTGTGCCGATGATCTTCGCCACCGCGGCGGGCTGTCTCTTCGCACTGAACGGCACGTTCGCCTGGGTCGGCAACGCGGTCTTGAACCCCATCGGGTTCTTGCCGTTGCTCCTGCTCGGCATCGAATGGATCTACGACTCCACCCAGACCAAGAACCGACGGGGCTGGTATCTGGCGGCGATCGCGATCGCCCTGGCGTTCTACGCGGGCTTCCCCGAGGTCGCGTACTTCAATGGTCTCTTCGCCCTTGGCTGGGCCGCCGTTCGCCTGTTCTCATTGCCACGGGACACGAGGGCCCGCGCCATCGGTCGCCTCGGCATCGCCGGGGGCACCGGCATCCTCCTGTCGTTGCCAATCCTCGTGCCCTTCGCGGATTTCACCAAGGTCGCGAACCTCGGTCACCACACCGCCGCGATTGACGGCACCGCGCATATCTCGATTCACGCCATACAGATGTTCTTCGACCCCTACGTTCACGGCACTCTCTTCACCAATCTCAATGTCGCGAGCGTCTGGGGCGGGATCGGTGGGTACTTCACCGCGAGCGTCGGGGCGTTGGCGCTGCTAGGTCTCTTCGGCAAGCGCCTTCGACCGCTTCGCATCTATCTCGCCATCTGGACCGTGATCGGACTCTGCGGTGCGTGGGACTTCTTGGATATTCGCAAGGTCTGGAACTTGATTCCACTAATCGAGAACGTGTCCTTCGGCCGCTACATCATGTCGAGTTGTGAACTGTCCTTCATCCTCCTCGCGGCCTTCGGCCTGATGGACCTGGCCGAGAGCGCCAGAGCCAAGCGTCTGTTCACGGTGACGACCTCGGTCATGTTGCTCGGGCTCATCTGGATCGTGCTGGCCGCCAGTTCACTCAACGAGGGCGTCGTCTACGGCCACCGCGCCCGCTACATCTACGCGTTCCTCGACGCGATCCCCTTCATCGCGATCATCGCTCTCTTGGTGCTCGGGCGACTGACGAAGTACAAGATCGTGCCACTGCTCGTGGCCTTGGTGTTGGTTGGCGAGTCGCTGTTGATGTTCGGCGTGCCGGGCGGCGGGTCCGCCAAGGTCGTCAACGTCGACATGGGACCGATCACGTTCCTGCAAAAACACGAAGGTCACTATCGCTTCTTCGACTTCGCGGTCCTGACGCCCAACTGGGGATCGCAGTACGGGCTGAACGAACTCAACGCCATCGACCTCCCGTTCCCCGAGAAGTTCTCCAAGTTCATCGAGGCCGAGCTCTACCCGGGACTTTTGCCCTCGAATCAGTTCGTGATCCACAACGGCATTGTCGGATTGACCGCCCAGGAGAATGAGATCGTCACCCACTTCAAGAACTACGAAGCGGCTTCGGTGAAGTACTTGTTGATGCCCCAGGCGCTCGTGATCCTGCCGGCCCTTACCAATCTCGGTGTGAAGCTCGTCTACACCGACGCCAAAGTCAACATCTACGAGATGCCCCATCCGAGAGCGTTCCTGTCGACCAAGTCCTCGTCGTGCACGGTGACGACGACAAACGTGGATAAAACGTCCGTGAACTGTCCCAATGGCGCTTCGACACTCGTGCGCACCGAGTTGATGATGGCCGGCTGGAAGGCCTACGTGAATGGCAAATCCGTCACCATCACGACCGTCGACGGTGTCTACCAGAGCGTGAAAGTACCCCAGGGCACCTCGATCGTCACCTACAGATTCGTGCCACCGCACGAGAAATACGCCGTCTTGCTCGCGTTACTCGCGGCGCTCTTCCTCGTAGGCGCGTGGAGCTACGAGCGGCGTTATCTCATGCGCGAACGACTCCCCTAGCGAGAACGCCGTGAACGCCGTCACCATTTACGGCGTCATAGCGCTCACCTTCATGATGGCGATGTACGCCCTGGAACGGCGTGGTCGACGTTTCGTCGTGTAACAGCGCATACTGACCGTCGCCCGCGCCGCTGCGTCCCTTCGCCCTGCGCTACTTTGCAAAGAGCGAAAGGACGAGCGTGAAACGAGCAATAGAACTTGATTGGAAGTCACGGTGACCAATCGAGTCGACGAGATCGACCTCTCATTGTCGATGGACAAAGCCAAGTCCCAAGATCGAGTCACGGCAGCCCAGCATCGTCTGACGCAACTCCGCCTCTTCACCGCTGGCTTGCTAGATCCCGACGTCGTGGCTCCCGGGCTGGTGGTTCTCTTCGAAGGATTCGACGCCGCCGGCAAGGGCGGCGCGATTCGTCGTTTGACCGCCAGTATTGACCCCCGTCACGTTCGTGTCGTGCCCATTGGTCCTCCGACGGCCGAAGAACTCCGACACTTCTTTCTCTGGCGCTTCCAGCAATACATTGCGGGCAGCGGAGGTATGACGGTCTTTGACCGCTCGTGGTACGGGCGACTTCTCGTCGAACGCGTAGAAGGACTCATCGATAAGTCGACCTCGAAACGTTCTGGCCAAGAGATCGTGGACTTCGAACAGTTGCTCGTCGACAACGACGTCACGCTGGTGAAGTTCTGGTTGCACATCTCGGACGAGGAGCAACTGAAGCGCTTCAAGGACCGCGAGAGCGATCCCTTGAAACAGTGGAAACTCACCCCCGACGACTGGCGCAACCGCGAGAAGCGAAGTGCATACTTGGACGCGCTGGAGGACACGGTCGCGATGACTGATAAATCCCACGCACACTGGGACCTGATTCCCGCCGAGAGCAAGCACTACGCGCGTGTCGCCGTTCTCGAGACGCTGATCGAGCGGTGGGAGCACGACCTCGAACGGCGAGGAATCAAAGTGCCGAAACCGCGCGGCGGCAACTTCCTCAGCTAATCAACGACGACGTCGCGCATCTGGAACACTGAGGGGATGGACTCTCGCTACGGCATCACGATCCCCTTCGACGGCGTCTCGCTTCGCGACCACAAAGAGTGGTTTCACCTCATCGCTGATCTCGGTTACACCGACCTCTGGTCGGCCGAAGTCGACGGGGCCGACGGTTTCACGCCGCTCACGTTGGCCGCGATCTGGGAACCGCGTTTGAACCTCGGCGTGGCGGTCACCCCGGTCTTCACGCGTGGCGCGGGACTGCTCGCCATGAGCATCGCCGCCATGGCCGAAGTCGCCGAAGGTCGATTCATCATGGGCCTGGGTGCCTCGAGCGAACCGGTCGTGCAGCGCTGGAACGGCGTGAAGTACGAGAAGCCCTACGCGCGCACGCGCGACGTGCTGCACTTCGTGAAGCAAGCCCTCGACGGCCAGAAGATCGATGAGATCTTCGAGACGTTCGAGGTCCACGGCTTCAAACTCTCTCGCCCGGTCCTGGTGCGTCCGCCGATCCTGCTCGGAGCGCTGCGCCCGGGCATGCTGCGCCTCGCCGGTCGAGAGGCCGACGGTGCCATCCTCAATTGGCTCGGGGCCAATGACGTCGCGCAGTGTCGTGCCGAGGTCGGCGAGGGAAAGACCATCGCGGCACGACTCTTCGTCGTGCCCACGTCCGACGCCGACCTCGCGCGAATGATCGGGCGACGCATGATCTCGTCGTATCTCACGGTGAACGCCTACGCCGAGTTCCACCGTTGGCTCGGCCGCGGCGACGTGCTGCAACCGATGTGGGACGCCTGGGCCGAGGGCAACCGCAAACTGGCGAACGAGTTGATCCCCGACTGGGTCGTTGATGAACTGATCATCCACGGCCCCTACGAGGCCTGTCGCGAACACGTCGCGCGCTACATCGAGGCCGGTGTCCAGATTCCGACGCTCGCCATCGTCCCCTTCGGTGTCGACCTCAAAGAGGCCGTCGAGGGACTGGCGCCTCGTTAGACCTTTTCGGCTTCGAGGAACTCCAACATGCCCGCGAACTTCTCGCGCGCTGCAGCCGTCCTCGTGGGGATGAACTCACTGGGAACCTCACTCGGCGTGTAGTTCTTCAACGAGTGACGCGCCACGGTCTGGCGATGGACTTCGTCGGGACCGTCGTAGATCCGCGCGGCGCGCGCCCAGCGGTACATCGCCTCGAGGGGCAGGTCGGTTGAGTAGCCCAGCGCCCCGTGCGTCTGGATGGCGCGGTCGATGACGTTGTGCAGTACCGCCGCGCCGTAGTACTTGATCATCGCGATCTCGTCACGCGAGGCCGACGCGCCGACCTGATCCATCTTCCAGGCGGCGTGCAGCGTCATCAGGCGCGCCGCGTGCATCTCGGCACGTGAGTCAGCGATCCAGTTCTGCACGGTCTGCTTCTCCGACAGCAGCGAACCGTGGGTGAAACGACTGACGGCGCGTTCGCACATCATGTCGAAGGCGCGCTGGGACTGTCCGAGCCAACGCATGCAGTGATGGATGCGACCCGGTCCGAGGCGCGCCTGGGCGAGCAAGAAGCCCGAGCCCTCCGGGCCGATGAGATTCTCGGCCGGTACCCGCACGTCGACGTAACGGATCTCGGCGTGGTTCCCGAAGCGCCCGTAGTGGTTCTCCGGGTCATCCATCGAGCCGACGTCGCGCACGATGTCGACGCCCGGTGTGTCGACCGCTACGACGAACATCGATGATCCCTGGTACGGGTGGATGTCGGGATTGGTGACGGCCATGACGACCAAGATGTCGGCCACCGAACCGTTGGTCGTGTACCACTTGTGACCGTTGAGCACCCACTCGTCGCCGTCCTTGACGGCGCGCGTCTTCAAGAGTCGCGGATCGCTCCCGGCCGTCTCCGGTTCGGTCATCGAGAACCCCGAGCGCATGGTGCCATCGAGGAGCGGCTGCAGCCATCGTTCGCGTATGTACTCCTGTCCGGTCATCTCCATCCCGGCCGCCAACAGCTCGGCGTTGCCGCTGTCGGGCGCGTTGTTGCCGAACACGACCGGACCGTAGGGCGTCTGACCGAGTATCTCGTGCATCAGTCCCAACCGCACCTGACCGAACCCCGTGCCACCAAGATCCTGGGGTAAGTGCGCGGCCCAGAGGCCGCGCTCGCGAACCTGATCTTGCAAGGGCTTGATGAACGCCAATGCTTGGTCGTGGCTGAGGTCCAGGGTCTCAATGGGCATGATCTCCTCGCGCATGAAGCCGCGCATCCAGACCAGTTGCTCCTCGAACTCCGGTTCGGTCTCAAAGTCCCACGCCATAGCCCACCTCTCTTTAGCCAACTCTACGCTGGCCCGAAAGTGGCGAGCGGAGGGTGTCGCGTCCTTCCCTACACTGTGAGTGCCAAAGATCGGAGCGCCGTGGCCAAGAAGAAACAGACACCCAAGACCGTCAAGGCCCAGCGCATCGGTGTCGTCGACACGATGTTCGCGCGTTTTGACATGGGCGCCTCGGCGCGCGCCGAACTCAAGAGTTGCTCGGGCTACGGCGAGTCCTTCACCGTGATCTCACGCACCGTGCCCGGCTTCAAGGACCTCGCCGTCGCGGCGATGAACATGATCCAAAAAGACGGGTGCGCCATCGTCGTGGCGCTCGGCATGCCCGGCTCGGCGCCCATCGACAAGCAGTGTGCGCACGAAGCGTCCCAGGGCATCATGCAGGCTCAGTTGATGACCGCGACACCGATCCTCGAGGTCTTCGTCCACGAGGACGAGTCCGACGATCCCGACGTGCTCGACAAGGTCTTCGACGACCGTTCGCGCAAACACGCCCGCAATGCCTATTGGATGCTGTTCGATCCCGACCAGCTCAGCCGACGAGCCGGTCAGGGCGTTCGCCAAGGTTTCAACGACGCGGGACCGCTCAAGAGTTCATAGGTCGTCGAATCGTCTCCGCTTTGGTTATGCTCCACTTACCTCGCAGTAACTCCTAGGAGGACCCACCATGCCCGAAGCCGTCATTGTCGCCACCGGACGAACCCCCATCGGACGCGCCTTCAAAGGATCGCTGGTCGACATGCGACCCGATGACCTCACGGCCCTCGTCGTTCGCACGGTGTTGGCCAAGCTCCCCGAACTCGACCCCCAGAGCGTCGAAGACCTCATGGTCGGCTGCGGGCAGCCGGCCGGTGAGTCAGGGTTCAACGTCGCGCGCGTGGCGGCACTCCTCGCGGGTCTGCCCGACGTTCCAGGCGTGACGGTGAATCGCTACTGCTCGTCGTCCCTCCAGACCATCCGCATGGCGGCGCACGCGATTCGCGCCGGTGAAGGTGACGTCTTCGTCGCCGCCGGTGTCGAGACGGTGTCACGCTACGCGAGCGGCGCCTCAGACAGCGGCCGGGCCACGAACGAACTCTTCTCCGACGCGATGGAACGAACCGCGAAGCGCTCTGAAGGTGCCAGTGAGCCGTGGTCGCCACAGCCCGGGCTGCCCGACATCTACATCGCCATGGGCCAGACCGCGGAGAACGTGGCGGAGTTCGAGAAGGTCAGTCGACTCGAGATGGACGAATTCGCCGTACGAAGCCAAGAGCTCGCCGTAGCCCACCAAGAGAACGGCTTTTTCGAACGAGAGATCATTCCCGTCACCCTGCCCGACGGCACCGTCATGACGAGGGACGATGGTCCGCGCGCCGGCACGACGCTCGAGCGTCTCGCCACGCTCCAGCCCGTCTTTCGCGAGGGCGGATCCATCACCGCGGGCAATGCGTGCCCCTTGAACGACGGCGCCGCGGCGGTCGTGGTGATGAGTGACACGCGCGCGAAGGAACTCGGTATCAAGCCGCTCGCGCGCATCGTGGCGAGCGGCGTCAGCGGGCTCAACCCCGAGATCATGGGTCTCGGTCCCATCGAGGCCTGTCGTCAGGCGCTGAAGCGCGCCAACATGACCATCGACGACATTGACCTCGTCGAGATCAACGAAGCCTTCGCCGCGCAGGTGATCCCGAGCGCCGAGCGCCTCGGCATCACGCTCGACAAGCTCAATATCCGAGGCGGTGCGATCGCGCTTGGTCACCCCTTCGGCATGACCGGCGCTCGCATCATGACCACGCTGTTGAACTCGCTGGAAGACGCCGGTGCGCGCTTCGGTCTGGAGTCGATGTGTGTCGGCGGTGGTCAGGGAATGGCCATGATCGTTGAGCGACTGGACTGAGTACGGACCGCGTTCGATGCGACGTCGAACGGGATTGACTCGGTGTTGACGTAATCTTCACTCTCGCAGCAGAAAAGGTCGCGGTCTCAAGATTCGCCAACATTCATCAGTCACTATGGCAACGCGACCCGCTGATGTTGTCATCTTTCCCGAGAAACCTTTGTGCGAATGACCAGAATCGAACTCAAGTATTCCGGAGACTTTGGAGTTTGCTGGAGCCCCATCGCGAGGTTTTAGATCCTGATTGGGATTGGCATCATCGAAATTGGATCCGGCCTCTATCGGGGTGACCCGGACACCATATTCCCAAACCGTGACACGGTTTGGGAGGCGCTGGGATGGTGGTTGCAGGTGTGGGAGGAGCTGGGATGGTGGTTGCAGGTGTGGGAGGCGCTGGGCGTGTCGTCGTCGTCACTGAAGGCTGCGTCGTCGTCGGTGAGGTTGGTTTCGTCGTAGGCGTGGATGGTGTCGTCGTAGGCGTGGAGGGGGTCGTTGTGGTTGTCGACGGCGACGAGGTCGTCGTCGGCGTCGTTGGTGTGGTTGTCGACGTAGTGGGTTGAGGACTTGAAGTTCCAGGATTATTCGGGAGAGTTGTGGTGACCCCGGACGGAGAAGAGGAGGAGACAATGACCGAGGCGCTCTTACACCCGCTCGCCGCTGATTTATGGTTCGCATCTCCGCTGTAGACCGCGACGAAGTAGTACGTACCAGTTACTGCGGTCGCCATCCAGTTCGGCGAATTCTGCACGACCCCGCTCTTCACTGTCAAGGGTCCGAGGGTCGCGACCAGACCGCCGCCAGAGCACGAATCGTTGTTGTACACGTCGTAGTTCACCGATCCACCGGCGCCCGAACCAGAGGCCGCGATTAGGGCGCTGGCGTCCACGGCCCCGCCGACGGCGACCGTGTTCGACGATAGTTGCACGGTGATCGCCTCGACGCTGGGAGCGACCGTCAACGGGTCCGAATTGCAGCCACTTCTCGCAGCATTATCGTTCGCGTCACCGCTGTAATCGGCGACGAAGTAGTAGGTACCCGCGGGAACTGTGGACCTCCAGAGCGGCGAAGTGGGGACCTCGCCACCCTTCACATTGACGGAACCGAGTGTCGCACTGAGGCCGTTGCTCGTGCACGCGTCGTTGTTGAATACGAAGTAGGTCACGGTGCCGCCAGCGTCCGGCGTGGCGTTCGTAATAGTGGCATCGCCGCGCACTCTTCCCGTCGAGTGTTCCGAGAGCACGGTCACTACCTCGGGTTGTCGCTTTACGAGCAAGGCCGTCACGGCCGCGGGACGATCGGGTGGGGTAGGGGGATGCACGGTGAGTTGGGCACCCGCGGCAACGGCGCCCAGTGATACCGATCCTGCGACTAGGGCCACCTGGGAACCAACGGCCAACACGTTACCTAAGTTGCCGATCTGGCTGATAATTGGCACGTCGAATAGCCACGCCAATGGTCCGATGACCCATCGCTGACGACCTACCGAGATGTCGAGGAACGCGCGAACGATGGCGGGGTCGAACTGCGTTCCGGCGCAGCGAGTTAATTCCTTTCGCGCGGCGGCAGGCGATATCGGGCTCTTATAGGAACGAGCCGCGGTCATCACCTCGAAGGCATCAGCTACCGAGACGATTCGCGCACCGAGGGAGATCTGATCGCCCGAAAGTCCGAAGGGGTAGCCACTACCGTCGAAATTCTCGTGATGTTGTTCAACCGCGTGTCCCCACTCGCCGAGCCACTCCATGAGGGGCGCAATCAATCGCTGGCCCTCTTGGGGATGGCGACGGATTATCTCCCACTCCGCTTCCGAGGGCTTGCCGGTTTTGTTCAAAATATCGACGTGCACGGTCATCTTCCCTACGTCGTGCAAAAGCGCCGACCACCGCAGCCGATCGCGGTCAGCCTGCGGTAAGCGCAGTTCATCAGCGATCAGGTCGGTGTACGCCCGTACGCGCTCCGAGTGGCCGCGCGTTCGCCTGTCGTGAGAGCTGAGGGCGGTAACCAGAGCAAGGATCTCGACGGCCGTCGTCACAGGTTCTCGATGCCGTTTGGAATCGAGACCATGGACGTAACGATCAAGTTGGCGAGTTGATCCCGAGCGCCAAGCAACGGCGAATCGCGATGGGGCGCGATCCGGAAATAGAAGCGACATTTTTAAAAGACTGGCCAGTGGCAAAAGCGGGCGGGCGATTCGTTCTCCGACGACGGCGGCGATCCACGCAATGAGAAGAACGCCGGTCCACCACGCCACCTGCCACGCGCCGGAAGTGGGACGTGGAAGCAGTGTCGACGCCGTAAAGGCGCAGACGACCGATAGCGCGATCGGGATGGCGAATGACGCGACCGAAACGAGGAATCCCGTGCGCGTGCGCGCTGGCCACCGGTGGCCCCGTTCATCACGTTGTTCCGACACGGGGTTCATTCTAAGAATGCAAAATATCAAGAATCTGGAAATTGTGGAGAAGTTGTTGCTGGTCGCCGCCACGTCCTCCACAGGACGTTTCATCAACGCCAAGACAATAAGTAGATCAAAATCACCACCTGCCGGAAAGTCTCGTGGTTCAACCAAGAGTCTCCGTGATGGACACGACAATCGCACGCTGTCCTACGTCGAGGCGGATTCCTGGCACCTAGGTCAGCACGTCGCAAGGGTGGTGGCTCAGCGTCGCCAATGTCACCCAAGAAAGTCGCCAGTCCTTCACCGTCGCCTATTGCCATGCTTCGACATTCGACTCCGCACTACGGCTCAAGGCGGATCCGGCTTCGGGCACTCCCGCCAATCCGACGAGCAATAGCATCTACCAAGCGATCGGCTACCGATTGGTTGACGAACTCGTAGAGATGCGTTTCGCAGGATTGTGATTCGTTCGATTGCGGCGTCGAGGCTGAGTCGGACTACTTACCAGTTCGAACGACGCTGGGATCACTGATCCAGGCGTCGTGCTGGGCGTCAGTGACCGGTTTGGTCTCGTCGGGGAGCAGCACGGCGATTGAGTCGCGCACCTCGTAGACGACACGCTTTCGCGGGTTATAGAGGACGTTCTCACTCGCCACGTAGAGCAGCTCACCGTGGTCAACCGGGTCTTCGAGCAACGCCAGTAGGAAACTGTCGAGCGCCATGTCTACATCCCTTCGCTGTCTCGGTCTCGAGAGCGTCGCCGTCACCTGATTCCGTGTCGGCCACTGTCGAGCCCCTAGAAACCGTACTCGTCTCTCCGGGGCCCCAGATGACGAGGTCCTCCGCAGCCGGTCGGCGACGCGCACACGACGTCGGACGTAAAAGAAGAGGGCGGCGGCACCGGCCAGCGCCGTCAGATCCGTGATGATGTTGCCGAGTGTGAGCATGGGCGTGCTGCCGTAGAACATCGAGACGTCCTTGGACGTCGGGATCACGACCATCAGGTTCGGGCTCACGCGATACGGTCCCGTGGCGCCGTTGGCGTGCCAGCGCGGGAAATACGAGATCTTGACCAACACCGGTACGCCAATTTTGCTCACGTGGAACGAGATCGACTGCAGGCCGACGTTGATGTCGCTCACCGTGACTTTGGGCAACGACGTGTTCAAGTCCATCGTGTTCACGCTCGTGGCCGTCGGCCAGTTCGACGGCCCGGACGAGGCCGCAACGGTGCCCCACAGTTTGGGATCGAGCCACCAGGTCGTATTCGCTTGGAGCCATCCGACGCGACTCGCCGTGTTCGCCACGATATTGGGCAGGCTGGTGAGTGGCTGCACCATCGGACTCTTGGCGATCAAATAAATCCGCCACTGGTCCCCCGGGGACGGCCACTTTTTGGTCTTCGCGATCAGAGTGAGTGCGGGATCTGCGTTCGCCTGCTTGACGGTCGCGGCAGAGAACGCGACGTAGTAGCGCACGCCGAGCATCTGGAGGTGCTCGACGCCGAAGGCGACGTCGAGTCCGCCGTAGGGCAGGCCGACCATGGGATTACTCGGCGAGACGCTCAACTCGGCCTGATCGAGGAAGTGATACGGCGTCGTCGCCGATGATTCGAAGTAGAGGCCCTCCATGGAGTCGATGCAGTTGTTCGTCCAGTACGGCATGAGCATGAGTGCTTCAGGCGTCCCGAAGCGATTCTGGTCAGCGTTGTACTCCCACATCGCGCGACCGCAGCCGTACTCTTTGCCGACCTTGGCCATCGTGGTCATGAGGTCGTTGTACTCGGGCCACGCGGGCTTGGCCTGATAGCCCGAATAGTTCCACTGCGCCCAACTCGAGACCTCGTTACCGGTCGTGTTCAGCGAGAGCGCCGAGGCGATCGGCGGTATGAGACCGGGCACCGTCGTCAACAGACCGAGGATGAGGATCACGACCGTGGCGCGCGCGCTACGCCGTCCCCAACGCGAGGCGTCGTCTTCGACTGGCTCGTCCTCATCCCTATATGACGACGCGACGAAAGTGTGCTCGTTACCGTCGACGTCGCGCGCCGTCATCGGCACCGCGACGGCCTCGGGGCCGGCCGCTTCGTGCGCGAAGCTGAAGCGACTTTCGCCGATTTGAACTGAGAATCGACCGAGCTTGTTCGGCGCGCGCTTCGCCCAGCGCATGAGGGCGTACCCGAAGAGCCATCCGGCGCTCAGGTGAATCGTGATGTACCAGAACGGGACGAGACGCTCGTTCCAGATGACGTTCTGCGGGTCGAACACGAAGGCGCCGATCGAGAGCACCGTCAACGTCGTGAGGATCATGCCCAAACGGTCGCGCACCCAGAAGGCCACGATCAGCGCGATGATCGCGAGCACGATGACCCACCGGTCACCGGCCGCGCCGCCACTCGACGTAAACCAGCCGAGCTGCGTGAAGATAGCGTGCAGCGTGCTCACGGAATCATTCGTGTAACCCATCGAGTTCGTGTATTTCTGGGTCGTGACGAATGACGTCAGCCACCAAGCCGAGAGCCCCACCGAGATCAGTCCGGCCACGATCGCGAATCGCAGCGGGCGCGCGTAGTCACCCGTGACCTCGTCGTCGTTGGGGTCACCGATGCCGCGGCGCTGCAGTAGTTCGAAGATCACGACGACGATGACCGCTTCGATGGTCCAGAACCATGGCAGGATGTGCGCCGCGAGCGTGGCGCTGAGCGAAATGGCGGCTAACCAGTAGCCCCGGCCGGTTCTCACGCCGCGCGCAAACAGTCCGATCGTCAAGAGACTCAGCGCCAGCGAGAGCGCGAACGCGTACTCCCCCGCCATGGAGGAGAAGAGATTGCCGCCGTCAATGGTGAACGAGGCGTCGAAGAGGAAGGGCAACGTGGCGACGGCCAGCGCCGCCGGGATCGGACGCGGCGCCTTGAAGAGCCGACCCAGCACGTAGGCGGTGATCGGCATGAGCACGGAACCGAGGATCGTCGCGAGCTTCATGGCGATGGCGAACCCGACGAGGTAACTCCCGAACCACGCGAGCAGGTCCGGTAACACGAAGTAGTAGGTGTAGGCCGGCATTCCGGCGAACCAGCCGGGGTCCCACGGTGTCAGGTTGAAGGGATTGCCGATCGACTTCAGGTAGGCCGGCACCGCCAAGTGCGAACCGGTGTCCCCGCCGGTGATGAGCGTATTGGAGAAGATCAGTGACGGGTGCAACTCCCACACGGTGACGAAGATCACGACGACGATGACCAGCGCGTCCATGCGATTGCCGGGGGTGTCGTGTCGTCTGATCCAATCGCGCATCAATGATTCGATCGCTGGCTGACGATCGCGATGATCGCGACACCGTTAAAGGACACGTGGGTCACGATGCTCGGTATGAGGCGCTTGGTGCGCCACAGGAGCGTCGCCAACACCATGCCGAGGAAGAAGAGGCCGGCGAACTGTAACGGCTCACCGTGGGCCAGGGCGAAGAGCACCGCGCTCACCACGACGCCGACGACGACGCTCGCGCGAGAACCGCCCCTTCGGCCGCCTTCACTCAACGCCCGAAAGAGCACGCCGCGAAAGAGCCACTCCTCCATTATTGGCGCCAAGAACGTGGTCATGATGATCAGCAGGACGAAACTCGCGCCCACCGCCGAGCCGAAGAGGTGGTTCACGGGGCCGTTCAGGTGGTGCACGTGAAAGGGAATGTACGCGGCGTCGACGATGAACTGACAGGCCACGCCGAGCGCGACGTAGAACACGTCGCTCGGCATGACGCGCCACTGGTTCGAGAGGTTGCGCAGATTCCCGTAGGTGTAGGCGTAGTAGATCGCTCCGCCGAATCCCGTCCAGAGCCCGAGGAGCCCGAGCACGTTCGCCCACCAGGGAGGGGAGCTGGCGTTCGCGAGGGCGTTGAGTCCACCCGGATAGTGGGTCAGCGACGTTCCGACGAGCTGGAAAACCGCGCCGAGAATCTGACCGGCGAGGAATCCGATGAAGGCCGCGAGCACGATTGCCAACACTCTGGGGCGCTCGACTGTTTCGGCGTCGATCAAAGAATCCACAAACAATTACCCTAACAAGCGCTCCGTTTTCCACAGGTGCAAGTTAAGGAGTCGCAGTTCACCTCTAGGCTGGTCTGGTGAGTAACGCACCCGAAGAACCGTCCGGCTACAAGAAGTACGTCCCGGGCGGCGACAAGCCAATGGCCCCGGACGCCCGACGACGACTTCTGATGTTTGGCTGCATCGCGTTCGTGTTCGCCCTCTTCGTCATTCCACCGCTCTTCGGACACAAAGTCGTGAAGACGATCACGTACTCGAAACTCTTGCACGACGCGTCCCATCAGCAGGTGGACACCGCGGTCATCAACTCGACGTCCGGGGTGATCACTGGCCAGTTGACCAATGGCATCAACTACACCACCAACGGCCCGACAACCCCCATCAACAGTGACATCACGAAACTGCGCACCACCGACAACGTGGCGGTCTCCTTCGCGAATCCGTCAAATCTTTTGGGCGCACTGCTGCCGTATCTCATCCTGGCGCTGATCTTCGTCGCCTTCATGGTCTTCTTGTCGCGACAGGCGCGCAATCAGATGACCGGCATGATGTCGGTCGGTCGCTCCAAAGCCAAACAGTTCAATCAGGATCGTCCCAAGACGACCTTCGCGGACGTCGCGGGGTACTTCGGTGTCAAACAAGAGATCAGCGAGATCGTCGAATTCTTGAAGACGCCGGGTCGCTATAAAGAGATCGGCGCGTTGATCCCGAAGGGCATCTTGCTCGTCGGCCCTCCGGGCACCGGTAAGACGATGCTCGCGCGCGCGGTCGCCGGCGAAGCGGGCGTCCCGTTCTTCTCGGTCTCCGGTTCTGACTTCATGGAGATGTTCGTCGGCGTCGGCGCCAGTCGAGTGCGCGACCTCTTCGCGACGGCGCGCAAGCAGGCACCGGCCATCGTCTTCATCGACGAGATCGACTCCATCGGACGAAAGCGCGGTGCCGGTGTCGGTGGCGGCCACGACGAGCGCGAACAGACGCTGAACCAGATGCTCAATGAGATGGACGGCTTCGACCCCTCCGAGGGCGTCGTCGTTATCGCCGCCACCAACCGCCCTGACGTCCTGGACCCGGCCCTTCTTCGTCCCGGCCGATTCGACCGCCAGATCGTGGTGCCGCTGCCGGACCTCGAAGAACGCCTGCCCATTCTGGAGGTTCATTCAAAGAATAAACCGCTCGATCCCTCGGTCTCCCTGGCGATGGTGGCGCGCGGCACGCCCGGCATGAGCGGCGCCGACCTGGCGAACCTCGTGAACGAGTCGGCCCTCCACGCCGTTCGTCGACACTCGACGACCATTGGCATGGAGGACTTCGAATCGGCCCGCGACCGGGTGATGATGGGACAACTGCGCGACACCATGGTCCTGATGGACGACGAGCGCGAGCGGGTCGCCTATCACGAGAGCGGGCACGCGCTGCTGGCCTACGTCCTCGACAAGACCGATCCCCTGCACAAGATCACGATCATCCCGCGCGGGATGGCGCTCGGCGTGACGATGACGTTGCCCGCAGAGGACCGTCACATCGTGGCGCGTCAATACCTCGAGGACTCGCTCTGTATGCGTATGGGTGGTCGCGTCGCCGAGCTCCTCGTCTACGGCGACCTCTCCACCGGCGCCGCCGACGACCTCCAGCGCAATACCGAACTGGCGATCCGCATGGTGCGTGAGTGGGGTATGTCCAAAGAGATCGGACCAATGGCGTGGGGATCGAACAACCAGGTCTTCCTGGGCGAAGACCTCATGCACACTCGTGACTACTCGGACCACACCTCCCAGGTGATTGACGACGAGGTGGAACGGATCCTTCGCGAACAGGAGTCACGCGCCATTGAGGTCTTGACCCTGCACCGCCGCGGCCTCGAGTCCCTGACGCGCGCGGTGCTCGAGCACGAGACGATCGACGGCGAAACCGCCGCTCGATTGATCGATGAAGCCCACGGTGAACAAGTTCATCCCGAAGGCACAAAGACGGTGAGTTCACTCGCTGGTGTCGGTGCCGCGTCCGCGTCGAAGAAGAGTCCGGCCCCCACCGTCGCGGTCCCTCCCGTCGTTGCGCCGCTCCCGGGTTGGCAGCCGCCCACGCTACCGACCGTCTAAGCCCGAGACCACCGTCATTCCCGCCGGCCTGGTCGGCAACGCGAGCGTCACGATCAACGACGGCCGCGACGCTTCGACAATCATCACGACACCGCGGAGATTGGCGAGCACCGGAACAGCGCTTCGCACGCTCTCGGTCGTGTCGCCCGCCAGATGAAGTTGACTCGCGATCGACGTCGCGCCTCCCCGGCTCGACAGTCTGGTGATGTCGATCGAGATCGACTTTGCCGACGTGTTGGTCAACGTGGCCGCGCCAAATCCCCGACCCGTGAAGTCGCCCACCAGATATTCCGGTTCCGGTGACTGCGGAGCGCTGAGGGCAATGTTGTTTCCCGTGCCCGTCGCGAGTGCCGCGATCACCGGCTGATTCGAACTCATCGCGACACTCGCGTAGCCCGCCGCTGGGATGGCCGAGTTGGGCGTGATCGACGCGACGGCACTGCCGTAGGGCGCGACGGTCACCGTCTGGTTCGGCACGTGATACGACGCGAGCGTCACCTTGAGCGTGACGTTGGCCGGCGTCGGCCCGGGATTGGAGAAGCGAATCTGCGCGGTGGCGTTGTTCGCCGTCGTGACCAGAGGGAATATCGCCGAGGTCGACGGTTCATCGACGCCGGTGTTGTACGACACCGTCGGACCGGAGTGCTGGAGGCCCACGATATCGAGGGTGCCGCGAAGGACGCGAACGTGCACGCCGACGTCACTCAAGTCGACGATCGCGGTGCCGAGGTTGATCTCGGCCTGGGAGTGGGCGCCGACCGCGTAACCCTGGAACTTCTGCGGAGCGACGTAGCCCTGGGCGGAGAACGTCGAGACGTTGAAGACCGCGGGCGTCGCGGTGGGGTTGTAGACGCTCAAGATCGCGGTTGATCCAACGGTCGTGTCGAAGCCCGCGGCGAACCAGTTGGCAATGCCCCTCGAGACGCAGGGCGCCTCGCTGGTGTGCTCTTTCGTCACTTCCACTCCTACGACCCCGCCCCCACTGACCTGCGCGCCGACCCCGAAGTAGTCCCCGCGGACGCCAGCACTCGGATCAAAGCCGAACTGCTCGTACGCGCCAAGTTTCAATTCGTTGGAGAAGCCGACCCCCAGGTTCGAGACGTGATCGATGGTGATCTCGTGCGAATGGCCGGTCGTATTGATCAAGACCACGCGACCCGATTCACCCAGTTTCGCGTTCGAGAACCCGGTGCAGTAGAGCGCCGTCGATTCGGCCCGACCGTTGAGCGCGAGGGTCCTCGGCAGTTGCGAGGGATTGACGCTTTTGGCCATCGAACTCAACAGTCCCACCACGATCAACGCGAGGGCCAGGACCACGAACAGTGGAGCGCGGCGCAGGCTATTCATGGAGTTCCTTGGTCCGTCGCGAATGCGCCGCGCGCCGTCGACCGGTGAAGAGCCACTCGAGTCGATGGACCCAACCGAATCCCAGCCAGACGAGGGCCCACATCAATAACGTGAACGCCGCGAGCAGCGCGTTGAGTGGCAGACGACGAAGCACCAGCTGGGCGAATGGTCCTCGATTGCCGTCGCCTTGACCGGCCGTCGCACTGACTTGAAAGATCGGTGACCAGAGGTGGTCAATTGCGCGCGACGTCGGTTGGCCGTCGACGTTCAGACCGAAGGCGCTCGCCGGGGCGAAACCGGCCTGAACACTCGCGCCGGGGATCACCGGTCCACTGTTGGAAGTACTGGAGAAAATTGGCGTCGGTACTTTCTCATCGGCGACGCTCTCAGAGACAATGCCGCGAAAGAGTGAATTGGAGAAGACCTCGACCGACTTGGTCTGCAGTTCGAGCGAGAGGTCGCTCTGTCGCCCGAGGGCCGTCAACAACACGCTCGGTACGGGGTGCAGCGGTACGGTCTGGACTCCTTGCAGTTCGGGGGCCGATGAGTTCATCACGACGATCGTCGAGATCCCGGCCGGGGCGAGCAACTGGCCGAGTCGAACGGTCTCGCCCTTCAGCGCCGATTGCACGGCATCCAGGACCGCGTTGCTCGTGCCCGAGTCCGGCGTCGTGAACAGTGACGTCCCGCTGGGCAGTCCATCCGTTGACGTGGCGACGGCCAGTCCGGGCGCCACCGACCATCCGGCGAGTGGCAGGACCGACGGGTCGCCGAGCCATAGGACGCGGTAGCCCCCGGTCGATGAAGGGGCCAACGTGCTCAACGATTCGGCGACACTCGTCGTGGGCAGATCGAATCGCCCACTCGCGAAGATCGCCGCGAACGGCACGGCCGCCACGACCAACGCCGTCACCGTCAGGCCGGCGGCGACTTGACGCCACCCGAAGCCCGCTTGACGCAGGTCGTTCTCGAGGGCACTGACACCGAGGCCGATGAGCAGTGCGAGCATCACCATGTAGAGCGCCAGGAGCACGTCGAGGTCGGGAGCGAATGAACCCATCCAGTGGCGAGCGTCGAGGGCGGCCACGACCAAAGTCAACGACGCGATCGACGCTGCTTTGGTGGCGATGCGGCGACGCTCGCCTCGACAGAGCAGAAGTCCGACGAGCGCCGCGCCGGGCAACAGCCATCCGGCCCAGGACAGTCCGAACCCGCCGTCCGCGCCGCGGAGCATTCCGGGGAATGACGGCACCGACCAGGGGCCACGCGCCAGACCGAACACGCCGAGTGCACGACGTCCGGCGAGGCCCACGTCGATCGTGAGGGGCAAGAGGAGAATGGCCACGTTGAGCCACAGTGAACCGAGGAAGCGCCAGGGACCCGACGTGTTGACGCCCTCGTCGGTTTCGAAGAGTCGCGCGAGAAACACCCCCAGGATGACGAGCGTGACGACGATCAACGTCGCGGGCGCCATCGCGGTGAGAGTCGCGATGAGCATCACCGCGATCATGCGCTGCCCGGACAGCGTCGTTCGCCATCCGCGATGACCGAAGGCCACCGGTTCGCCGTAGGGCTGGGTACGAAAGCCGGGCACGTCCATCAGCTCGAAGAGTCGCCGAACGACGAAGGGCAGTCCCGCTACGACGAGCAGCACGTCGATCCGGCCCTGGCTGATCATGTCGAGTCCGAGCGGCAGCGCCATGTAGGAAATGGCGGCGATGACACGAGCGCGGTTCGAGACTCGCCCCTTCAAGAGCCGGCTCACACCGATCGCCCCGATCGGAATTGCGAAGATCAACGCCAGGCGCGGGAGGAGGCCCATGCGCCCGAGGACGAACGTGCCCGCGACGCCGAGCACCGCGTACCCGGGCATGCCGGGCGATCCCGTGCCCACGCCGTTGGGTGACCACGACGCGAAAAAGTGGCGCCACGTCATCGACCACGAGTCCAGTGGCGCGAGACGGCCGATCAACGGCAGGTGCGTCACGACGAGATTGCGCGAGCCAATCAGCCACAGCACGATGACCACCCCGACCACGCCCGCCTGTGAACGGAACGACGTCAGTACGCGCGATGGTCGGTTCCGCAACTCCATCATCGCGCTGTCGGGAATCTCGTCAAACTCTTCGTCTTCGGAAAAGACCGCCGCGAATCCGACCGCGTCGGCGTCGAACTCGTGGTTCTCGAGCGCCTCGGGCGGGAGGATGCCGCGGGCGCGGTCCAGTCCCTCGCGCATCAGAAGGACGACGAAGCGCTTCAGTCGGCTCGCGCCGCCGACCTGCAGTCGACGAAGCTCTTCGTCGGAGAGGACCTGGATCTCGTGACGTTGACGGCGGCGCTCGCGAATACGGCGACGGTGATGTAAGAGCCAACGCCACGACCCGAGAATTGCGCCGGCGCGGTCGGTGTCGCGCCCGACGATCGCGAGGACGAACTCCATGGAGTCCATCAACAACAGTGCGAACAGCGTCGTGAATGCGTAACGGCGACCCCATCCGGTCGCCACCACCAACAGTTGGTGCCGGCGCTGGAGGTCTTGGCGACTGGCGCCGCGGGTGCCGATCGCCGTGACCGGTCGCTCGCCGGAGGCGATCGTCTCACGGTGGGCGACCTTGGCCGACGGCGCCACCACGATGCGCGCGCCCGCGATTTGCGCACGCCAACAGAGATCGAGGTCTTCGCCCAACGCGGTGATCAGCGGGTCGAAGCCCCGCAGCGTGGCGAAGAGGTCGCTGCGCACGAGCGTGGCGCCGCCGGGTGCGACGAAGACGTCGCGCTCGAGGTCCTGTTGACCGTGATCGATCTCTCCGAGTTCCACGCGCTCGTGCACGACGCCGAAGCGGTCGCAGGTCTGGCCGACGTGGAGTAACACCATCGGATCGTCGTAGGAGACGACCTTCGGAGTGACGACGCCCGCGTTGGTTCGAAAGGCCGCCTCCACCATCATCTGCACGGCGTCCGATTCGAGTCGCACGTCATCGTGACAGAACAGGAAGAACGCCGAACCTTCGACCATCAACGACGCCTCGTTACAGGCCGCGGCGAAGCCGCGATTCTCTTCGAGCAGACGGACGAAGGCGTTGGGGGCGACGGCGGCGACGCGGGCCGTGACGTGCTCGGTCTCCCCGTTCGCGACGACGAGCAGGCTTAGTTCCTCGTAGTTCTGGACCGCGAGAGAAGCGACTGCGGCTTCTAGACCCGGCCCGGAACCAGTGGTAACGACGACGGCAACGACGGCCGGGGCTCGAGATTCCATGGGCCCTTAAAGGTTAGTTGGCTCTTGCGGAGCGCCTCGGCTGCTTTCGAATATGTCTCACCACGTTTTGTTGTCAATATCTCATGAATCACGGCGACGACGGCGCATTTCGTCGATGACGTCGTTCAGCGACATGTCGAGCGTGATCGTCGGCCGCCATTTCGTCGCTCGCCGAAGTTTTTCGTAACTGCCCAGCGACACCGGGACTTCTACCGGTCGAATCAGCGACTCATCGGTGACGAGACGGACGTGCGGCGCGATCGCCGCGACGAGACGTTGCGCTATGTCGAACAGCTCGACGTCGACACCGGAGGCGATGTTGTACACCTCACCACTGATCCCCTTCTCGGCGAGTAGACGATACGCGCGTACGACGTCGCGAACGTCGCTGAAGTCGCGCCGCGTCGAGAGGTCGCCGACGATTATCTCGTCAGCGCCGTCGTCCACGGCCTGGAGCAGTCGATCAACGAGCGCGGGAACCACGAAGGCGGTGGACTGACCAGGTCCGAGGTGATTGAAGGGCCGAGCGATCACCACGCGTTGATGGCGTTCACGAACGGCGTCGTGCGCCACGTGTTCGGCCTCCACCTTGCTCGAGGCGTAGGGATTGGCCGGGGCGACGCGAAACGTTTCCACGAGGGGCAGGTCCTCGGGCCCCACGACGCCGTAGACGTCAGCCGAGCTGACGAGCACGACGCCCGCCGATGGCACTACGTCACTGGCCGCGTCGAGCACGTTCTTCGTTCCCAACACGTTCACGCGGGTGTACTCAACCGGGTTCAACCACGACTCGCCGACGGCGGTCATCGCCGCGAGGTGATAAATCGTGTCGGGCTGCACGCGGCGCAAAGTGGCGAGGACACTCTCGACGTCGGTCACGTCGCATTCGCGGTCGACGCCGACGGCGTCGTCACCACTGGTGCGCAGGTGGTCCAGGAGGTGATGCCCGACGAATCCGTCGGCCCCGGTGACGAGCGCCTTCACCGTCGCGCCGCCATCTCGTAGGCCTTCACGTGTTGGGCGATCGAAGAGTCCCAGGTGAAGATCTCCGCGCGAGCGCGCGCGCGCCGGGCGCGGAGCACGCGCTCGTCGTCGTTCATGGCGAGGGCGGTCGTGAGCATCTCGGCCAACTGCTCGGAGTCGCCGGCGCGAGCGAGCAGCGCCGCGTCGCCGGCGATCTCGGACATCACGGTATCCGCGGAAGTGACGACGGTTGCCCCGCAGGCGAGCGCCTCCAGTACCGGCAGTCCGAATCCCTCGCCGCGCGACGGGTAGGTCACCGCTCGAGCCTGACGCAACAGAGCAGGCAACACCGCTTCGTCGACGAAGCCGAGACGTCGAATCCTCGAGAGCGCGGCGTGAGCGGAGATCTTCGCCTCGATCTCCTTCACTCCCCAGCCGGGCTGTCCGGCCAACCACAGCTCGACGTCGCCGTCGTGACCCGCGATCTCGTCGAACGCGTCGAGCAGGACGTCGATGCCCTTACGCGGCTCAAAGGTGCCCAAGAAGAATATGTAGGGTCGTTCAGCGCTGAGCCCGTGCGCGCGAAGCAACTGCGCGTCACCGCTCGAATCGGCGCTGAAGCGTTCCAGGTCGACGCCGAGCGTCGCCACGACGACGGGGGCGTGCGCGGGAACCTGTTCGTCCAGTTGCCGGGCGGTGAACTCACTGACGATGACGAGCACGTCGGCGTGCGTGGCCGCGTAGGAGATCGCTCGTCGAAAGAACGGCACCTTCGAACGTTCGTGCCACTCCGGGTTCGTGAAGAACGTGAGGTCGTGGATCGTTACGACCGTCGGCGTGGAAGATCGATGCGGCATCGTGTAGTGCGGCGAGTGCCACACGTCAACTGATCGCGCCGTCGCACTCCGGCCGGCCACCCACGTCTCGTAGAGGAGTCGAGTGGGCCGCGCGTTCGGAACGATCGAGGCGATGTGCGTTGCCGGCGACCAGTCGTGCCAGCGCAACGTGTCATCTCGGCGAGTGACGAGCGTCGTCTCCACGCCGGTCGCCGGCACGCGGCGTGCCAGTTCACCGATGTAACGACCGGCCCCGGCGAGGCGCGGTGGGACCGCCGACACGTCGAGGGCGAGTTTCATCGCCACGCCACCAGGTGATCGAGGGCGACGTTGCGCCACGTGAGATCGGCCACTGATCGGCGTCGAGCGGCTTGACTTTCGTCGTCAACGCCTTCGCGCAGCGCGGCGAGTAATCCTTCAGCGATTGACTCCACGTCGAAGGGGTCGACGCGAACAACGAGTTCATTCGCGGCGACGCTCGGGGTCGTGGTACTGGCGACGACGCGCGTGCCGACGTTGAGTGCCTCGACCGGCGGTAGTCCCCATCCCTCAGCGAGTGGAACGTACGCAAACACCGTGGCGTCGCGATAGAGGCCCAGCAGCGTTTCGCGTGACACCAAACCCAACTCGGTGGCATCGCCGGTGATCACCCGGCCCCAGCCACTGGGACCGACGAGCACCAGCGTGCCGAGATCGGGGATCTTGGCGGACGCGATCTGATGAGCCGCAATGAGACGTTCGATATTCTTGCGCGTTTCGATCGTGCCCGCGTACAGCGTGAATGGTCCGTGCACGCCGTGCGAGGCGAGCAGTTCGTGCACTGACGCCTCGGAAGCCGCGCTGTCGATATCAGAGTCAACGCCGAGTCGAACGCTATGGATTCGCGACGCGTCGATGCCCTCGTCGACGAGTCGCTCGCTCAGACTGGGTGAAGTGACGATGACGCGTATTTCTTTGCGATCGACGATCAACTTGAGCCGGCGATCATGGAAATGAATTCCCGCGGGCGTCGAGATCCCCGGTTCGTCGCGCCACAACAGGTCGTGCATCGCAATCGAATGCACCGCGTTGGCTAACCCTCCCGCGAAGGGACCCGCCATCGACGTCGCGTGCACGACGTTCGATTCCTTCGGCACACCGAGGGGCCACATCGGCCAGAGCCGTGACAAGAGACGCACGCCACACGGGGCGCTCACGACGCGCAACGGCAGTTTGTCGTCGATCGTGACGGCGCGGGGCCCAAGACCGACAACGTCGAGCGACGGATCGGCCAGGTCGTGCAGACCCTTCGCCAGACCTCGAACGTACGTCGCGATGCCGCCCGGTTGGGGGCGGCTGAGCTGCTCGATCGAGATGGTGATCGTGCGCTTCACGATGTCCAGCCTCGCACGACTTCCTGGTACAGCGAGAGGTACGCGCGAGCGGCCGTGTCCGGCGCGAAATCGACCGCGCGCGAACGTCCGGCCGCCACCATGATCGAACGTCGCGAAGCACTGGTCCACATCTCTTCCAGTGCGTCGGGAACTTCGTGGTCGTTCCGAAAGAGTGCCGCGGCACCCTCCAGCAATTCACGATTGATCTCGGTCGCACGCGCGAGTGTCGGAACACCGGCCGAAAGCGCGGCGATGGCGAATGAAGGGAATCGCGCACCGTCCGAGAGGTGCATGACCACGCGCGCGTTCGCGAGAGCGTCGCGCGCGTCCTCACGGGCCCGGACCGTGATCGCGAGTGCGCTCGAGCGAATCTTCTGACCGGCGCCCGTGCTCGCAAGTGCCACGACTCGTGAATCGTGTTTCGTCGCGAACGCAACCAGTTGGGGCGCCAGCTCGATGAAGAGATCGTCGACGCCGGTGATGTTGACCACGAGATCCGTGCCGTCACGCGTCGCGTCGACGCGCGGTACCGCCGGCGGCACCACGACCACTCGACTTCGAGCCACGTCGAGCACGCTGATGACCTCGTGACTCGCGCTACGACTGGAGGCGACGAGCGTCGCGCCGCGCTCGACCGCGCGTCGAAGTTGGGCGATGCGCAGATGTATTCGGGTCTCACCTCGCAGTGGTCGAAGGTCGTCGACCGAGACGATCAGTGGGATGTTCCGCGTCGGCGGTGTGGCGAGCCCGGCGACGTGTATTACGTCGACCGGGGGAAGCAGACCGTTAATCGTACGTCCGAGACTTCGGCGCCACAGCGGCGACCAGAGTGCGCGAAGAGCCAAATGCGTCTCATTGGTCGTGCGCGCCGACGTCCGTGAGCGGAACCGGACGAGCACACACTCACCGGTGCGATCGAGCGCGTCGGCCAGATCGGTCATCGAATTGCCCAGCGACTCCAGCGAACCGTCCAGATCCAGACCAACGCGAAGGCTCGAAGGACTCACGAACCAAGCGCCAGCGTTCGCATCGCACTCGTCCACGTCGGCCAGAGTTTGGTGGCCCACCCACCAAACGGTTCGGTACTCGTCGCCACGAGTCCAATCTGCTCATCGGCGTTGAGCAGAATCAACGCGCCGCTCTGGCCGAAGTGTCCAAAACTCGCCGCCGGCCAGTCCCCCATCCAGTGATGTTTGTCGCCTTGAATCTCCGGACCGAGCCCCCAGGGACAGGGTGAGAACTTGCCGAAGCCCGGAACGAATCCGTCGAGTTGTGGCGCGTAGGTCGTGATGAGATGGTTGCGAGTCTCCTCGGCAATACCGTCGGGCCGCAACCACGCCACCGCCAGCTGGGCCAAGTCATTCGTCGATCCAACGACACCAGACGACGGTCGATCTTCGAGTTTGGCGCTATTCATTCCGAATGGTCGAAAGACTCGTTGCCGCAACCAGTTGTCGGCGGAATTATCACCGAGGATCGATTCAACGGCGAGGTCGACGCCGTAGTTCGAGTAGATCCGCTGGGTCCCGACCGCGACGACGGGGTCGCCCTCTTCGAGTCCGAGTCCACTGCTGTGCGACAACAAGTTCGCGAGCGTCGAACCGGGTGGTCCGACGGGCTCGTCGAAACGCTGGAACTCCCAATCGCTCTCCACGCCAAAGGCCAACGACACGACCATTTTTGAGACGGACGCCCACGGTCGAACCTCATCGAGGTCACCGGCTTCGGCGACTCTCGTGACCAAACCGCCTTCCAGGGACAAGAGCACCATCGAGGGCGTGCCGGGCCACCCGTCGAGAAGGGAGTTCGTGCTCACAACACTCGATGATACCGAAGCCCCCCTAGAGTCTCGATGGTGATAACGGTTCTCAGCGGCGGCGTGGGCGCGGCTCGTCTATTGGATGCGTTGCGCGACGCCATCGAACCGAGTGAGATCACCGCGATCGTGAACGTCGGCGACGACCTCATCATGCACGGACTCACGATCTGTCCGGACCTCGACACGATCATGTACACGCTCGCCGGTCTCAACAACCATGAGCTCGGATGGGGTCTCGCCGGAGAGAGTTGGCGAGTGATGGAAGAGCTCGATGCCCTGGGTGGCGAAGCGTGGTTCCGACTCGGTGACCGCGACCTCGCCACGCACCTCTACCGCTCGCAACGCCTCGGCGACGGCGCCACCAAAACGGAAGTGACGACCGAACTGTGCGACCGATTGGGCGTGCGAGTTCGGCTCTTGCCCGTCACGAACGACGCGCTCGCCACAACCTTTGACACCGAACTCGGTCGATTAAGTTTTCAGGAGTATTTCGTGCGGCACCACCACGACGTCGCGGTCACGGCGATCGATGTCGTCGGGGCCAATGAGGCGACCGCGTCGACAGAGGTCCTCGAGGCCCTTCGCGAGGCGTCACGAATCGTCATCGCGCCGTCGAATCCGCTGATTTCGATCGATCCGATACTGCGCGTTCCAGGGGTACGGGATCTGCTCGAGCAACGCCGAGACGTCGTCGTGGGCGTCTCACCGATCATCAACGGACGCGCGCTGAAAGGTCCGGCCGATCGCCTGCTCGCCGAACTGGGACACGAGGTCTCGTGCCTGGGTGTCCTCGACTTCTACAAGGGGCTGATTGGCACGTGGATCATCGACGAAACCGACGCCGATCGCGCCGACGAGGTACGCAGTCGCGACGTCAGGGTCATCGTGACGACCACAATCATGTCCGAAGCCGACAACGACCAGCGACTGAGTGCGGCGGTACTGGCGTGAACGAACTGCGAATCATTCCCCTACCGTCCGTCGCGATGGTGAAGGACGGTGATGATCTCGTCGCCATGTTCCTCGAGGCGTTGAGTGCATCGGGATTGACCCTCGAAGCGCGTGACCTCATCATCGTGACCAGCAAGGTAGTGTCGAAATCCGAGGGTCAGGTCGTTCCCTTCGACGGCACCGAGGAACACAAGGTGGCGCTGATCGAGGGCGAGTCCGCGAGAATTCTTCGCCGACGCGGGCCGCTTCGCATCACCGAGACCCATCACGGATTCATCAACGCGAATGCGGGGATCGATCTCTCGAATACCGACGACGGCACGGCCGTGTTGCTGCCCAAGGACCCCGACCGCTCGGCGCGGCGATTCCGTGGGGAGATCCAACGACGCTGCCACGTCGAGGTCGCGGTGATCATCACCGACACGTTCGGTCGTGTGTGGCGCGTCGGCGTCACCGACGTGGCCATTGGTTCGGCCGGCGTGAAGCCGACACTCGACCTTCGCGGCACGACCGACGCCACGGGTCGGGTACTTGAGGTCACCGAGGTCGCGATCGCCGACGAAATCGCGAGCGCGGCGAATCTGGTGCTCGGCAAGGCTGAAGCGACACCATTCGCAATCCTTCGAGGACTGGACGATTCGTACTTCGGCGACGGATCCATCAAAGAGAACGCCCTTCGTCGAGCGAACGAAGACCTCTTTCGCTAACTACACCCCGCCGAGGCGAACCTCGCCGGAGAGTTTTGATGCGGGCGCCACGTGCTCATTCGCGCCCACCACGCATGTCGCGCCCAACTGGGAGTGGCTGCCAATTATCGCTCCGGGTCCAATAATCGAGGAACGAATGACGCAGTTGCTCTGCACGATGGCCCCGGGGAGCAGGACCGTCTCTTCGAGGATCACGTGGGCACCGACGACGCAGTCGCTGTCGACGACCGAGTTGGTCAACGTGGCCGAGGCGTCGACCGTGCTCGAGGCGTGACGCCACGAACAGTTCACGATGTCGGTGAATTCGTGCATTCCCTGTCGTCCGTTCAGAATGTCGACGTTCGCCTGGAGGTACGCCTGGGGCGTACCGGTGTCGAGCCAGTAGGCGCCGTCCACCATGGCGAAGAGTTCGCCGGCGCGAGCGAGAGCCGGGAAGGTGTCGCGCTCGACGCTGACTCGACCCTTGGCGGCGATGCGATCGAGCGCGCGGGGCTCGAAGATATAGGTCCCGGCGTTGATGTTGTTCGTCGGCGCCTCGTTGCGCGGCGGCTTCTCCACGAAGGAGATGACCCGTCCATCAGCGGTCGTCGGCACCACGCCGAATCGCGAAGGGTCGTCAACGGGATGCAGGGCGATCGTGGCCTCTCCCCCGTGCGCGTAATGGAACGCTTTCAGCGTGGTGATGTTGAGGTCGGTGAGGACGTCGCCGTTCACGACGAGGAACGTCTTGTCGAAGCCAAACCGTGTGGCGGCGAAGCGAATGGCGCCCGCGGTATCCAGTGGTTCGGGCTCGACGGCGTAGTCCACGCGCACGCCGGCGATCTCGTTGCTGGGATAGGCCTCGGTGAACTGCTCCGGGAGATAGCCCAAGGAGAGCACCGCGTCAGTGACGTCGTGCCGCGCCAACCACTCGAAGACGCACTCGATCATGGGCACGCCCACGAGGGGCAGCATCTGTTTGGGCGTCTCGTACGTGAGGGGCCGTAGCCGCGTTCCCTTGCCGCCGACCAGAATGATCGACTTCAAGCTCAGCCCTTCGGCGCCGTTGTCGTGGTGCTCTTGGCCGTGGTGGTGGTCGAACCGGACTTCACGGTCGTCGTTGTCGCCGGTGGCGTGACGGTGGTCGTCGTCGCCGTCGTCGTCGCGTCCGCGACCATTGCGTCATCGGTCACGGTCGTCGGCGGCCTCGGAATGACGCCGGTCGGATCAAAGGCCATCGTGATGCGAATATCCGGCGCGAACTTGATGGTCGCGGGGTTGGTCGTGATGGTCGGCTTCTTCTGGCCGAACGTCGTCCAGTAGGCGTAACTGACCTTTCCGACCTGTCCCGGATAGTGCGCGCCCTTGCCCGTCGGGCAGACCTGTCCGTTCGTGTAGGACGTCAAGGGGTTGGCGGTCCCCTGAACGTTCTTAGGAATTTTCATCTGGGACGTGCTGATCAAAAGACCGGGATACTCGTTACCGAACTGCGACAACGTCGCGTTGTTGCCCGAGTCGGCCGCCGAGACGGGGCTGATCTTGAGAACGCCGGCCTGCAGCGCGTACATTCCCTGGGCCTTCCGTGCGGTGTCGGTGGACAGGTACGGCAGGTTCTTGCCGCAGGCCTGTATGGAAAGTGCGGCGTACCAGGTGGTGCCGATCTTGGGCGCCACGCCCGCGCGATTCTTGGCCGGGTGCTCGTACTCGTAGCGGGCGAAGACGGTCGCGACCAGGCCCAGGACGACGATGACGGCGAGGGCTCCGTAGAAGTTGCCGGGACGCGTCTTCTTGTAGGCCTTGCCGCCTCCCGACGCCCCGACCCTACTGACCCATCTGCCCGTTGCGCTCTTAGCCACGGGGACAACGCTACTAAAGAATGGGACGTCGAAAAAACGCACCGCGTAGGGGCGGAGGGATTCGAACCCTCACTGGAGGCGGTTTAAGCGCCTTGCCTCTGCCAATTGGGCTACGCCCCCGTACACGGATGTTGCGTCGTAACCGTAATGCATTGTAAAGAGTTTCTAAACTCCTTAATTTCACAAGACCGTTAACTAGGCTGGTTTTATGATTCGCGTGCGTCGTCGGGGCACGACTCGATCAACTCCCCTCGTTGTTCTGGCGATTTGCGTCGCCGCATTGATCGTTACGCCCGTAACCGCGCACGCGGCGAGCATCACCCAGACCCAGGCCATGATCGAGGCTCTGACGAATCGCCTCTCGAGGCTGGAAAAGACCAGCGAAATCACGTCGAACCAGTACGACGCCGATCGGGTCAAACTGGCGACGATCACCGCGAACATCAAGAACCTCCAGGGCAAGGAGAAGAATAAGCGCGCCGCCATCAAGGTGACGCAGAAGGCCCTCGTCAAAGACATCGTGCGCGCGTACGTCCTCGGGGCATCCGACGCGCAGATCCTCGCGCTCTTCAATGACAACCCGACGCAAATTGGCGCGCGCACCGTCTATGAGAACGAGGTCATCGGCAACCTCAATCAGGTGAAGCACACGTACCAGAAAGAGCGGATCTCCCTCGACACCACCATTCGACTCGTCAACGTTCAACGAGTAGACGCCGGTCAACAGACCTACGCGATGTCACAGTTGCTCTCGCTCAACATCTACAACACCAATACGACGCGCGACACGATCAACAAGATGACGAAGGCATTGAGGGTCGAGATCATCGCCTACGAGATTCAACAGGGCGTCATAGCCGCGAAGGAACACAACCTCGCCGCCGAAGAGACCGCGATCACCGCCGCGTCGGCCGTGGGAGGCCAAAAAGCCGCGAACTCAGTGACCGAAGCGATCCAACAGGCCTCCCAGACCGTCACCCTCGTCAACGTCGGCAGCACTGCCCAAGGCCTCGCGGCCGTGCACTACGCCGAACGCGAAATTGGCGTGCCCTACGTCTGGGGCGGCGAGACGCCGGGCGTCGGTTTCGACTGTTCCGGGCTCGTCCAATGGGCCTGGGCCCAGGCGGGCATCCAGATTCCGCGCACGACCGAATCGCAGTACCCGGCCATGGTCCACGTGACGCTCAACAATCTCGAGCCCGGTGACCTGCTCTTTTACTACAACCTCGACGGCGACAACGCGGTCGATCACGTCGTGATGTACGTCGGGAGTGGACCGTGGGGCACCAGTACCGTCATCGCCGCAGCTCACACCGGCACCAACGTGGATCTCGCGCCGGTCTTCACGAATGGACTGATTGGCGCTGCGCGCCCGTAGGTCGACTTAGCCGTCGCGTACGTCGTTGGACTTCAGCGAGAGGACGCTGGACCCATCTTTGTTCGTGGCCCACACTTCGAACGTGTAGTGCAGCTTCTTGTTGAGTCCCTTGCAAGTGCGCGACGTCGAACTGAAGTGCGTAACGTGCTCCGAACGCCGGAGACGTCGAGAAACGCACTCAGTCGTGGCGCGGCAAAAGCCAGTCGGCTACCAACTCGGGTGCCCGATCACCCCACTCTTCAGCGGTAATGGCGTATCGGGCGTGGTCTTCCCAGGCGCCGTCGATCTCGAGGTAGCGCTCGGCGATCCCTTCGAAGCGAACGCCCAACTTCTCGACGACGCGCCGTGACGGGGCGTTGCGAGGAATGATGTTCACTTCGATGCGATGCAATTTCAACGATTCGAATGCGTACTGCAAGAGCACGATGACCGCTTCGGGCATCAGGCCCTGACCGGCGACGGCCTCGTCGATCCAGTACCCGACGAAGGCCGACTGCAGCGGACCACGCTGAATTGACGACAGGGTGATCTCGCCAAGGAATCGACCGTCCTGGAAGATGCCGAAGCCGAAGCCCGTACCGAGTTGGCGTTCGCGCTCTCGAATGGCGCAACGGCTCACGAAGCTCCGTTGGTCGTCGGCCAGGTGCGACGAGTGCGCCGACCTCGGCTCCCACTTCAAGAGCCAATCACGGCACCGGCTGCGCACTTCGTACCAGCCGTCGTAATCCTGCTCGGTCATCGTGCGCAGCACTATTCGCCGGCCGTGCAGGGAGATGGGCGAATAGATAGCTGTTCGTGTGCTCATCGTGATCGATTCCTCACCCACCCATCGTTACAGGTTGCGCGTCGCAGCGCATTTCAAGGGTCGAGCAGCGAATCCGTGATGCCGTCAAGGATGTCGTTCTCCGAAGTGAGTAGTTCACTCGCCCCGAGGCGCGTCATGACCGCGACGAGGATGTAGAGACCGGCGTGAAGGACGTCTTCGCGTCCCTTCGCCATTCCCGGCCGGGCCAGTCGATCCTCCGGCGACTCGGCCGCCAGCCGGTCCCGCCAGAGTTCAACCGTCGACAACGAGAGAGTGCGATGGTGCACGGCGTCGCGGTCGTACTTGTCGAGCCCGGCGTCGAGTTGGGCCAGCGTCGAGACCGAACCGGCCAGTCCCACGAGACGGACCTTCCCAACGAGCTGGGCGAAGTCCGGTACCTCGCTCCAGGCGCGATCGAGTTCAGCTTCGATCATTGCGCGAGCGGCGCGGTCACTGGCGGCACTCACGACACCTTTGCCGAGTGCGCGCTCGGTCACTCGTACGCACCCCAACTGCATCGAATAGCTCTCCAGAACGCCGTCGATCTTGACCGCCAGTTCGGTTGAACCTCCGCCGACGTCCACGATCACGGTCGATCGATCGTCCGGTGGAAGTCCTGACGTCGCACCGACGTAGGAAAACGTCGCCTCTTCGTTGCCGTCGAGTATGCGCACCTCGACGCGCGTTCGTTGACGCGCCTCATCCAGAAACTCACCGCCGTTGACGGCGTCGCGAACGGCCGAGGTCGCGACGAGCAGTCCGCGATCGACACCGGCCTCGTCCATGAACGAGCGGTACTCGCTCAAGACGTCGTAGGAACGCTGCAGCGCTTCGGGCAACAGCGTCCTCGTCGCGTCGACTCCTTGGCTAAGTCGCGTGATCCGCGCCTCTCGGCGAAGTGTCTCGTTGTGCTCGTTCACGATCAACAGTCGAGTTGAGTTGCTGCCGCAGTCCAGCGCCGCGACGGATTCAGGCACGGACATCTTCAATCGACAATTCGGGCAGGTCCACTTCATGCGCCACGAGTTCACCGACGGGATCATTCGCACCGACGAGGTAGTTGGCGAGATGGGCGTGCAGGCACTTCACGCCCTCGCGCGTGCCACCGACGCCCCCGCTGGCCTGGGCACCATCGGTGCGCACGGTGGCGAGGCGGCGGCGCTCGGCGTACTCCTCGTGAGTTTTCTTCAGCGCGTCGCTGTCGACGAGGTCTTCGAATCGGTGGACTCCCCCATTGCCTTCGATTCGACTCACGGCTTCGTGGAGATCCGGATCGACCAGCCAGAAGAGCGTCGGCATCGGCGTTCCGTCACGAAGGTGCGGTTCGTTTTCGATGACAACCGCTCGACCGTCGAGTCGTCGCACGACGACGGCGCAGCGCCCCGCGAGTGGTCGACCAAGGTACTGCTCGACGACGGCGATATCAGCGAGCGACGCGTCGCGGAAACTCAACGCCAGAACTCAAGGGTGCGCACGAGGCGCGAGAGAAAGGCCTTCGCCGACGAGTGGTGCTTCGGCGTCGTTGGAGAATTCGCGGCCACCAACGACGAGACCGACGACGGCGAGACGAGGGGCTGCAGTCCGGGGTCGCCAGTACTTTGATCGACGTTGCCCGGCCCCACGCCCGGCAGCACCTGGATCAGGCTCTGACCCGGCGAGACGAGTTGGTACTGCTCTCGAGCGAGCAGTATCGCCGCCGATTTCGAGTCGATGGACTTCGCCTGAAGCGTCAGGGCGCGCTGTTGACTCTTGATCGCGTTGATCTGCGCGGTTGTCGTGTTGAGTTCGCTCTGCTGGTGCCAGATCGAGGTCAACGGGAACCAACCGACGAGCATCACGATCGCCGTCACGACGGCGAGGGGCACCATCCAGTGGTTGCGATCACGAGTTACGAAGCTATTTGAAGCTGACACCTGCCGCCCCCGACAACGACGTTGCACCAA
>Ga0209483_1000074_pt1 | contig 99586 bp, 87 predicted proteins | sample NGEPerA_FD_184508 | JGI IMG/M metagenome (GOLD analysis project Ga0209483, IMG submission 184508) | Arctic peat soil microbial communities from the Barrow Environmental Observatory site, Barrow, Alaska, USA - NGEE PermafrostL2-A... | ecosystem: Environmental > Terrestrial > Soil > Wetlands >... | reverse complement strand
TTACGGCGCTCGGCATCGTATCCGGCATCCATAAACCGGACGGCATCGTCGGCGATCTCGGTGGCGGTTCGCTTGAACTGGTCGATGTGCACGGCTCGCGCGTGCGCGGCGGCGTGACGCTGCCGCTCGGCGGTCTGGCTTTGCAGGATTTATCGGGAAAATCACTCAAGAAGGCGGAGAAATTCGTCGAGGCGGCGTTCGAAGACCTCGACATGCTGCACGACGGCGAGGGCCGCACCTTCTATGCGGTCGGCGGCACCTGGCGCGCGCTGGCGCGGCTGCACATGTGGCAGACCGGCTATCCGTTTCACGTCATGCACAATTATCGCATCTCGGCGCGCGAGGCGCTGGAGTTCTCAAGGCTGGTGCACCGGGTCGATACCGACACGTTGTCCAAGATCGAAGTCGTCAATGCCGCGCGGCGCCCGTTGCTCGCCTATGCCGCGCTGGTGATGGAAAATCTGGTGCGCACCATCAAGCCGAAGCAGGTGATCATCTCGGTGCTCGGCGTGCGCGAGGGATTGCTCTATTCGTTGCTTAAGCCGAACGAACGCGCGCGCGATCCGCTGATCTCTGCCGCTGCCGATCTCAACGTGCTGCGCTCGCGCTCGCCGCATCATGGCGAGGAACTGATCGCCTGGACCGATCGTTTCATGACATCCTCCGGGCTCGATGAGACCACCGACGAGCGCCGGCTGCGCCATGCCGCGTGCCTGCTGGGCGATATCGGCTGGCGCGCGCATCCGGATTACCGCGGCGAGCAGTCGATGAACATCATCGCTCACGGCGCCTTCGTTTCGGTCGACCATCCGAGCCGGGCCTATCTGGCGCTGTCGGTCTACTTCCGCCACGCCGGCTTGAGCGAGGAGGACCTGTCGCCGCGCTTACGCGAACTCGCGACCACGCGCATGCTGGATCGGGCGCGCGTGCTGGGCGCGGCCATGCGCGTCGCTTATATCCTCACCGCCGGGCAGAGCGGCGTGCTGCCGAAAACGCCGATGTTGGTCAAGCGCGGCGAGCTCATTTTGAAGCTGCCCGGCCGCTATTCTAGGCTGTCGAGCGAGCGGCTGTTTAGCCGGGTGCGCCAGCTCGCGCGCCTGGTCGGCCGCGACCCGAAGATTGCTGTAAATTGATTGCAAACCCCGGTTCACGGCGTCAGCGGCGAGGCCGTCCGATCGCGCGTTGACGTCTAGATTTTTTCAACGGTCACCACGCGGCCTCGGTCGACCGCGAGCGCCAGTTTGCCATGCTTGAGTGCGAGCGCTTTTTCGCCGAACAGTTCGCGCCGCCAGCCTTTGAGCGCCGGGACGTTGGCGTCATCGTCGGCGGCAATGCGATCGAGTTCGTCCACCGTGGCGATCACTTTTGCGGCGACGCCGTGGCTCTCGGCGGTCATGCGCAGCAGAACTTTTAAGAGTTCGACGGTAGCCGCGCCATTGGGCGCGGGACGGAAGCGATCGAGCCGCGGCAGTGTCTTGGGATCGCGTTCGACGCCGCGCTTGACCGCGTCGACGATCGCCTCGCCCCAACGCGAGCGTTCGAAGCCTTTGGGGAGCGAGCGCAAGCTGCCCAGCCGTTCGATTGTGGTCGGTGCCTGGATGGCGATGTCGCCGAGCACGTCGTCCTTGAGCACGCGCGAGCGCGGCACGTCGCGCGTCTGCGCCTCGCGCTCACGCCAGGCGGCGATCTCCATCAGTACGGCCAGTTCCTTCGGCTTGCGCACGCGACTCTTGAGCCGCTCCCAGGCGCGCTCCGGGTCCATGCGGTACGTTTCAGGCGAGGTCAGCACGCCCATCTCGGCCTCGACCCAGCTGGTGCGTTCGCGCTTGGCCAGGTCGGCGGCGAGCTTGAGGTATACGTCGCGCAAATGGGTGACGTCGGACAGCGCGTAGGTGACTTGCGCGTCGGACAGCGGGCGCCGCGTCCAATCGGTGAAACGGTGCGATTTGTCGAGCATGTCGCCGGTGATGCGCTGCACCAGTTGGTCGTAGGAGATCGAGTCGCCATAGCCGAGCACCATGGCGGCCACCTGGCTGTCGAAGATCGGATGCGGGATCTTCTTCGCCATGTTCCAGACGATTTCGATGTCCTGGCGCGCGGCGTGAAAAACCTTCACCACCTTCTCGTCGGTCATCAGGTCGAACAGAGGGCCAAGGTCGATGCCGGCGGCCAGCGCATCGACCACGACGGCTTCGTCGGCCGAGGCCAGCTGCGCCACGCAGAGCAGGGGGTAATACGTGGTTTCGCGCAGGAACTCGGTATCGACGGTGACGTAAGGATGCCGCGCCATGCGCGCGCAAACCTCGGCCAGTTCCTTGGTGGTGGTGATCAAATCCATGTTGGCGGGCAACCTAACCCGATCCGGGGCGGTCATGGCAACTTCCCTCGGATCGGGGGCATTTGGATGAATTCCCAGGGCGAGGGCATCGGCCCGACCGGCACCTCGATTAGCGTCGGCTCGCGCCGGGCGAAGGCGGCCTGGAGCGCGACGCCCAGTTCCTGCGGGCTGCGCACGCGCCGGCCGGCGGCGCCGAAGCTTTCGGCGTATTTGACGAAATCAGGGTTGGCGAGGTCCCACGCGATCAGCCGGTTGCCGAAATCTTCCTCCTGGATGCGGCGCACATTGCCGAAAGCGCCGTCGGCAAACACTACGGCCACCAGTGGGATACGGTGCCGCATGGCGGTCGCGAGTTCGTTGCCGGTATAGAGGAAGCCGCCGTCGCCGCTGACCGAGAGCACCGGCACTTGCGCGCGCGCATGTTGCGCGCCGAGCGCGGTGGCGTAGCCCCAACCAAGATTGTCCTGATAACCGGGCGAGAGAAACGTGCGCGGCTTATAAACCGGGAAGGCGAGGCGGGCTGCAAAGCCGATCTGGGTGACATCGTCCACGTAAATTCCGTCCTCCGGTAACTCGGCGCGGATGACGTCGAGGAAGGCGAGTTGTGGCGCGAGCTTCGCAAGGCGCTGGCGCAATTTGGCCTGGCGCTCGAGCATTTCGGCGCGGCGCGGCGCGCGCTGCCTATTATATTTTTCGAGTTCGTCGATCAGATGCCGCAAAATTGGCGCGGCATTGCCGATCAGCGCCACTTTTGGCTTGTGCAGACGCGCGGGCTCCTCGCGGTCGGCATCGACGCGCACGATCTGCAGCTTTTTATCGACGCCCCAGTGTGTCATCGGGTTGAGCAGGCGCGTGCCGACCGCGAGCACCGCGTCGGCTTCGCCCCACAATTCATGACCGAGGGGCAGGTTTACGCTGAACGGATCGCGGCCGTCGAGCACCCCCCGCCCGCGCCGGTAGGCCAGCACGGGCGCTTGCAGAAGCCGCGAGAGCTGCGTGATTTCGGGCGAGGCGTCCTGCGCGCCGCCGCCGGCGACGATCAGCACGCGCTTGGCTTTGCCCAAGAGTTTGGCGGCCGCGCGCACGTTGTCCTCATCGATGCGCGGCGCGCGCGTTGGCATCGCTGGCACGAGCGCAACTTTCGCCCTCTTGCCCCACACGTCGATGGCGCATTCGAGCGCGGCCGGACCGGGGCGGCCTTGGCTCATGGACGCGATCGCCTTGGCGACTTTGGCGGGCGCTTCCGCCGGCGCATCGATGCGGGCGGAATGATCGACCAGCCTGGCGATGATGCCGGCCTGGTCGCGGATCTCGTGCAGATGGCCTTGGCTTTTGCCGATCGCTTTCGCGGGGATTTGGCCGATCAGCGCCAGCACCGGCGCGTTCATGCCATAGGCGGTGAGCAACGCCGCGCTGGAATTCAGCAGGCCGGGGCCGGGCACCACGCAATAGGCCTGCGGCTTGCCGGTCGCGAGCGCCGCGCCGAGCGCCATATAGGCCGCGCCCTGTTCGTGGCGGGTGTGCACAACGCGCAAGGCGTCGCCGGTGCGCTGGAACGCATCGAACAGGTGATCGTTGTGCACACCCGGCAGCGCGTAGACGGTGTTGATCCCATGCGCGATCAGGGTCGCGACCGTGGCCTCGCCGGTGGACATGTCGGTAGCGGCGGGCTTGGCCGTTTTTGGGCGCTTGGATTTGGGCATTGGTCCAAGTGTGCAGATGCTTTCGGCGATGTCGAGCCATTACCTTGACAAAGCCCACCCCCCATGCGCTTTTCGCGCGCCTCACAATCAGCGAAGAATCGCCCCTCGGACCGCCCAGAAACAGCAATGCATCGCTATCGTTCACACACCTGCGGCGCGCTGCGCGAGGCCGACATCGGCAAGGTCGTGCGGTTGTCCGGCTGGTGCCACCGCATCCGCGACCATGGCGGTCTGCTGTTCATCGACCTGCGTGACCATTATGGCTTGACGCAAGTGGTGGCCGACCCGGACAGCCCGGCGTTCAAACTGGCCGAGACGCTGCGTTCGGAATGGGTGGTACGCATCGACGGCAAGCTGCGCAAGCGGCCTGCCGGCACCGAGAACCCGGAACTGCCGACCGGCCAGGTCGAAGTCTATATCGACGAGATCGAAGTACTGGGTCCCGCCGCCGAATTGCCGATGCCGGTATTCGGCGAGCAAGAATACCCGGAAGAGATCAGGCTCAAATACCGCTTTCTCGATTTGCGCCGCGAGCATCTGCACAACAACATCATGTTGCGCGGCGCGATCATCGATTCGCTGCGCCGGCGCATGAAAGAAGGCGGCTTCTTCGAATTCCAGACGCCGATCCTGACCGCCTCGTCGCCGGAAGGCGCACGCGATTATCTGGTGCCCTCGCGCATTCACCCCGGCAAATTCTACGCGCTGCCGCAGGCACCGCAGCAGTTCAAGCAGCTCATCATGGTGGCGGGCTTCGACCGCTATTTCCAGATCGCGCCGTGTTTCCGCGACGAGGACGCGCGCGCCGACCGCTCGCCCGGTGAATTCTACCAGCTTGATCTCGAAATGAGCTTCGTCACGCAACAGGACGTGTTCGACGCGGTCGAGCCGGTGATCCGCGGCGTGTTCGAGGAATTTGCCAATTCTTCTGGAACATTGGGCAAGAGCGTGACGAAGAAGTTTCCGCTCATTCCTTACGCCGAGGCGCTGACAAAATACGGCACCGATAAGCCCGACCTGCGCAATCCGATCGTCATGCAGGACGTCAGTGAGGCTTTCCGCGGTTCGGGCTTCAAGATTTTTGCAAATATTCTCGCCAATGACCCCGCGGGCCGCGTGTGGGCGATCCCGGCGCCGAAAGGCGGCAACCGCGCATTCTGCGACCGCATGAATTCCTGGGCGCAAGGCGAGGGTCAGCCGGGCTTAGGCTACATTTTCTGGCGCGAGGGCGAAGAGGGCGGAGCGGGGCCCTTGGCAAAGAACATCGGGCCGGAGCGCACCGCTAGAATCGCGGAACAAATGGGCCTCAAAGTCGGCGATGCGTGTTTCTTTGTCGCCGGCAAGCCAAAGGATTTCGTCAAATTCGCCGGACCGGCGCGTACCAAAGTCGGCGAGGAACTCGGGCTGATCGCCAAGGATCGCTTCGATCTGTGCTGGATTGTCGACTTCCCGATGTACGAATGGAACGAGGAAGAAAAGAAGATCGACTTCTCGCACAATCCATTCTCGATGCCGAACTTGGGCGTCGATGATTTCCTCGCGCTCGATGCCAAGGACCAGGACAAGATCCTCAGCCTCAAGGCGATCCAATACGACATCGTTTGCAACGGCGTCGAATTGTCATCCGGCGCAATCAGAAATCACCGCCCCGAGGTGATGAAGAAAGCCTTCGCCATCGCTGGCTATCCCGAGGATGTGCTGGAGAAGAAATTCGGCGGCATGTTGCACGCATTGTCGCTCGGCGCGCCGCCGCATGGCGGCATCGCGCCCGGAATCGACCGCATCGTCATGCTGCTAGCTGGCGAGGAAAATCTGCGCGAGGTGGTGCTGTTCCCGATGAACCAGCGCGCCGAGGATTTGATGATGGGCGCGCCGTCGGAAGTGACGCCCAAGCAGCTCAAGGAATTGAGCATTCGGCTCGATCTGCCGAAGAAATAACGCCCAAGCTTCAGGGCACTCCCGTCAAAGTGGGGCAGCGTGGTCAATTGAGTTGACGCCGGGCTTTTCCGGCAGGGGGATGAACTCGATCTCGTCGCCCGGCACCTTGCCGAAATGGCCCGCGGTCCATTCCGCCTTGGCCTGCTCGATGCGTTCCTTGCGCGAGGACACGAAGTTCCACCAGATGTGACGCGGGCCGTCCATCGGCGCGCCGCCGACGATGACGAAATGCGCATCGGTGGCAGCCTTGATCGTCGCGCGATCGCCAGGTTTGAACACCAACAAACGTCCGGCCTCGAACTTGTCGCCGGCGATGTCGACAGTGCCGTCAACGATATAGAGCGCGCGCTCCTCGTGATCGGCATCGAGCGGCAGGCTCGCACCGGCGCGCAGCAGGCCGTTGGCGAAGATGGTTTCATGCAACGTGGGCACCGGTGATGTCGCGCCGTAGAGAGAGCCGACAACAACCCGCACGAATGTGCCGTCGTCTCTTACCGTCGGAAATTCATCGATCTTGTGGTGCGCAAAGCCGGCCTCCATCTCCTCTTTGGCCGCCGGCAGCGCGACCCACATCTGTAGCCCATGAATCGGCCCACCGGCGGCGCGCTTCTCAGCGCCGGTGCGCTCGGAATGCACGATGCCGCGTCCGGCAGTCATCCAGTTCACTTCGCCGGGACGGATCGCGGCCGCGGTGCCTAGGCTGTCGCGGTGCATGATCTCGCCGTCGAACAAATACGTGACGGTGGCTAACCCGATATGCGGGTGCGGGCGCACGTCGAGGCCATTGCCGGCGCGGAACTCGGCCGGACCGAAATGATCGAAAAAGATAAACGGCCCCACCATGCGCGAGCGCGCCGACGGCAAGGCGCGGCGCACCGAGAAACCATCGCCGAGATCGACCGTGCGCGGCACCACCACATGGGCGATAGCCTCACAGGCATAGGCGTCGCCGGCTTGCGGGTCCTTGCCGGGGAAAAAACTCATAAGCCATTCCTTTTTTTTCTGCCGCGCCTCACGCCAACGTAACGAATTTCTGGCCCTTCACCGCCTCGCGCAGACCGTCGAAGGCTTCGTTGACCTTGCCCCAGTTCGGCAGCTTCTTCATAGCGGCAAGCCAGCGCGTCACATTCGGATAGGGCACGAAGTCGACGCCGATGATCTCGCCCAGCGTCACGATGCCGGCGCCGAAATAGTCGGCGATGGTGATCGTCTTGCCGACGAGATAGGTCTTGTCGGGCCCGATCCAATAGTCATTGAGTAGTGTGAGCCAGCGTTTGGCGTTCTCCTTGCCGAATTCGAGCGTGGCCGCTTGCGCCTCGTCGCTGCGGCGCTTGAGATGCGGAAACAGCTGCGGGTAGCAGAGATTGTAGCCCCACTCGCGATAAAAATTTGTGTTGATCCAATCCATCACCTCGTTGACCTTGGCGCGCTGCTTCAGGTCCTTCGGATAGGCCGGCGAGCCGATCTTGTCGGCGAGATATTTCAGGATGGCCGAGCTTTCGGTGAGCTTGAGGTCGTCGTCCTCGATCATAGGCACGAGGCAATTCGGGTTGATGGCGGAGTAGGGCGGCTGCATATGCGCGCCGGTCATCAGATCGATGAACACTTCCTCGGCTGCGATATTGTTCTCGGCCATGAACAGGCGCACCGGGCGCGTGGTCATGGACACCGGATGCATATAGAGCTTCATCTTGCCTCCCCAATTTTCTATTCGTGAAATTCAACAGCGGACCGCATGGTACAAAAGTGCTGTGCGCTGTTCCAAGCACTTTGTTGTTAACCCGCCGGTAACCAAACGGGCGCGCATGGATCCATATTGCCCGTTTATTGGACGTCCACCGCTTTAAGCTTAAGCCGACCTTTACGGCGCCATGGCTCACTATCGGGACACCAGGATGGGGTGGCTCGGCCGGACGCCAGGATGGGATTAATTGTGCGCGGATTTACGCGCAAAAATATCATTGCGGTCATCGTCGGCGTATTGCTCGCCGGCGTGCCTTTGCTCGCATTCAATCTGTGGATCAGCGGCGTGATCAACAGGCAAGGCCAGGAGGAGGTCGATACCTCCGCCAAGCGCGCCATCGCGCTCGCCGAAACCCGCGCCACGCAGGTGATTGCCGCGCTCGATGGTCTGGCGGCGCGCGGTGTCGATAGCTGCCGGCCGGACGATCTCGCGGCCCTGCGGCAAGCCTCCTTCGACACTTTGCCGATCAAGGAAATCGCAGTCGTCGTACCCGGCGGGCAGGCGCTGTGCACCGATCTTGGCCTGTCGCCGAGCCAGCGCAAGGTCATATGGTCCGAACCGCTGACGGGCGCCAGCTGGTATGCGCTCACGCTGATCCAGCTGGAAAACGGCCAGCCGATGTTGCGCTTTAGCCGCGCGGTCGACGGCAGCCCGAACGGCCTGGCGGCGATGGTGCCGGCCATGCAGTTCCTGCCGCAAGTATCCACCCAAGGTGGGCCGTTCAGCGCGTTTGCCCAGATCGCGACGGCCTCAGGCGCGCTGATCGGCAACGTGGGCGAGCGCGCCGACGCCACCAACGGCACATTCGTGGCCGCGAAGAAATCCGACAAGTTCGGCTTCACCACCGAAATTTCGATGTCGCGCGAACGTCTCAACGCCGGCCACGCGGATTTGCGGTGGCTCGGCCTGTTTGCCACCGGCGCCATCATCGTCATCCTGGCCGTGTTCTCGATGCTGATGCCGCGCCGCCGGCCCGGCGATCCGGTGGCCGAACTCGAGCGCGCGCTACAAGCCGGCGAATTCGTGCCCTATTACCAGCCGATCGTCGACATCCGTTCCGGCCAGCTGCGCGGCGCCGAGGTGCTGGTGCGCTGGCGCAAGCCGGATGGCACGCTGGTATACCCCGGCTCTTTCATCCCGCTGGCGGAATCGAGCGGACTGATCCGCGCCATGACTCGCGACTTGATGAAACGGGTCTGCAAGGAGGCAGGTGCCGCGCTCGGTAAGCGTCCAGCGCTGAAGGTGTCGTTCAATTTCGCCGGCCAGCTGTTCAGCGACGAGTCGATCGTGGGGGACGTCATCAAGATTTTTTCCGGCTCGCCGATCAGGCTGTCGCAGGTGGTGCTGGAAGTGACCGAGCGCGACCCGATCGAAAATTTCACCGCGACCCGGCAGACCATCGCCGCCTTCCAGGGCCTCGGCGTGCGCATCGCCATCGACGACGTTGGCACCGGCCACAGCGGGCTATCTTATATGCTCAAGCTCGGCGTCGACATCATCAAGATCGACAAGATGTTCGTCGACGCCATCGGCACCGACCGCAACTCCACCACCATCGTCGAGACCTTGGTCGATCTCGCGCACAACATGCGCATGGACGTGGTGGCCGAGGGCGTGGAGAATTTCGAGCAGGTCATGTATCTGCGTGAACTCGGCGTGCGCTCCGCGCAGGGCTACGTGTTTGCGCCGCCGCTGCCCGGCAAGAGCTTCCTGCAACTGATCGAGGCGACCGATCCGCTGGCGGCGGGCGCCGAGCCCGCCTTGGCAATTGTCGACGCCCAGTTGAGCGCGCAAGCCAATGTCGCCTGAGCAGACGTTACGTTTGAAATGAAAAAGGGCGGCCTCGCGGCCGCCCAGTCGAAACGCCACGCGGGAGGAACCTCGTACCGGGTCGGCCCCAGGGCCGGCCCACGTGACTAAATCTCGATCATGAATTCGTCACGGGCGAGCCGATTCGTCAATCGGAATTTTGTGGATTTGTGACGGGTTCGTTGGTGCGCGAACAATCGCGTCAGGCGTCGTTCAATTCTCGCTCGATCGCCGTGACAAGCTTGGGATCGTTCGGCTCCACGGCGGACGTAAAGGCGCCCGCGAGCCGGCCATCACGGCCGACCAGGTATTTGTGGAAGTTCCAGCGCGGCGCCTCGAGCGGGCGTTCTTCCGCCGCCCAGCGGTAAAACGGGTGGGCGTCCGGTCCCTTGACCGCGGTCTTTTCGGTGAGGGGGAAGGTGACATGATAGTCACCCTGCGCGGTCTGGGCGATCTCGGCGTTGCCGCCCGGCTCCTGGCCGCCGAAGTCGTTGGACGGCACGCCGAGTACCATCAGCCCCTTGCCGCGGTACTGCATCCACAGCGCCTGCAGGCCGCTGTATTGCGGCGTGTAGCCGCACAGCGAGGCGGTGTTGACCACCAAAATCGGGTGGCCGGCGAAGGACGACAGCAGGATCTCGTTGCCGTCCAAGCCCTTGAACGTGAAGGCATAGGCCGTGACGCGGCTCATGGAAGCGGCTTGCGCCAGGCGAGGGGCGAGCGCAACGGCGGCGCCCAGCAACAGATGTCGGCGGTTCATCATGGCGCACACTATAGCCGCCGCGCCCGCCGCCGTACGCGTAAAAATTGCGTAAGTTAGGCGGCTTCCGCGAACCGCACGCTGGTCTCGAAGGCGTAGCCGCAGGTGGTGCATTCCCAAAGATGGCGCACTTGATGCTCATCGACGAGTTCAGACCATTCCGGCATGAACAGCGGCTCGCCGCATTGGCCGCATTCGAGATGCGCGCCGGCGCGTCTGGGTTTCGCGGTGCCGTGGGCGTGGTAAGGATCCATTGGGCGTCTCCTCCGCTATTTTTTTTAGCCTCGCCCCAACCCCTCTGATGCTCAACATCGTACCGGCTCGAGCGCGAGAGTGAAGCAGTGAGGCTGACCTAACTGAACCTGAGTCCGATGAAATTTTTGCGACGGAAATCGACAGATTGAGGCAAACTTGCGGCATCGCTAGAATGCCGCAATGCCGCCGAGTGTCCTCAAGCCGCGCACCAAAGTGAAGCCTGCGACGCAGCGCCCGCCGTTGTGGAAGGTGATCCTGCTCAACGACGACTTCACGCCGCGCGAATTCGTCGTCGAGGTGCTGAAAGCCGTGTTCCGCATGAACGAGAGCCAGGCCTATCGCGTGATGATGACGGCGCACCAGAAGGGCGCCTGCGTGATCGCGGTCTATACCAAGGACGTCGCCGACACCAAGGCCAAGGAGGCGACCGAAATGGGCAAAGCGAAAGGCTATCCGCTGTATTTCACGACCGAGAAAGAAGAGTAGCGCGGCCCGCGCTATCGCCCGCAATTCCACATAGGGCCGATCGGCGTCTGCGTGTAGCAGGGACCGAAGCCGCCGCCGTTCCAGCGCCCGCGATAAAACCCCGGATAGGCTGGCCCGTAATAATGCGGGCCGCTCGCCCAATAATGCGCGTCACGCTCGGCCTGGATCTGTTCGGGCGTCCGGTAGCCCGGCAGGAAGCCGTAGCCGTGCCAGTGGCGGCTCACGCGGTGTTTTTTGTGGATCGGGGCGGCAAGCGCCGCCTGCGCCAGCGCGAGCGACAGAACCACGGCGATAAAGCCCGTTTGAACTCGCGACATTGCAGCCTTTCCGCGTCGAACCTGGTGCTTGCGGCCCCAGTTGCCGCCGGTTTCGTGGTAAAACTGAGACATGAGGTATCCGTTCTATTCAAATGAGGGATGAATGTCACAGCGTGTTCTGATCACCGCCGGCGCGGCCGGCATCGGCCGCGAATTCGCGCGCGCCTTTGCAGCGACCGGCGCGAAAGTTTTCATCTGCGATATCGACACCAAGTCGCTCGACGCGCTGGCGAAAGAAATCCCCGGCCTGATTGCCAAGCCCTGCGACATGAGCAAGCGCGCGGAAATCGAGCATATGGTGCCGGACGCGGTGGCCGCGCTCGGCGGGCTCGACGTGCTGATCAACAATGCCGGCATCGCCGGCATGACGCTGCCGGTCGAGCAATATCCGCCGGACGACTGGGACAAGGTGGTCGCGGTCAATCTCACCGCCATGTTCGACGTGTCGCGGCTCGCCATCCCGCATCTGAAAAAATCCAAGGCAGCCTGCATCATCAACATGGCCTCAATCGCCGGGCGTTTCGGTTTCCAGAACCGCAGCCCTTACGCCGCCACCAAATGGGGCGTGATCGGCTTCACCAAGACGCTGGCGATGGAGCTCGGCGAGTGGGGCATCCGCGCCAACGCCATCGCGCCCGGCGCGGTCGAGGGCGACCGCATCGTGCGGGTGTTCCAGGGCCGCGCGCAGATCAGCGGCAAGTCGGTGGAGGAGGTGAAGGCCGACGCCTTCGCCGCGCAGTCGATCAAGGCGATGATCGACCCCAAGGACATCGCGCAGCTGGCGGTGTTTCTGGCATCAAACGCGGCCAAGTCGATCTCGGGGCAGGTGCTGCCGATCGACAATGACAGGCAAAGGGCGTGAAAAACCCTCCGTTCGTCCCCGCGAAAGCGGGGACCCAGGGCAACTTGCTCGGTCTTTAAGAACTGGATTCCCGCTTTCGCGGGAACGAACGGAATTTGCAGTCCGCCGCTACTTCTTCTCCATCGCCGATGACACCGGCGGCGCGATGGCGGCGCCGGCCGGCTGGTGCTGCAGATAGAGATAGGCGCTGCCGAGCGCGATCATGATCAGCACCAGCAGCACCAGCGCGTTGACGGTGGTTTCCGCATCTTCCTTGCGCCGTTTGACCGCGCTCGCCGGCTTCTTCGCCGCGGGCTTGCGCGAAGCCTTGGTCATGGTCTTGCGCGCAGGCTTCGCCGCCGCGGCCCTGTGCAAGGCCTTGCCCGACTTGCTCATGCGCTTCTTGCGGCTGCCGGCCGGCTTCTTGCGGGCCTTCTTCGCTTTGCTGGGTCGCTCTGCCATGGTGTGAGCCCCTTTGGCGTGTTGACGTGTTGGCATTCCAACTCGGGCGCAAGGTCGGCTGAATCGGCTAATTTTGTGCAAACAACCGCGGCTACTGGGCCAGTGGCCGAGCCGATTTTGCGGCGTCCTGTCGCGGAAAATACGGCACGGCAATTATTTGTAAGGCTCTGGTATGAAATTATGGCAATAAAATCATATTGCAGTATGTTTTATATGATGATAAATAAGACCATAGACTGATATTATGGCTTAAAAATCAGGTTGCATCATGAAAAAAGATAACCGAAAGCGAGCCCGGGAAAGCCTAGATTCGCGCTTGGCTGCACTAAAGCCTGAAGATCGATTTCGAGCGCCGCCAAAAGGGTGGATTAGAGCCGTTAGGGACGCCCTAGGAATGACAGGAGTTCAGTTTGCGCGCCGACTCCTAATCAGTCCGCAAAGTGTAGATGCCCTGGAGAAATCCGAAGCGCATGAAACTATCCAATTTAAAACCTTACGTCGTGCTGCAGAGGCATTGGACTGTAGCCTCGTCTATGCCCTTGTCCCAAAGACTTCGCTTGAGGATGCAGTACAAGCGCGAGCCCGAAAAATTGCCCTTAGAGACTTGAATCGAGTGGCGCACACAATGAAACTCGAAGCTCAAGAAACGAAAAACAAAAATCTAGAAACACGTATCGAAAACTATATTCGCGACGAGCTAAGAATCCGCGACATTTGGAACGAGAAGTGACGGACCTCTTTCAAGAACCCGACGACGCGACCCCTCTAACGGCCGAGGAGCGGGAAGGCCTACTTCAGACTTGGATCACCAATCGTCATGACCTTAATGAGGCCGAAGAAGAAAATATCCTCAAAGCTACGGCGTGGGCTCGCCGGCAGAAAAATCTCGCCTCCGTGCTAAACGATGAATTTGCAAAGTCCCTACACAAACGAATGTTTGGTGAGGTCTGGCAATGGGCAGGGGCATATAGGCAGACAGGGAAAACCATCGGGATCGACGCATACCGAATCCCGGTCGAAACCGTCAGCCTCTTCAATGACGCGCATTATGGGGTGAAAAATAAAACATATCCTCCCGACGAAACGGCAATACGTCTGCATCATAGATTGGTCGCGATTCACCCCTTTCCTAATGGAAATGGACGACACGCGCGGTTAATGGCAGATTTAGTGATTCAGCTGCAAGGAAAGGAGCCTTATTCTTGGGGCCGCGGGAAGCTTGCAGATGTTGGCGCGCTTCGAACCCAATATATATCTGCACTGCGGGCTGCTGATGATCACAATATCCAGCCGTTGCTTGCTTTCGCAAGATCGTGAAAGTTTCGAAGTTGCAGGTCAAAATCGTGCATGTCTATAAGCAAGCAATGATACGGCTCTTCATCGCAGGGTCGGCCGGATTGTAATCGGGTCGCGTGCCTATAAATTTTGATTGTGTGATTTCAATTTTCTCAATTCGATCAACGCGAAATAGCTTCCAGTTTATATGCTCGCCGGATTTGCTCACGCCTTCTGTCTGGTAGGCACGGACGAGCAATTTGCCTTCCGCACTGATCCCGAAAGCGTGCGGCTCAATAAGCCGCTCGCCTGGATCGTATTTCAATCGGACCACCCAGCGTTCACGGATCGCGTCTGTAATAATTTTATGCAAAATGGCCTCCTCAAGTCTTTGACACGTACCTTTATTTTACGAACACCCCGTCGTTGAGCCGCACGTATCGCACTTCATGCAGGTGCCGTTGCGCACCAGCGTGAAGTTGCCGCATTCGCCGCAGGCCTCGCCTTCGTAGCCCTTGGCCTTGGCTTCGGCACGCTTCTCGGAGGCCGACGCCCGGGCGTGGACGCGCGTGTCCTCGTCGACGCGGTGCTCGAGCTTCTCGGCGGGCGACAGCTTGGCTTCGGGCTCCGCTTTGAGCGCGGTCGCGGCGCTGCCCGCGAAGGCCGTGACGTTGGAGCCGCCGCCGGCGATCGCCTGCGTGGTGCCGCCGCTGACCACAGATAAGCGATCAGTGCGCGAGCGGGTGAGCCCGCGCGAGACGAAGTTCTGCGCCGGCGCCGGCTTGCCTTCCTCGACACCCTTGCCGAGCGCGTCGAAGCCGCCGGCCTCGCTCGGGTCGACATGGGCGAGGTCGAAACGCTCCAGATAGGACACCGCCAGCTCCCGGAACACGTAGTCGAGGATCGAGGTGGCGTATTTGATCGAGTCGTTGCCCTGCACCGGGCCCTGCGGCTCGAAGCGCGTAAACGTGAAGGCGTCGACATATTCATCGAGCGGCACGCCGTATTGCAGGCCGAGCGAAATCGCGATCGCGAAGTTGTTCAGGAGCGAGCGCAACGCCGCGCCTTCCTTGTGCATGTCGACGAAGATCTCGCCGAGCCGGCCGTCATCGTATTCGCCGGTGCGCAGGTACACTTTGTGGCCGCCGACCACGGCCTTCTGGGTGTAGCCCTTGCGGCGGGAGGGCAGCTTCTCGCGCTCGCGCAACACGGTGATGCGCTCGACGATCTTCTCGACCACCCGTTCGGCCAGACCGGCGGCGCGGGCGGCGGCGGGCTTCTCGATGAAGGCATCGAGACCGTCATCCTCGTCCTCTTCATCCGCGATCAGCTGCGAGTTGAGCGGTTGGCTGAGCTTGGAGCCGTCGCGGTAGAGCGCGTTGGCCTTGAGCGCCAGCCGCCACGACATGAGATAAGCTTCCTTGCACTCATCGACCGTCGCTTCGTTGGGCATGTTGATGGTCTTGGAGATGGCGCCGGAGATGAAGGGCTGCGCCGCCGCCATCATGCGGATGTGGCTTTCGACCGACAGATAGCGCTTGCCGACCTTGCCGCACGGATTGGCGCAGTCGAACACCGGATAGTGCTCGGCTTTGAGATGCGGCGCGCCTTCCACCGTCATGGCGCCGCAGGCGTGGATGTTGGCGGATTCGATCTCGCGCTTGGAGAAACCGATCGCGGCCAGGAGATCGAAGTTCGGCGAGGCGAGGTCTTCCGCCGAGATGCTGAGTTTGTCGCGGCAGAAGTCTTCGCCCAGCGTCCACTTGTTGAACACGAACTTGATGTCGAAGGCGGTCGGCAGGGCCTTCTCGACTTTTGCAATCGCTTCGTCGGTGAAGCCCTTGGCCTTGAGCGTGGTGTGGTTGATGGCCGGCGCCTGCGCCAGCCCGCCATGGCCGACGGCGTAAGCCTCGATCTCGGCGATGGCGCTCTCGGGATAGCCGAGCGTGCGCAAGGCTTCGGGCACCGCGCGGTTGATGATTTTCCAGTAGCCCCCGCCAGCGAGCTTCTTGAATTTCACCAGCGCGAAGTCCGGCTCGATGCCGGTAGTGTCGCAATCCATCACCAGGCCGATGGTGCCGGTGGGCGCGATCACAGTGGCTTGGGCATTGCGGTAGCCGTGCTTCTCGCCGAGCTTGATCGCCTTGTTCCACGCCATCTTGGCGTGGGTGGCCAAACCAGCAAAGCCCTTGAGCGTCGGATTGTTGGCGTCATTGAGCGAGGCGTGGTCGAGCGGCACCGGCGTAATCGCGAGTTTCTCGTAGCCGTCGGCTTCGCCGTAAGCCGCGCGGCAATGGTTGCGCATGACGCGCAGCATGTGCTCGCGGTTTTTCTCGTAGCCGGGGAAGGGTCCCAGTTTCTCCGCCATTTCGGCGGAGGTGGCGTAGGAAATGCCGGTCATGATGGCGGTGAGCGAGCCGGCAATCGCCCGGCCGGCTGCCGAGTCGTAGCCGATGCCCGCGGTCATCAGCAGGCCGCCGATATTGGCGTAGCCGAGCCCGAGCGTGCGGTATTCGTAGGAGCGCTCCGCGATTTCCTTCGACGGGAACTGCGCCATCATCACGGAGACTTCCAGCACCACGGTCCACAGCCGCACCGCGTGCTCGTAGCTTTCGGTCTGGAACTGGCCGGTGGCCACGTCGCGGAAGGTGAGCAAATTGAGCGAGGCGAGGTTACAGGCGGTGTCGTCGAGGAACATGTATTCCGAGCACGGATTGGAGGCGCGGATTTCGCCGCCTTCCGGGCAGGTGTGCCAGTCGTTCACCGTGGTGTGGTATTGCAGGCCCGGATCGGCGGAGGCCCAGGCGGCGTGGCCGATCTTCTCCCACAGGTCGCGGGCATCGACCGACTTCGCCACCTTGCCGTTCTTGCGGTAGGTTAAGTCCCATTTGCCGTCGGCCTCGACCGCGCGCAGGAAGCCGTCGGTGACGCGCACCGAATTGTTCGAGTTCTGCCCGGCGACCGTGAGATAGGCCTCCGAGTCCCAATCGGTGTCGTAGATCGGGAAATTGATCTCTTTGTAGCCCTGCTTGGCGAACTGGATGACGCGCTTGATGTAGTTGTCCGGCACCATCGAGCGGCGCGCCAGCTTGATCTCGCGTTTTAAGGCGGGGTTTTTCTCCGGCGAGAAGCAGTCGTCGCCCGAGCCCTCGCAATTCACGCAAGCCTTGAGCACGGCCTTGAGGTGCTTCTGGTTGATCTTGGAGCCGGTGACGAGCGCCGCCACCTTCTGCTCTTCCATCACCTTCCAGTCGATATAGGTCTCGATATCCGGGTGATCGACGTCGACGATCACCATCTTGGCGGCGCGCCGAGTTGTTCCACCGGATTTGATGGCGCCCGCGGCGCGGTCGCCGATCTTGAGGAATGACATCAGGCCCGACGACTTGCCGCCGCCCGACAGTCTCTCGCCTTCGCCGCGCAGTTTGGAGAAGTTGGAGCCGGTGCCCGAACCGTATTTGAACAGGCGCGCCTCACGCACCCACAAATCCATAATGCCGCCTTCGTTGACCAGGTCGTCGGAGACGGACTGGATGAAGCAGGCGTGCGGCTGCGGGTGCTCGTAGGCCGAGGTCGATTTGGTCAGGACCGCGCTGAACGGATCAACGTAGAAATGGCCCTGGCCGGGGCCGTCGATACCGTAGGCCCAATGCAGGCCGGTGTTAAACCATTGCGGCGAATTGGGCGCGCACATCTGCGCGGCCAGCATGTAGCGCAACTCGTCGAAGAAGGCCTGCGCGTCGCTCTCGCTGTCGAAATAGTCGCCCTTCCAGCCCCAATAGGTCCAGGTGCCGGCCAGGCGATCGAATACTTGCTGCGAGGTTTGTTCGCCGACGGTACGCTCCTTTTCGGGCAGCTCGCTAAGGGCCGCTTCATCGGCGACCGAGCGCCACAGGAACGAGGGCACCGTGTTTTCTTCGACCTTTTTCAGGCGGGCAGGGACGCCGGCTTTGCGGAAATATTTCTGCGCCAGCACGTCGGAGGCGACCTGCGACCAGAATTCCGGCACCTCGACATTGTCGAGCTTGAAAACCACCGAGCCGTCCGGATTGCGGATCTCGCTCGTGGTCGTCCGGAACTTGATGTCCGCGTAGGCCGATTGCCCGTCCTTGGTGTAGCGCCGTTCGATCCGCATGTGTCTCAAGCCCCTTAAAATGCCGGGTGGCTGGCGACCACCCAATTATCCCTGACGGAACCTGTTTTGTCCGTCTGTTTTGCTCGGCACGCTGTTCGACAACCCGTTACGCACTCAGTTAGATTCGGCCTTCGGTTTCGGCACCGGCTACTCCCGGCTTTTTGACCCCCGGCGCGCACTAAGACCCTGTCCCAAAACGCCATTTCTGGCGTGGGTGCGCTCGCGACTTGACGTCGTTATGAGGGTCCGGAGGGAACCGAAACTCTACTGGCACCGAACACACCAAAGCTAGGAGGACTCGTACCCGTCGTCAACAACAGATAGTGATCAAATCTGAATCAAACACTAAGTCTTGTGGTTAAACGGTGAACTTCGGGGATAACGCCGCGTAAAACCAGCGCCAGTATTGAGCGATCCGAGGGTCGCGGAAAGCATTTTTATCGCCGGCGCGGGGTAGGTTTTTATGCCTCCCTGGATGACGGAAAAATGACGCAAAATCGCGGCTTGGCGGTTATCCGCAGCAAAAATCGCGGCGTTGGCGTTCGTGGATAAGGACGGGAAAAGCCACCCAATTCAGGGCGAGGGGTCGCTGATTCTCAGAACCAGGTCAGTGCCTTAGCGTGCATGCGACGCTGTCGGTGGAGCGTGGCGAGGTAACGCATGGCTGTGAATCTAATTTTCGGGCGTCAAAGCCCGCGCGCGCCGCGAAACGATTGTAATTTTATCCGCAACGAAAAAGGCGGACTCCCATGGAGCCCGCCTTTTGCCGGCACTGTCATTGCGATTCTCAGTCACGGAAGCGAAGCGACTTGATCCCGCACCTGATGAATTCCTAGGCAGGATAACCAGCGGCTTCGAGGAAACGCAACACGCACTGCAACATAACGGCGGCTTAGCTTTGGGCGGTGCTACGCGCCGCGTTGCGTACTGCCTTCTTGGCCTTTGCAGTCTTGGTTTTCGGGAGGGCCGAGACGGCGGCTTCCGAGCGTTGCCGTGGCAAGGCCTCGGGGTGATGGTCCTTCAGGAAATCGATGAGCTTTTCGCGCACCTCGCAGCGCAGATTGAACGCCTGGCCGGCCGAGCGGGCGCTCATCAGGCAGCGCAGCTCCATGACCTGCTCTTTGGCGTCGGTAACCTGCAGGTTGATCACATTGCCGTCCCAGTTCTTCGAGTTCTTGACGATCTCGCCGAGCTTTTCGCGGATGGCGCCGACCGGCGCCGCGTAATCGACATAGATCAGGTCGCTGCCGATCAGTTCGGAGCCTTCGCGCGTCCAGTTCTGGAACGGCTTCTCGATAAAATAGGTGAGCGGCACGATCATGCGCCGCAAATCCCAGATCCGCACCACCACATAAGTGGAGGTAATTTCCTCGATCGTACCCCATTCGCCCTCGACGATGACGGCGTCGTCGATGCGAATCGGCTGCGTCATCGCCAGTTGCACGCCGGCGAACAAATTGCTCAGTACCGGACGCGCGGCGAGGCCCGCCACGATGCCGGCAACGCCGGCGGAGGCGAACAGGCTGACGCCATATTGCCGCACCGGCTCGAACGTCATCAGCGCGGCGCCAACCGTGATAATCACCACCAGCACGTCTGCGGCGCGCAGCAGCACGCGCACCTGCGTGAAGTGCTTGCGCGCCAGCAAGTTGTCGTCGATGTCGAGCCGGAATTGCCGCAAGTAAAGATCGGCGGCGATAGTGAGCGCGGTGATCGCGGCCCATCCGATCAGCCCGATCACGCCGATCAGCAGCAGGCGCGCCAGCCATTGTGCCGTGTTCGGATCGAGCGGCGCGACCGGGATTGCGATTATCATCGCCAGAATGAGCAGCGCCAGCCGCGTCACGCCGCGCATCTGGGTGAACACCGAGAGCAAGTAAGGATAGCGATCGGCCAGTGTGTGCCGCAGCAACCTGCGCACCCATTTATGCAGCGAATAGGCGATCGCTCCGGCCAGCGCCAAAATGATGATTGCCGCCACCGGATCGGGCAGCCAGGCGAGCATATTTTTGATGGCCGTCAGGGCGTCTCGGATTGAATCCATGAGGCTCCAATATCGATAAACAGCGGGAAATAAGGGGGTTCGGCAATGGGGCGCGCTAGACACGATGGTGGCGAGGTGGCAGAACGCCCGCACCCTCAACGCTATTTAACGCGCGGCGGCGATGAAAAGTTTCCTGCTCCGGCTGTTCACCTGGTGGAATTCGCAGACCTTGGGTACCCAGTTCTGGACCTGGAGGTATGGCGAAAGCGTCGGCGAGGACGAGTTCGGCAACCGCTATTTTCGCACCCGCGGCGGCAAGGTCGATCCGACGCTGGGCTTCCAGCGCCGCTGGGTGATCTACAACGGTTACGCCGAAGCCTCGACCATCCCGCCGTCCTGGCACGGCTGGATGCACCACACTGTCGACACCCCGCCTACGGACGAAATCTATAAGCCGCAACCGTGGCAGAAGCCGCACCGGCCGAATATGACCGGTACGCCCGGCGCGCTAAGGCCGCCCGGCTCGACGCTGGCCGCGGGCCGCCGCCCGAAGGCGACCGGCGATTACAAGGCCTGGAGTCCCGATAGCCGGGGCTAAAAGACGGCTTGGCTCCGGTTTGGGGCTGCCCTTCCACCGCCGTATTCGCCGTGTTAACCGGGCGCTGGCGTGGGCGACGGCTTAACCGCGCCGTTCCCCAGCGGAAAACCGGCCGATGGCGCGATCCCGTTTATCGATCTGCCTGCTTGCGATGGCTGCGCTATTTTTGGGGGCGGCGCCGGTGCACGCGCAATTCGGTTCGATCTTTCGCGACGACGGGCCGCCGCGGCCGCCGGCCGACGTGCCGAGCGCGCCGCCATCAGCACAGCCGATGTATCCGAACCAGCAGCCGCGCAATTTCCCGCGCGGCGATCAACCGCCGGCCGCGCCGTTGCCGGCGCCGATGAGCCTGCCGCCCTCCAGCCGTCCGGGCGCCGGCGACATCCAGTCGCAGCCGCTGGCGCCGCCGCCCGGCGTGCCGGTGGCGCCCGCGCCACCGCCGGGCCAGCAGCCGCAACAAAGCAATGGCGCGCCGATGCAGACACTGCCGGGCCTGCCGCCCGGCATCAGACAGCCGCGTGGGCCAGCCCCGCAACAGCCGGCCAATACCGCGCCGCAGCCCGGCGACGAAATCGTGGTCGAGCCGCCGGCGCAGCGCATCGCCAATCCGACCGCGGTATTCGCCGGCCTCGATAAGATCACCGGCCGCATCATCTCGTTTGATGTCGCCATCAACGAGACGGTGCAATTCGGCGCGCTGCAGGTGACGCCGCGCGTGTGCTATTCGCGGCCACCAACCGAGACCCCGAACACCGACGCCTTCGTCGAAGTGGATGAGGTCACGCTGCAGGGCGAGATCAAACGCATCTTCACTGGCTGGATGTTCGCGGCCAGCCCCGGCCTGCATGCGGTCGAGCATCCGATCTACGACGTGTGGGTGACCGACTGCAAAGGCGGGCAGAATCCAAACGTGGCGGAAGCCCCGGCGTCAGCGCCGGAGCCGGCGCCCAAGCAGCCGGCGCCCAAGCAGCCGGCGCAACCTGTGCAACCCAAGCGTCCAGCGCCACCGCGCGCGCAGGATCAGCGCGGTTTCCTGCCGGCGTTTCGCTAACGCATTTGCGCCAGCGCTTCCGCGCCGCTGACCGGGCGATCGAGCGGCAGCGCGCCGAAATTCGCCTCGCCGACGATCGCCTCCTCGAGCAGGCGGTGATAGCGCCGTTTGCCGACCTCGACGGCGCCGAAACTCTTCAAATGATCGGTGACATATTGGGTGTCGAGCAACCGGTAGCCGCCGGTGCGCAGGCGCGCAACCAGATGCACCAGTGCAATTTTCGAGGCGTCGCGCGCGCGGTGGAACATGCTCTCGCCGAAGAAGGCGCGGCCGAGCGAGACGCCGTAGAGCCCGCCGACCAGCGCATCGCCGTCATAGACTTCGACCGAATGGCAATGACCATGCGCGAACAGGCTGCGGTAGATCTTGCGAATGCGTCCGTTGATCCAGGTGCGGGCGCGGTCGGGCCCGGCCGCCGCGCAGCCCTCGATCACCGCGTCGAAGTCGCGGTTCACCGATACCGTAAAAGGCGTCGTGCGCACGGTGCGCGCCAGCCGCCCCGACATATGAAAGCCGTCGAGCGGAATGATGCCGCGCAACTCCGGCTCGATCCAATAGAGCGCCGGATCGTCAGCGCTTTCCGCCATCGGAAAGATGCCACAGGCATAGGCCTTGAGCAGCACTTCCGGGGTGATTTCGATGAAAGCGTTTTCGCGATTGGCCATACGGGACCGCTATTGGACGGTTGGAACTCTCATACTAGGCGGTGCAGAGCCTCCTATGGAGCGCGGATTTTAACCGATCGATGACCATAACGTAACCAAATTGCCGAAAGTTTGAACGCAATCCGCCGGTGATGCGTTGGTGCAATGGACGATCCCGGGTCATCGGGACTGGGATTTAGAGGGGCGTGTCATGCAAGCGCGGCGTACCAGCGTTCTCGTGGTCGAAGATGAGGTTATGATCAGCGATCTTATCGCCGAGGTCCTGAGCGAGCACGGCTTTGCGGTGCACGCGGTGACGGGCGGCGAGCAGGCCTTGAAGTATCTTCAATCGGGGGCGGATGTGGACGTGTTGTTCACTGACATCGATCTGGATGGCAGCATGGATGGCTCGATGCTAGCGCAAGAGGCGCGGGCCAAGCGCCCCGAACTGCCGATCGTCTATTGTTCTGGACGCTACTCGCCTTCGGCGCTGGCGCCACCGGTGTCGCGCTCGATGTTTGTGAAAAAACCCTACAGCCCCGAAGATCTATGCCGGCTGCTGGAGCGGCTGACGGCGGATACCAAACACTAGGTGTCCATCCCGCCTTTGGCGAGGAACTGCTCAAGCCAGTGGATGTGATAGTTGCCGTCGATGATGTCCTTCTCGCGCACCAGCGCGCGGAAAAGCGGCAACGTGGTTTCGATGCCGTCCACCACCACCTCGTCGAGCGCGCGCCTGAGCCGCATCAATGCCTCGGGGCGGGTCTTGCCGTGCACGATCAGCTTGCCGACCAGTGAATCGTAAAACGGAGGAATCGTGTAGCCTTGGTACACCGCTGAATCGATCCGCACCCCGAGGCCGCCGGGTGGATGATAGTGCAGAATTTTTCCAGGCGAGGGCCGGAATGACACCGGGCTCTCGGCGTTGATGCGGCATTCGATCGAGTGGCCGCGGAATTCGACGTCGCTTTGTTTGAGCGTGAAGTCGTTGCCGGCGGCGGCACGGATCTGTTCGAAGATCAAGTCGATGCCAGTGATCATCTCGGTCACCGGATGCTCAACCTGGATGCGCGTGTTCATCTCGATGAAGTAGAACTTGCCGTCCTCGTAAAGGAATTCGACGGTACCGACGCCGAGATAGGCCATCTCGCGCATCGCCTTCGCGACCGTTTCGCCGATCGTGTCGCGCGCCTGCGTATTGAGCGCGGGCGAGGGGCCTTCCTCCCACACTTTCTGGTGCCGGCGTTGCAGCGAGCAGTCACGCTCGCCGAGATGGATGGCGCGGCCATTGCCGTCGCCGAGCACTTGAATCTCGATATGACGCGGCTTCTGCAGATATTTCTCGAGGTAGACCGCATCGTCGCCGAACGCAGCCCGCGCCTCGGCGCGCGCGCTCGCAAGCGCGTTGGAAAGTTCGGCGGCTGATTGCGCGACCTTCATGCCGCGTCCGCCACCGCCGGCAGCCGCCTTGATCAGCACGGGATAGCCGATGCCATTGGCGATTTTGGTAGCTTCCGCGTCGGAGCCGACGCCGCCTTCCGAGCCCGGCACCGTCGGAATGCCAAGCTTGCGAGCGGTGCGCTTGGCCTCGATCTTGTCACCCATCAGGCGGATGTGCTCGGCCTTCGGTCCGATAAAATGCACGCCGTGGTCGGTGAGAATTTCGGCAAAACGCGCGTTCTCCGACAGAAATCCGTAACCGGGATGCACCGCGTCGGCGCCGGTGATCTCACAGGCCGAAAGTATCGCCGGAATGTTGAGATAGCTGTCTTTGGCGGCGGGCGGGCCGATGCACACGCTCTCATCAGCGAAGCGCACATGCATGGCGTCGGCGTCGGCGGTGGAATGCACCGCGACGGTCGGAATGCCGAGTTCCTTGCAGGCGCGCAACACCCGCAAAGCGATCTCGCCGCGGTTGGCGATCAGGATTTTATCGAACATTGTCTCTGCTTAAACTCTTTGCCGAGCGTTACCAGAATAGGAGGGGACTTGGCCCATGGGTCCATCCGGTCAGGTACTGGACCGCTTTCATCTTCTTGGCCAAAAAATTCCAACAATCGTTTGTCTTGCGGGGAGACAGTTTCAATTTTTGACTTTGCGGAAATTGTTGCCGGGACGTTCTTGCATTCGTTTTTAACGGATAACGTAACTCGCTTCATTGTGACTATGATGAGTGGCCACCAATCCTCTTTGAGAACAACGTGGTCAATCGGCCCAACATCCCTAAATTCAGCGCCTGATGGTACAACTACTGATTTAGAATAGTCCGTATTGAGGTAGTCCATTTGTTTGTAGATACGGAGCTCTCCTCGCACAGGGTTAGCACCATAAGAGATTGCCGGGTTTGCCAGACCGCACAGCAAGGTCGCCACTACGAGATGCTGCCTCATTGAATATACTCGGTCGTCACCGCGCCTTCACTCGATGATCACCAACGGCTGGCCGAACTCGACCGGCTGGCCGTCCTGGAACAGAATCTGGATCACGCTGCCGGCGCGCGGGGCCGGAATCTGGTTCATGGTCTTCATCGCTTCCACCACCAGCAGCGTATCGCCGGCTTTCACGCGGGTGCCGACCTCGATGAAGGGCTTGGCGGCGGGTTCGGGCGCGGCATAGGCCGTGCCCACCATCGGCGAGAGCACCACGCCCGGATGCTTGGCGGGATCGAGCGGGGTTGCCACCGATTGCGCGACCGTTTGCGGCACGGCCGCAGCCGTCCGCGGGGCGGCTGCGGCAGGCGCTGCATTGCGTGCAACGCGCACGCGCTGTCCGTCCTGCTCAATCTCGATTTCGGTCAGACCGGTTTCTTCCAGGAGCTTGGTCAGCTCGCGGATCAAATCGCGGTCGACGATCGGGGCCTTCGGCGATTTTGCCATCACGCTTCCGCTTTTACTTTTTCGCTTTAGCGCCGGCCATGGCGGCGATCCCGCTAATCGCTAGCGCATAGCCGTCGATGCCGAAGCCAGCGATCACGGCTTTCGCCGCCTTGGAGACGTAGGAATTCTGCCGGAATTTCTCGCGCGCATGAATATTGGTGATGTGGCATTCCACCACCGGCATCTTCAACGTCAGCAGTGCATCGAGAATGGCGATAGAGGTGGTGGTGTAGCCGGCCGGGTTGATCAAAAGACCGACGGCTTTCTTGGCCTGCGCTTCCTGGATCCAGTTGACCAGTTCGCCTTCGATGTTCGACTGCCGGAACACGATCTCGATGCCGAAGCGTTTCGCTGTCGCGCGGCAAAGCTTCTCGACGTCGGCGAGTGTCGAGCGGCCATACTTCTCCGGCTCGCGCGTGCCGAGCAGGTTCAAATTCGGACCGTTCAGAACATAGAGCGTCTTTGGCATAGGCTTCCCGGCGGCTCGCATCGTTAACCAATGCGTTTGATGCTTGCCGCTTTATAGGTCGCCCAAGCGGGAAGTGGAAGCCCGGGCGGCGTTCAGGCTTAAGGGCTTTTGCGGCCGAACGAGCGGGTTTCGCGCGCCGCCCAATCGATGATGTCCTTGATTGCCGTTAACCTTCTTCGGCCGGAAGTTTTGGCTTTCGCAAACATGTCGATCTGCCGGTCGGCGCTGGTGCCCTCGGCCAAAATCCGGTGCAGGCGCCGGATTTCCGCCGCACAGCCGAGCGCCTCGATGTCCTCGGCGATGAAATCGAACACCTGGTCGAGCCATTGTTTGACGGTCAGCGGCGAGCGCGAAAACGGATCGACGAACGTGGCGGCGATGCCGTAGCGTTGAGCGTGCCATTTGTTTTCCATGGTGATGGCGCGCCCGACGCGGTCGAAACCGGAATTGAGCGCGCGATCGCGGTCGAGTGCGCGCACCAGGCAGCGGAACAGCGCCGCGATCGCCACCGCGTCGTCGAGTTGAGTGCAACTGTCGGCGACGCGCAATTCGACCGTCGGGTTTCCCAGCGACGGTCGCAGCGCCCACCAGATGTAACTCGCGTCCGGGATGATCTTGGCCCACACCAGCGCGGCGACGAATTGATCGTAATCTTCTTTGGTCCGGAACAGTTCCGGTACGCCGGTGCGCGGCAGTTCGTCGTAAGCCGCGAGGCGATAGCCGCACAAGCCGGTGAGTTGGCCCTGCCAGAACGGCGACGATGTCGAGAGCGCCAGCAGAAGCGGCAGATAGGGCGTCAGCCGCATGATCAGATTGACGCGGGTATCGACATCCGGCACTGCGACATGCACATGCATGCCGCACAACATGTTGCGGTAGCCGATCATCTGCAGATCATCGATGATGGCGTCGTAGCGTTCTTTCTTGGTGACGATCTGCTCCGGCCAGAACGCCAGCGGAAATGTACCCATGGCGGCGAGCCCTAGCTTGTACTCGGCCGCGGCGTCGCCGAGCGTGCGGCGATAGTGCACGAGATGATCGCGCGCTTCCTTCATGGTGGTGCAGGGCGGCGTCGCGACCTCGACCTGCGACTGCAACATTTCCGTCATGACGCGATCGCCAAGCTTCTTTTTGGCGAGGCTAAGAAATTTTTTGTCGATGCGGCGCACGGCCCGGCGCGTTTTGGCGTCGAACACGAAGTATTCTTCTTCCATGCCGACCGTATACATGCGCGCAATAACTCGCTGGGGCGTGAGCGGGTTCCAGTCTTATCGCAATGCAATACGGCCGCCGGGCGAGCCGGCGGCCGGTTTCAAGATTTGAGCGATTATACCGGAATTACGCGCCGGGGTCAGCAGGTTGCCTTGCCGCAACGCGCGCCGTTGATCTTTTCCTGCAAGCCGGGAAGGCCGATGGCGCCGACCACCACGTCGTCGCCGATCACGTAGCTTGGAGTGCCGTTGAGACCGAGCGCCTCAGCGAGCTTCATGTCTTCCTCGATTGTCGCCTTCACTTCGGGGCTGGCCATGTCCTTTTCGAGCCGGCCCATGTCCAGGCCGATATCCTTGGCGACCGCGAGCGCGTGCGCCTTGTCGGCCTGACCGCGGCCGCCCAGCAGCTTCTGGTGAAATTCGAGGTATTTCTTGCCGGTCTTGTCCTGCATGCGCACGGCGACGGCGACCTGGGCCGCCTCCACCGAACCGGGTCCCAGCACCGGGAATTCCTTGAGCACGACCTTGAGCTTGGGATCGTCCTTGAGCAGCGTGAGCATGTCGCTCATGGCGCGTTTGCAGTAGCCGCAATTGTAATCGAAGAACTCGACGAAGGTGACGTTGCCGTTCGGATTGCCAAGCGTGACCTGGTTGGGCGAGGAGAACAGCTTCTGCGCCTGGTCCTTGACTGCGGCTTTGTGCTTCTCGGCTTCCGCGACGGTCTGGCGCTTCTCCAGTTCCGCCATCGCCTCCTGCAGCACTTCCGGATGCGCGATCAGATATTCGCGCACGATGGTTTCGATCGATCCGCGTTGCGCGGGGCTGAAATCCTGCGCCCGCACGGCTTGCGGTACGGCTGCGATCAGCAACGCAGCGCAAATGGCGGCGAGGTAGCGCGGGCTCGATGACATAGGTTTTGTCCTTGTGGTCGGTGTGATGGTCATTAATTTTTGACGTTCGATCGCTTGACGTTGACGATATCGTCGGCTTGCACCCAGGCGGGTGAGCCGACTGGCAGGCGGGTCTTGGCGCGCGAGGCAAGTTGCGCCGCGGTCTTGACGTCGCCGCGGTTGAAGGCGGCTTGCGCGGCGGCGAGGTCGGCATTGGCGAGATCGCCCTTGCGGCCATAGGCCATGGCGAGCTGGGCATAGGCGTCCGGCGCCTCCGGCTCGCGCGTGAGCGCGGCGCGCAGTAGCGGCACGGCTTCCTCGGCGTTTTTGGTGTTGTCGGTGGCGACCAGCGCCTGTCCGAGCATCATATCGATCAGCGGGGCGCCATGCGCGAGCGTCGCGGCGTGGCGCAGCGGCGCGACCGCCTCGGCCGGACGGGCGCCTTCCAGCAAAGCCTGGCCCTTGAGTTCATAGAAATAGGGATTGTTCGGCTCGCTCTGGATCAGGCCGTCGATCTGCGGCAGCGCGTCGCGTAAATCGCCATGACGGTAGGTCGAAATAGCGCGGGCGTAGCGTGCCGGCACACTGTGGTCGCCGAGCGGATAGCGGCGTGCAACGGTGTCGGGCCGGTCCAAGAAGCCGGACAATTTCGCGCGCATCATGTCGTGGCGCAGCTGCAACTCCGGCGAATCCTTACGGTCGAAATAGGGGCTTGCTTTGGCCAGCACTTCAAGCGCGGCGACGCGTTCGGGCGGCAGCGGATGGGTTTGCAGATAGGGATCGATGTAGCGCGAATTGAACAGCGCCTCATTGCCCAGCCGCTTGAAAAGATCGAGCATGCCGCGGGCCGACTGACCGGTGGCGTTGAGGAATTTCACGCCGGCATGGTCGGCCTGGTCTTCCTGGGTGCGCACATAGGCGAGTAGCGAGCGCTGGATGACCGACTGCGGCGCCATGATCGCCGGGATGCCGACATTGCCACCGCTGCCGGATCGCGCGCCGGCGACCGCGACGCCGACGCCGGCCAGAAGCGCGATGATCGATGCGGTCTGCGCGTTGGCAAGTTGCTCGCGCAGCTTCATCAAATGACCGCCGGCCAGGTGACCGGTTTCGTGCGCGAACACGCCGATGATTTCGTTCGGTGTCTTGGCGTCGAACAGGGCGCCGGCATTGATGAAGATGTGACGCCCGTCCATAACGAAGGCGTTGAAGGTGCGGTCGTTGAGGATGACGATCTTGACATTCTGCTTGGACAAGCCGGCCGCCTTCAGGATCGGCGCCGAATAATCACGCATCAACTGCTCGATCTCGGTGTCGCGGATCAGCGGCACGCCGCGCAAGGCGGCTTCCTGCGCGCGCGCCGGCTCGAACGCCGGGCCGCCGGTGGCGGCTGCCAGCGCAACGGCCGTGACCAGCGCGAGCGCGCGTCCGGCTGGCGCCATGCGCCGTGCCCTGATAGGTGTGCCGTTCTCGATCATGCGTAAATGTGCCACCAGATCGCGTGAAACTAGTGACGCGCCCTGAGGCGGTCAACGCAACTCACGATCACGTCTGAGTCATGAAAAACGCAAGGCAAACAAGCCTGTGAATGCGGCAACAGCGGGGCGGGTAGGCTCGGTTAACGATGCTTGAGACGGCAAAACACCTGCTTATGCCTTCCAAACGCAGCAATGTGCCGCCGTTCATGGTCATGGATGTGATGGCGGCGGCGGCGGCTCTGGAGGCCAAAGGCGTCCACGTCGTGCACATGGAGGTGGGCCAGCCGGCGGCGGCAGCGCCCGCCACCGCGCTACGCGCGGCGCAGGAAGCGCTTAGCCGTCGCATCGCCTATACCGAGACACTCGGTATCCCCTCGTTGCGTGCGCGAATCGCCCGCCATTACGCCGACAGCTACGGCCTCGCGCTCGATCCGGCGCGCGTGGTGGTGACCACGGGCTCTTCGGGCGGCTTCATCCTGGCATTTCTGGCGCTGTTCGAGCCGGGCGACCGGGTGGCGCTGGCCAATCCCGGCTATCCGCCTTACCGGCACGTCTTGAGTGCGCTCGGTTGCGAGCCGGTACTGATCGAAACCGCGGCCGAGACGCGTTGGGCGATTACCGGCAAGGCGTTGATCGCGGAGCACCGGCGCAAACCGCTGGCCGGTCTGGTGGTCGCTAGTCCGGCCAATCCGACCGGCACCATGATGGATGCCGATGCGCTGTCGCAGTTGATCGCGGTGGCAGAGGCGGAGGGCATCCGCGTGATCTCCGACGAGATCTATCACGGCCTCGATTATGCGTTCGCCGCCGAGACCGCCGCCAACCTGTCGGAGCGGGTGCTGGTGATCAATTCATTCTCGAAATATTTCTGTATGACCGGCTGGCGCGTCGGCTGGATGGTGGTGCCGGACAATTTGGTGCGCGCGGTCGAACGGCTGCAGGGCAATCTCGCGATCTCGGTGCCGGCGCTCTCGCAGGTCGCGGCGCAAGCCGCCTTCGACGGCAAGGCCGAGATGGAAGCGGTCAAGCACGGCTACGAGGAGAACCGGCGCATTCTGGTGGCGGGCCTGCCGAAAGCCGGGCTCGACAAATTTTTGCCGGTCGACGGCGCGTTTTATCTCTACGCCGACATCGCAAAGTTTTCCGGCGACAGTCTGGATTTCGCCAAGCGCCTGCTGGAGCAGGCGCATGTGGCGGCAACGCCGGGGATCGATTTCGATCCGGTCAACGGCCACAACTTCCTGCGGTTTTGCTACGCCGGTTCCGCCGCTGAGATGCATGAGGCGGTGGAGCGGATTGGAAATTGGCTTAGGCGCTAAAACTCCACGTCGAGCTCGACTAGTGCCAATGAAAACCCCGCCGGCGTCGGCGGGGTTTTTTGCTTTGTCAGGCCGCGCCCAGAAGCATCAGCACGATGATGAGACTGATGGGCAGGCCGAGCAACCAGAGCAGAATGGGCATGTGAACTCCTGTCGATTGTTGGTGGAAGGGGTTACTCCGCCGGTACCGCGCGGACGCGGCTGTCCGCGCCCAGATACCATTCGCGATTACGCAGGTTGCCGCCTTCGATGGCCGCAAGACTTGCTGACAGCGCGCCCGCCAGCATCGAGACCACCAGCCATAGGGCGAATTTGGCCGCCGACTGCCGCGCCGCGTCGCCGGTTTGTTTCGCCTGGGCGATAACCTCGTTCACACGTTTTTCGGCCTCGCCTTGCGGGATGCCGGCGCGGGCCGAAACGACCTTGGCGAGGTAAGTCTTGTCGGCGTCGGAGACATTGCCGCCTCTGCGAAGCGCCGGCGCGACGATGCGCGTGATCTCACCGCGGTTGGCGTTGCCGCCGTTTCGCTGAGCCGGTGCGCCGATTTGGCCGCCTTGCAACGGCGCGATGGTTTGGCCCTGAGAGGTCGGCGTGGTTGCCTGTTGTGCGTTCGCCTGGGACCCTTGAGTCGGATCGGTTCGCAGCAGACTGTCGACATAAATGTCGGCCGGCGAACCTTGTGCCGCTGTTGCCGCAGACACCGCGCCGGCGCCGACCGCGGCGCCCGGAATCAGATGCGTAACCGCGCCGCCCAGAAAGGCGGCGGTCAGCACCGTTGCGAGAGCCCACACGACGAAGCCGTGGGCTGAATCGCGGAAGTAGCGTTCGTGTTCGTGGACGGTTTGCCATTTCGACCGCAGGCGGCCTGCCAGATAGCCGCCGATGGTCGATGACAACATCGCAATCACGATCAGGTAGACGCCGGCGGCAAGCGTAAAGGTGGTCGAAGATATTCCGGAGTCGCTCCAAGGCGAAATCACCGTAAAGCCAACGCCGATCCCGAAAGCGGCCAGCACCAGCGTGAGGGCTGCCGAGGCCACCGTGCCGGCGACGATCGCTCCCCAACTGACCGCCGACTTCATATCGTCAAGCGCAACATTCCCGGTTTCCGTGATCATGACACCCAGCCTCCTTGCAAGCGGACAATTCACGCTTTGCAGAGCTTCAACCCCGATCCAGGAAATATGGTTCCGTTCGCTTGGATTGCGCACCATTTTTTCCGCGCGCAGCACGCGCATGGAACCAGAAACGGCGTCGCGACTTACCTCAGACCGTTATCGAGGGAGGCTGTCATGGGCTTTGGACGAGGCGCGCTGTTGTGGCTGCTGGGTGTCCCACTGCCGATTATTATTTTGCTTGCGTTGTTCATGCACCATTGAGAGCGGGACGCTTGCACCATTGAGAACGAGACGCTTGGCGTTTAAGCGCCGGGTTAGCTCTTCCCCCGCCGCAAGATTGCGGCCTATCATTCGCGCAAAGGCGCGGATGACGTCTTTTGGGGGGAGACATGAAAAAAATTATCGTCGCGACGTTGCTCGCGTTATTGGCCGGCATCGCGCTGGCACACGCCGAGACCTATCCGTCACGTCAAATTACGCTCGTTGTTCCATTCCCGCCGGGTGGCTCGACCGATATTGCCGCCCGTATCATCGCGGAGCGCATGCGGCCGCTGCTCGCGCAGCCGGTGATCGTCGAAAACGTCGGCGGCGCAGGTGGCAGCATCGGCGTGCGGCGCATCGCGCGGGCAGCGCCCGATGGCTACACCATCGACATCGGACAGTGGGACACCCATGTCGGGAGTATCATCTATGACCTCGACTACGATCTGCAAAAGGACTTCGCGCCGATCGGCCTGATGACAGTCAATCCGCAGCTTATGGTCGCCAAAAAGGACCTGCCGGCCGACAACCTTAAGGACCTCGTCGCCTGGATGAAGGCGAACCCCGGCAAGATCAATTTCGTCAACCAGAATGCGGCAGCCAATGTCAGCGGTATTCTGTTCGAGCAGCTATCGGGACAGAAAGTTCAGTTCATTCCCTATCGTGGCGCAGGGCCTGCGATGACCGATTTGATATCGGGCACCGTCGACCTGCTGGTGGTGCAAGGCGCGGTGGCGCTGTCGCAGATCCGCGGCGGCAGGATCAAGGCGATCGCAAATCTGTCACCACAGCGCTCAGCCTCGATGCCGGACATTCCGACCTCGGACGAGGGCGGTATACCAGGACTGTATATGTCGGGGTGGTTCGGTCTCTATGCCCCCAAGGCAACGCCGAAGGACATTATTGCAACGCTCAACGGTGCGATGGTGCAGTCGCTCGCCGACCCCGCGTTGCAGAAGCGGTTCACCGAATTGGGGCTCGATGTGGCGCCGCGCGAGCAGCAGACACCGGAAGGGCTTGCCAAATTCCAGCAGGCCGAAATGGACAAGTGGTGGCCGCTCATCAAAGCAGCCGGCATTGGTGCGCAGGCCAAATAGAAGCTAGATCGGCTTGTTGAACCAGGTTTCCAGCCGGGCAATCAGCGCTTCCAGTTTCTTCTCTTCCGTATGCACTGCATGCGCGATCGAGTGCGGGGCATCTTTGTGTTCGGGCGGAGCGCAAAGACTGTAGAAATAAGCCAGGAAGCTCATGTCGTTCGGCTGCGTCACCGTGAACGAGCGGCCTTTTACGAACACCGTATATTCGAGCGAATTGCCGTCCGGACGATAGGCGAACGGCAGCGGCGTCACGCGCGCCATGTCCTTGGCGATGACAAAGTTGGACGGATCGATGCCGTGATCGGTCATCGTCTTTTCCAGCGCCGGCAACGCCTTGACGAAATCCGGACTGAAATCGCCGATGGAGCTTTGCAGCCTGATGTGGTGGGGGGTCATCGGCGCCATCTTCCATTTTCGCCGTGCCATCCTACATCTACGGTCACGCCAACATAACCCCAGAGCGTTCAATGCTCGATTTCACATCGTCTTCCGGTGTCGAGGAGCCACGTGCCGCGGTGCCTGCGCGCGAGGCAGACATCCTCGACGCTTACTCCAATGCCGTGATCTCCGTCGCCGACGCCGTCGGCCCGGCGGTGGTTCGTGTGGAAACGCGCGGGCCTAACGGCCGCCCCGGCGGGGTCGGCTCCGGCGTGGTGATCGCGCCGGATGGTCTGGTGCTGACCAACAGCCATGTGGTCGACGGCGCCAAGGACGTGCGACTGCTCGACGCCGAAGGCCGCGTCATGGAGGCGCGGCGGCTCGGCGAGGACCCCGACACCGATTTGGCGCTGTTGCGCGCGGGTTCGGCGCGCGATCTCGCGCATGCCGCGCTCGGCGATTCCAAGGCGCTGCGGCGCGGCCAGCTGGTAGTCGCCATCGGCAATCCGCTCGGCTTTGAATCAACCGTTACCGCCGGCGTCATCTCGGCGCTCGGGCGTTCCTTGCGCTCGAAAAACGGCCGGCTGATCGAGGACGTGATTCAGACCGATGCGGCGCTCAACCCCGGCAATTCCGGCGGTCCGCTGGTGTCCTCGCGCGGCGAAGTGATCGGCATCAACACCGCGGTCATCATGGGCGCGCAGGGCATCTGCTTCGCGGTCGCCAGCAACACCGCGCAATTCGTGCTGAGCGAACTGATCCAGCACGGCCGCGTCCGGCGGGGCTTTATCGGCGTGTCCGGGCAGACCGCGGCGGTGCCGCGCCATCATGCGCGTAATGCCGACATCGAGAACGCTTCCGGCGCGATGGTGACCGCGCTCGAGCCAAAAGCGCCTGCGGCGTTCGCCGGCTTGATGACGCTCGATACCATCGTGCGGGCGGACGGCCAAGCCGTGACCGGCGTCGATGACCTGATCCGGCTGCTCAATGCCGAGCGCATCGGCAAGCGCGTCACGATCGACGTGTTGCGGCGCGGATTATTGCGCAGCTTCGAGGTCACGCCGCTGGAGCGGCCGACCGCAAAAGCGGGGTGACTATTGTTTGGCGGGTGCTGCCGTGTCCGCCGGCGGTGGCGCGGTTGGCGCGGCTTGCATCGGCTGTGCGTCGCCCGGCTTTTTAGCCGTTGGCTTCTTGGCCGTCGGCTTGCCCATTGGACCGCGCTTGTCGTTGCGGTTGGCCATGCACTTGGTCATGAACGCCTTGCGCTTGGCGCCTTCGAGCTTCTGGTCGTCGGCGCCGAATTTGCAGGTTTCTATCTTCTGCTCATTGGTGGCGGCCGAAGCCGGGCTCGCCAGCAGCAGGAGAGGGAGCAGGCTTAGGGCGCCAAGAGTTTTCAGCATCGGCAGGGCTCCTTTACGAGTCGCAAGGTTTTGTCAGCCTAACATGGTTTGGCGCGGCGATAGCCGTCAAAAAAACCTGCCCAGTTCTGGGGAAGGCGTCAGCGCAACGCCGCCGCAATGTTGCCGCCATCGACGGTGGTCACATCCGCGGTGGTTTTTAGCGCCAGCGCCTGGGCGAGGAAGGCCTGCGCCACGTCCTGCGCGGTGACTTCGCGGCCCAGCAAGTTCCCGCTCATATAATCTTGCGCGGAAACCCCGCGCGCCTTTGAGCGTTCCTGGATGAAGTCGTCGGTGAGAATTCCCGAACGGATGCGATCGGCGTTGACCGCATTGGCGCGGATACCGTCGGCGCCGTAATCGAGCGCGTATTGCCGCACTAGAAAGAGCGTTGCCGCCTTGGGCAGTCCGTAGGGACCGAAGTTTGCGCCCGGGTTGACCGCTTGCTTCGACACGTTGAATAGCAGGCAGCCGCCGGTGCCTTGCGCCAGCATGATTTTCACCGCGGCTTGCGCGACTTTCTGATGTGCGAAAAAATTTAGCTCGAAACTCTCGCGCAGCGTGGCTTCGTCGACCTCGCCGATCTTGCCCTGCCAGGCGGCACCGGCATTGGAGATCGCGATATCGACGCCGCCGAAGGCATTAACGACTTGCGTGAAAGCGGCGCGCACCATGCCCTCATGCGTCACGTCGCATTGAATCGCTATTGCGCTGCCCCCAATCGCCTTGGCCTGTGCATCGGCGGCTTTGGCGTCGATATCGAGCAGCGCCACTTGCGCGCCGGCTGCCGCAAAAACCCTGGCGGTGGCCGCCCCGATGGCACCGCCCGCGCCGGTGATGACCGCGACCTGGCCTTCCAGCGGCGAAGCTTTGCGCGCGCCCAACTTGGCCAATTCCATCGGCCAGTATTCGAGTTCGAAAATGTCGGTCTCGCCGACCGACGTGAAGCAGCCGATCGCCTCGGCATCGCCGATGCCCTCGACCGCGGCTTCCGCAATGTCGGCAGCAATGCTGGCGTCCTTGGCGCTCGCGCCCATGCCGAACAGGCCGAGCCCCGGCACCAGCACGACGCGCGGCGCCGGGTCGAGCATCGCGCCCTTGGTGCGTGTCTTGTTGCGCTCGAAATAGGCCTTGTAGTCAGCGCTGAATTTTTTCGCGGCCTGTTGCGCGGCCTGCTTGAAGTCCTCGAGTTGGCCCGCCTGCGGCGCCGGCACGAGCAGCGGCCACGGCTTGGTGCGTAGCACGTGGTCGGGCGTGAGCACGCCGGCGCGGGCGTAACGCGCGGCGTCCTTGCCGTTCACGTAAGCCATGATCGCATTGCCGGTGCGGAACTCCAGGATCAGGCGCTTGTGCGCGCCTTCGCCATTGGCGTCGCGCAGCGTGCACGCGCCGCGCAGGATCGGCGCCACGTCGGTGGCTCCCGCGATCTGCGTCGAAATTTTCGTAACCACGATGGCTTTACGATTTTTCTGCAGCCGGTTTTCCGCCAGCGTGACAAACTCGATCATGCGCTCATAGGCTTCGCGGGCGTCGGCGCCAAAGGTGAAGATGCCGTGTTTGTCGAGGATCAGGCCCTCGGCTTTGGGATTCCGCTCGAACAGCTCGGCTGATTTTTTCGCGAGCGTAAAGCCCGGCATGATGTAAGGCACGAAGCCCAGACGCCCGCCGTAGACCTCCGCGCAAATCTTTTCGCTGTCCGGCTGGTCGATCAGGCTGAGCACCGCGGTGGCGTGGGTGTGATCGACGAAGGCCGCCGGCAGAAAGGCGTGCAGCAGCATTTCAACGGACGGCGAGGGTGCCTGCGGGTCGATCAAGAAAGCGCGCTGCGCGCGCGCGAATTCGTCATCATCGAGATCGTCGCGCGCCCGCAGGCGGCGCAGCGCATCGAGCCGCACCGCCGGGAATCCGGCGGGCTCGATCGAGCCCATGTCCCAGCCCGAGCCTTTAACGCGCAATACTGCGAGCTCCTCGCCGGCGAGGTCGCGCTCTTTGGTTTTCAGCGAACTGTTGCCGCCGCCATGCATCACCAACTTCGGGTCGCGGCCGAGCAGCTGCGTCGAATAAATCCGCAGCGCCAGGTCGGCGCCGACGCCTGCCTTGCCATAGCGGTCAACCGCTTGTTTGGCGTCGCGCTCGGCCCAGGCAGATTGCATCGTGGCTGATCACTTGTCGCCGAGCAGCTTCTTGGCCCACCAGCCGCGTTTTGGCTGGCTGCCGTCCTCGCTCGCCGTCGAGGAGATCACCGGCGTCGGCGGTGGAACGGACGGGGCAGGGGCCGCGCTGGCGCCGCTAAACGGCGCCGGCTCGCGAATGGTCGAGCGGCGGCGCGGCGGTTCTTGTTCGGTCGGAGCCGGGGCTGCTGCTTGCGGCGTGGGTCGCTCGTCGGGCGGCGGCGAATATGATCGTGCCGGCTCGAAAGCGGGAGGACGGTCCATGTCTTCGACCGCGTGCTGCAAGCCGGGTTCGGCCTCGCCGCCATTGGAGTGGAGCGGAGCTTCGCCGTTGCGGCCTTGCCGATTGCGGCGGCCGCCGCGACGGCCACGCCGGCGCCTGCGCCGGACATCGCCTTCGGCACCCGGTGCGCCCCCCTGACGCGGCGGCTGTTGACTGGCGCCTTCAGCCTCCTGGGCCGAAGAACCGTCGCCATGATCCTCTTGCACGTCGAGTTGTTCGGGCGCGGCATCGCGCGCGAACGGCTGGCCGCTCTCGCGCGGGCCCCGCTCTTCGCCGCCACGGCCGCGTCCGCGTCCACGCCGGCGCCGCTTACTGCGGCCGCCGTCGCGCTCGCCATCGCCGCGCGGCGCTTCGCTCAGCGGTTCGGCTTGCACGAGATCGGGTGTCTCGGATGCCGCGTGGCTTGGCGTTTCGTCCTCGGCTTCTTCGTCAATCTCGGCCTCGACTTCGCCGTCGAGCACGTCTTCGTCGGCCTCGAGCGCGGAGACCGGCATTTGCGGCGCCGCCTCGGCAATCGCCTTGGCCGCTTCCGCGGTATGGACCTGCTCGCCGCGATCGACGATGTAGGACACTTGCGCATTCACGCTCGCATCGGCCGAAATCGTGATGGTGATGCGGAAACGCTCTTCCAGCGCGCGCAAGTGCGCGCGTTTGTGGTTGAGCACGTAGAGCGCCACCTCCGAGCGCGTACGCACGATCAGATTATGCGTCGCGCCCTTGTTCAGCATTTCCTCGATCGCGCGCAGGCATTGCAGCGCCACCGACGACACCGAACGCACATGGCCGGAGCCGCCGCAGACCGGGCACTTCTCGGTCGAGCTTTCCAGCACCGAGGTGCGGATGCGCTGGCGCGACATCTCTAACAGGCCAAAATGCGAGATGTGGCCGACCTGGATGCGGGCGCGGTCGTGCTTGAGCGCGTCCTTGAGACGGCGCTCCACGGTACGGTTGTTGCGGCCCTCGTCCATGTCGATGAAGTCGATGACGATCAGTCCGGCCAGATCGCGCAAGCGCAGCTGACGCGCGATTTCCTCGGCCGCCTCGCCATTGGTCTTGAGCGCGGTATCCTCGATGTGGTGCTCGCGTGTCGCGCGCCCTGAGTTCACGTCGATCGCGACCAGCGCTTCGGCCTGGTTGATCACGATGTAACCGCCCGAGCGCAGCTGCACGGTCGGCGAGAACATGGCGTCGAGCTGGCTCTCGATGCCGTAGCGAGTGAATAGCGGTTGCGCGTCGTTGTAGAGCTTCACGTGTTTGGCGTGGCTCGGCATCAGCATGCGCATGAACTCGCGCGCTTCCCTATAGCCCTCGTCGCCGGAGACGATGATCTCGTCGATATCCTTGGTGTAGAGGTCGCGGATCGAGCGCTTGGTCAGCGAGCCTTCTTCATAGACCAGCTTGGGCGCCATCGATTTGAGTGTGAGATCGCGCACCGTCTCCCATAGCCGCAGAAGATATTCGAAATCGCGTTTGACTTCCGTTTTGGTGCGGCTGGCGCCGGCGGTGCGCAGGATCACGCCCATGCCCTGCGGCACTTCTAGCTCGCCGGCGATTTCCTTGAGCCGGCTGCGATCCTCGCCTGAGGTAATCTTGCGGGAAATGCCGCCGCCACGCGCGGTATTGGGCATCAGCACCGAATAGCGGCCGGCGAGCGAGAGATATGTGGTGAGTGCGGCGCCCTTGGTGCCGCGCTCTTCCTTGACCACCTGCACCAGCATGACCTGGCGGCGCTTGATGACCTCTTGAATCTTGTACTGGCGGCGGAAGCGCGGCATGCGCGCTTCTTCCAGGGCATCGGCGCCGCCGACGGATTCCACGGCTTCTTCTTCGTGGTGGTCGTCGCCGTTGCCGTTGCCCTGCGCACCCGGCTCGCCGGATGGTGCGGCCTCTGCGTCGGCATGCTCGCCGGTCTCGCCGTGAGCCTCACCTTCCGGCATTGGCGCCGGTTCGGTTGCCGCTTCGCCGCCGGAAATTTCGGCTACTTCGCCGGCCTGCTCGGGTGCTTCGGGTTCGGGCGAGAGCGGCTCGTAAGTCGGCATCGCTGCCGCGGTCTCGGCGATTTGGGCGGCGGTCTCCTGGCCGGGCACGGCCTCGGCAGCCGGATGTTCGGACACCTCGCCAGTGAATTCCTGCGTCGGCTGCTCTTCGCCGGCAACCGGCGCGCTCTGCAAGACGTCGCGGCTGCGCTGGCGGTCGGCGCCGCGGTGGCGGTGACGATTGCGGCCGCCGCGCCGTCCGCCGGCACGATGATCTGCGTCGTCGTCGGCGTCTTTCTGGGCGCGTTGCTCCTCGTCGAGCAGGGCCTGCCGGTCGGCGACCGGAATTTGATAGTAGTCGGGATGGATTTCGGAGAACGCCAGGAAGCCGTGGCGGTTGCCGCCGTAATCGACGAAGGCCGCTTGCAGCGACGGCTCTACGCGCGTGACTTTGGCGAGATAGATGTTACCGCGAAGCTGCTTACGGTTGGCGCTCTCGAAGTCGAATTCCTCGACGCGGTTGCCGCGCAGCACCACCACCCGGGTTTCCTCGGGGTGGGTCGCGTCGATCAGCATTTTGTCGGCCATTGTAATTTCTCACTAAGGCGGACAGCCTCGCGTTCTCGCGCCAACAAAAGTGTCGAGATGACGGCGCAAGGCGACGCATAAGGCGGTCGGCCAATTGGGTGTTGATGATGGTGGAAAGGGGCGCGTTTTCACGCGAAAGCTCGGCGGGGTCCATAGCAAACCGCGCAGTCACGATTGTCTCGCGAAAGCGGGGAACCTCGAATTGCCTTTGCTGCAACTGTGGCAGCATGAAAATTGCGACCCGTAGCGCTGCGGCCGCGCTTATAGAAAGCACCGCCGAGGTTTCTCGTCGCTGACCGCCGTTGACGCGAGCGGCCCGTGTGGCCGCGCGCTGATCCGGATGTCCTTCACAAGGGTTTCGGCTCGCTTCGCCGTCCGTTCGCCCGGCTTCCTCGAGGGGGCGATCCTGGACTGGCGGGCCGGGGGCCCGAACGCGGCACAACCGGAACTATAACCGTCAGCAAACTCTACATACGGCTCAAACCCCACGCTGGCAAGGATTAACAGAGGCGGCTTGGGCAGGGCTGCAACACACTCCGCAGAACGTCGCGTTTGCTCAAGTTCCGTTAACCGAAGCACCCCCTAATGGAGTAAAACGGGGCGGAAAGGGTCCGGATTCGTGACTATCCGCGCAATCGCACTCGTCCTGGGCGTGAGCCTGCCGTGCTGTTCGGCCGTCCTGGCGGCCGAGCCGAGCGTCGTTGCGCACAAACTGCCGGCGGTGACGGATTCGGTCCCGGTGGCGACCGACGTGCGGCTCGGTGGTGATGACAAGCAGACGCGCTTTGTGGTCGACCTCGATCGCAGGCTCGACGTGGCGGCCTTCACGCTGGCCGATCCATACCGGGTGGTGATCGATCTGCCGCAGGTGACATTTCAGCTTCCGGAGAAAGCCGGCGATCGCGGCCGCGGCCTGGTCAAGGCTTTCCGCTACGGCCTGATCATGCAGGGCGGCTCGCGCATCGTGCTCGATACCAAAGGACCGGTGCGGGTCGAAAAAGCATTCTCGATTGCCGCGGCCGAAGGCCAGCCGGCGCGGCTGGTGCTCGATCTTGTCGCCACCGATCGCGACAGCTTCCTGCGCTCCATCACCATGCAGGATCGTAGTCCGCATATCGCCAAAAACAACATGACGGTGCCGCCGGAGATCGTCGGCGATCCGCGGCCGCTAATCGTGGTCGATCCCGGCCATGGCGGCATCGATTCCGGCACTAAATCTTTCGCGGGGCAGGACGAGAAGGATGTCGTTTTGGCGTTCGGCATCATGCTGCGCGGCAAGCTGGAGAAGACCGGCAAATACCGCGTCGCCATGACACGCAGCGACGATACGTTCATCCCGCTCGACGAGCGGGTGCGCTTTGCGCGCGCACAAAAAGCGTCATTGTTCATCTCGATTCATGCCGACTCAATCCCGCGCAGCGAAGGCCAGGCGGAAGGCGCCTCGGTCTACACGCTGTCGCCGCACGCCTCCGACGCCGAAGCAGCAAGGCTCGCCGAAGTCGAAAACAAGTCGGACGTGATCGCCGGCGTTGATCTGAGCTCGGAGCCCAATGACGTGGCCAATATCCTTATCGATCTGGCCCAGCGCGAAACCAAGGCGTTCTCCCTGCAATTCGCCAACAATCTGGTCAGCGAGATGAAGTCGACGACGCGCCTGCACCTCCACCCGATCAAGTCGGCAGGCTTCATCGTTCTCAAGTCGCCCGACGTGCCGTCGGTGCTGGTCGAGCTCGGCTATATGTCAACCAAGGACGACCTCGTGCATCTGATGTCGGCCGACTGGCGCTCGCGTACCGCGGATTCGATGGTCCATGCGGTGGATTCGTTCTTCGCGCCGCGCATGGCGGGCGCCGCCCGGGGGGCCAATTGAGATGGATTCCCGGCCTCAGTTTCAACATAAAACCGGGTCACCAAAAGCCGGCGCCGCGGTCTTGGACGGTGATCCCGGCGACTGTGACGGCCCTATGAAAAACCTTTCAAATAGGCGGGCCGCGATGCCAGGCGGGACGATTTAACCATGAAGCTCATGCTGCGCTTCTTTGGCTTCCTGTTCGCGGCGGGCACCATCTTGTTCGTGGTGGGCGTGGCTGCGACCGCGGGCCTGCTCTGGCACTACTCGAAAGACTTGCCGGACTATTCCCAATTGCAGGACTACGAGCCGCCGGTGATGACGCGCGTGCACGCGGCCGATGGCTCGCTGGTCGGCGAATATGCCCGCGAGCGCCGCCTCTACATCCCGATCCAGGCGGTGCCGAAACTGGTGATCAATGCCTTCCTCGCTGCCGAGGATAAGAACTTCTACGAGCATGGCGGACTCGATTTCCTCGGCATCGCACGCGCGGTGGTGAACTACGCGCAGAATTTCGGCTCCAGCCGCCGCCCGCAAGGCGCTTCAACCATTACGCAACAAGTCGCCAAGAACTTCTTGTTGTCGAATGAGGTTTCCTTCTCGCGCAAGATCAAGGAGGCGCTGCTGGCGCTCAAGATCGAGCGCACTTACAGCAAAGACAAAATCCTTGAGCTTTACTTGAACGAGATCTACCTGGGCCTTGGCGCCTACGGCATCGCCTCCGCCTCGCTGACGTATTTCGACAAGGGCGTCAATGAATTGACCGTGGCGGAGGCCGCCTATCTCGCGGCGTTGCCGAAAGCGCCCAACAATTATCATCCGTTCCGCCAGCGCGAGCGTGCGCTCGAGCGGCGCAATTGGGTGATCGACCAGATGGCGCAGGACGGCTTCGTCAAGGCCGCCGACGCCGACAAGGCCAAGCGCACGGCGCTCGGCGTGACGCAGAAGCCAAGCAGCACGCATACTTTCGCCGCGGAATATTTCACCGAGGAAGTGCGGCGTGAACTCTACGACCGCTACGGTGAAAAGAAGCTTTATGACGGCGGCCTGTCGGTGCGCACTACGCTCGATACCAAGCTGCAGGTGCTGGCGCGCAAGACATTCACCGACGGCCTGGTGCAATTCGACGAGGCGCAGGGCTGGCGCGGGCCGGTCAGCAAGATCGACATCTCCGGCGACTGGGGCGTCAAGCTCGCCGACGTCAAGGCGCTGGCCGACGTTGCGCCCTGGCGGCTCGCGGTGGTGATCGAGGTCAATGATCAGTCGGCCCGCGTCGGGTTGCAGCCGGGACGCGAGCCGGGCGGCTATGTCAGCAAGGAGCGCGAGGTCGGCATCGTGCCGCTCGATGGCGTGAAGTGGGCCAAGACCGCCGGCAAGGCGGTGACCAAAGTCGGCCAGGTGCTCAACGGCGGCGACGTGGTCTATGTCGAGCCGGCCAAGCTCTCCGGGCAATTCCGCCTGCATCAGGTGCCGGAAGTCTCCGGCGCGATGGTGGTCGAGGATCCGTGGACTGGGCGCGTTCTCGCGATGGTCGGCGGCTTCTCCTACGATCAGAGCCAGTTTAATCGCGCCACGCAGGCGCTGCGCCAGCCCGGTTCATCGTTCAAGCCGATCGTCTACGCCGCTGCGCTCGATAACGGCTACACGCCGTCGACTTTGGTGCTCGATGCGCCGATCGAGATCGACCAAGGTCCGGGACTCGGCACCTGGAAGCCGGAAAACTATGAAAATAATTTCTACGGCCCGTCGACCTTACGCTTCGGTATCGAGCATTCGCGCAACGTGATGACAGTTCGGCTGGCGCAGGACGTCGGCATGCCGCTGATCGCCGAATACGCCAAGCGTTTCGGCGTCTATGACGAGTTGCCGCCTTATCTGTCGTTTGCGCTCGGCGCCGGTGAGACCACGCTGCTGCGCATGGTCACCGCCTACGGCATGTTCGACAATGGCGGCCGGCGTATCAAGCCGACGCTGATCGATCGCATCCAGGACCGTTACGGCCACACCGTCTACCGCCACGACGAGCGCGAGTGCATCGGCTGCGACGCCAAGAAATGGGAAAATCAGCCCGAGCCCTCGCTGATCGACCGGCGCGAGCAGGTGCTCGACCCGATGACCGCCTACCAAATTACCTCGATCATGGAAGGTGTCGTTCTGCGCGGCACGGCGGCGGGCGCGGGCTTCCAAAAGGAAGTCGGCAAGCCGGTGGCTGGCAAGACCGGCACCACCAATGACGAGAAAGACGCCTGGTTTATCGGCTATACGCCGGACCTCGTGGTGGGTGTCTACATGGGCTACGACAAGCCGCGCCATCTCGGGCGCGGCGCGACCGGCGGCCATCTGGCGGCGCCGATCGTGAAGGACTTCATGAAGGTCGCGCTCGCCGACAAGCCGGCAGTACCGTTCCGCGTGCCGCCAGGGATCAAGCTGATCCGCGTCGACCTCAAGACCGGACTGCGCGCCACACCCGGCACCGAGAAGCCGATCCTGGAAGCTTTCAAGCCGGGCACCGCGCCGCCTGACAGCTACTCGGTGGTCGGCTATGGCGACCAAAATGGTGGCGGCGGCGGCCGGGCATGGGGCGCTGGCGTGACGCCCGACGCCGATCGCGCGGTGCGCTCGGGCACCGGCGGGCTCTATTGAGCGGCGGTTGGTTCGAATTGCCGGAACGGGCGTTCGTTTCTGGCATTAGCCTCAAGGCGCCCTCGATAAACGGCGCCCAAATGTATCGGATCGGGAAAGCGAACCGCTCGTTCATTTATTCCATATTGCCGGACCAGCCGTGGCGATCACGGGCGTAGGTGCTCGGATCGTCCGATAGCCTCGAAAGGACTGTCGGCAAGAGTGATCGGCGGCAGGCCGTGTGCTGCGCCGTCGAACTTTTCGATCAGAGTCCAAGGATCGATACGGCTCATGCGGTCGCCACGGCGGGCACGAAGCGCCGGGACGGTCCATCAAGCGTTACGTTATCGGCTTATTTTGGTGGTGCAAACCGTTGTGGCCGGTTGCGCTACCGCGCTGGCGACGTTACATCCCCCCTCACAGAATCGAACGCCGCTGTTGCGGTATTGGACCAGTCATGCGCGCCGAGACACAGAGCCTCATCGAAGAGATCAAGCAGTCGCTTAAGCTGCTGAGGAGGCATCTTTGACGTCGATACCGCGACGCGACGCCTCGCCGAGCTGAACAAGGCGGCAGAAGACCCCAGCCTGTGGAGCGACCAGAGCCGCGGCCAGCGCGTGATGCGCGAGCGCGACGCGCTGGAGGATAGCCTCAACGCCATCGGCCGCATCGAGCGCGAACTCGACGACCAGCTCACCATGATCGAGTTGGGCGAGACCGAAAAGGACGACAAGGCCGTTGGCGAGGCTGAGGCGGCGCTCAAGCGCCTGAGAGCCGAAGTGGCGCGGCGCGAACTCGAAGCGCTGCTGTCCGGCGAGGCCGACGCCAACGATGCTTATCTCGAAGTTCATGCCGGCGCCGGCGGCACCGAGAGTCAGGATTGGGCAGGGATGCTGATGCGCATGTATGTGCGCTGGGCCGAAGCGCACGGCTGCAAAGTCGACTGGATCGAGGAAAGCGAAGGCGATGGCACCGGCATCAAGTCGGCGACCGTGCAGATCAAGGGCCACAACGCCTATGGCTGGCTCAAGAACGAAAACGGCGTTCACCGGCTAGTACGGATCTCTCCCTTCGACGCCAACGCGCGCCGGCATACGTCCTTCGCCAGCGTCGTGGTTTTTCCGGTGGTGGACGACCGCATCAAAATCGACATCAACGAGAACGACGTGCGCACTGACGTGATGCGGTCGGGCGGCGCCGGCGGCCAACACGTCAACAAGACGGAATCGGCGGTCCGGCTCACCCATATCCCGACCAATATCGTGGTGAAGTGTCAGCAGGACCGCTCGCAGCACCGCAACCGCGCCATGGCCTGGGACATGCTGCGCGCGAAATTGTTCGAAGCCGAGATGAAGAAACGCGAGGCCAAAGCCGAGGCTGATCAGGCCGCCAAGACCGATATCGGCTGGGGCCACCAGATCCGCTCTTACGTGCTGCAGCCCTATCAGATGGTGAAGGACCTGCGCACCGGCGTCTCAACGTCGGATACCGGCGGCGTGCTCGACGGCGACCTCGATCCGTTCATGCAGGCAGCGCTGGCGCAGAAAGCCTTCGGCGGCGGCCCCGAGCAGGTCGAGGACGTCGAATAAGATTAAAGGCTGCCGAGCCTGATGCCGGCGCGCAGGAATTTCTGCGGATCGACCGCTTCGCCGTTGATGCGCGTCTCGTAGTGCAAATGCGGACCGGTGGACCGCCCGGTCGAGCCGATCTTGCCAATGACCTCTCCAATTCGCACAAACTGTCCGACCTTGACGTCGATTTCGGAGAGATGACCGTAGCGGGTGGCCAGGCCATTGCCGTGATTGATTTCGACCATATTGCCGTAGCCGCCTTCGCGGCCGGCGATGGTGACTTTGCCGGCGGCGGTGGCGTGCGCCGGCTCGCCGGTTTCGCCGCGCAGGTCGATGCCGGTGTGGATGGCTGGCCGGCCCATGAACGGATCCAGGCGCATGCCGAACGGGGAACTCATGTCGACTTCGCCATCGACAGGCTTGCGCACCGGCACGGCGACCAGCGTCTGCGAATATTGGTTGATCTCGGCGCGCGCGACGTTGATGCGGTAAAGCTGACGGTCGAAGGCGCTAGCGCCCGCGCGCGGGGCTTTGAACGGCACGAACGGCCCGCCGGTGCCGGCGTGTGCCGAAGTCTTGCTCGGATCGACGCCGAGCTCGCTCAGCACGCTGAGCATGCGGCGCGCTTTGGAGTCCATGCGCTCTTCCATGTCGGTCAGCGCGGCGGTCTGCCGCCGATCGATCTTGTCGAGCCCGGCCGAGACGCGGCCGAGAATGCCGTCGAGCCCTCCGGTATCGCCGCGGCTGGCAAGGCGCGTCATGCCGCCTGAAACTTCGCGCGATTCAAGCCGCGCCTCGCGATCCGGTGGCGTTGAGAAAATCACCGTGTCGCTGATCGGCGACGCCTTGTGCGGCTTGTTGGCCGAAATTTCGGCCGGTAGCGCGTTGCGCGCGGGTCGTATCGAGCCGGTGGTGATCTCGCCGCCGAGCGCCGATGTGCGCTGCTCCAGCGCCGCTTGCCGCTGCAGCAGAATGCTCAGCTTCTGCTCGAACTGTTCCTGATCGAGCAACTGCCTGCTGGTGATGCGGTCGACCTGGCCGCGCAATTCGGCGATGCGGTCCTCGTAAGCGAATTGCAGTTCGGCCTGACGGCCGATTAGGCGGGTGAGCACGTCGTTGCTGAAGGCAAAATACGATCCGGTGGCGACCGACCACACCGCCATGACGACCAGCGTGCCGACCGCGATCCAAAACGCGACCGGACCGATGCGAATCTGACGTCCGCCATGCACCAGCGTGTAGTCGCCAAGACCACCGGCATGGGCGCGGTGCAAATGACGGGACACGGCGGCGGCCGACTGCGCGCGGGGGTGCGCCACGCGGCCGGTGTGATCGGGGGTCGGATAATACGGGTGGGACGAATACGACATCGACGCTCCGCGCCGGTTCGCATGCGGCCGAGACCGGTGGACCAGCCCGCCGATATCAATCGCTTATGGTTAAAAAAGCGGAAATTTTCGCGGTTCGTTCAGGAATTACAGGCTTTTGGCGGCTTCCAGCACCTCTTCGGCATGGCCCGGCACGCTGACTTTCGGCCAAAGGCGCGCGATACGGCCTTCGGCGTCGATCAGAAAAGTCTTGCGAAAGACGCCCAGGTATTTGCGCCCGTACATCGATTTCTCACCCCAAGCGCCATAAGCTTCCAGCACCTGCTTCGTCTCGGCCGAGGCGAGCGCGATGTTGAGCTTGTGCTTGGATTTGAATTTGTCCTGCGCCTTAACCGGGTCGGCGGAGACGCCTAGAATCTCGGTCCCAACTTTGGCGAAGGCTGAGCGCAGCTGCGAAAATGCGATGGCTTCCTTGGTGCAGCCCGGGGTATCGGCCTTGGGGTAGAAATAGAGGACGAGATTGCCGCCTTTGAAATCCTTCAACGAGACCTGCGATCCGCCGTCGCGCTGCAAGGTGAACGCTGGCGCCTTCGCGCCCGCTACAAGTTCGCGCCCCATATGCCTTCCTTTCGTCGTTTTCGCCCCGTCAATGGGGGAATTGCCAGTTGCGCCGGGCGGGCGCAAGCGGTTCCACGGTTACGTGCCACGGCCGCGCTGGACGAAATCCCGGCCGCCGGCAGCATATCCGCAATACGTCGGACGAAGGGCGCCCATTAGGGCATGACAGCGAACAAACACGACCATAGTCCGCATCATGTGCATCATCATGTGGCCCCAAATTCCAGCTTCCGGCAGTGGCGCGCGCTGCGCCGTGGCTTGGCCGGACTTGTGCGTCATCCATGGGTGCGACGGCTGGTCTGGGGCCTCGGTGTCGCCGTCGTGGTGGTCGCGCTCGGTCTTGGCGGCCTGTGGTGGCGTCTCGCCAGCGGCCCGATCGAACTCGATGTCGCAACGCCGTGGCTGAAAGCGGCGATCGAAAAGAATTTCGGCAGCAAGCAGACGGTCGTCGTCGGCGGCACCCAGATTGAGCGGGACGAGAATGGCCGCACGTCTTTGCGCTTGCGCGACATTGTGGTGCGCGATGCAGACGGCACCGTGGTCGCGACCGCACCGAAAGTGGAAGTAGGCATTTCCGGCACTAGCCTGCTGATGGGCAATGTGCGCGCGGAAAGTCTCAATTTGGTCGGCGCCGAAATGTCGGTGCGCATCGAGATGGACGGCCGCGTCACCGTTTTCGCCGGCGCCGACAAGCGGCCGATCGCCACCGCGTCTCCTTCCTTGCCGCCGGCGCTGCAACAGCCCGGCCATTCGCCGGACGCTCTGGTGCCGCAGGGCGCGCTGCGTTCCGGCATGCAGGACGTTGCCGGCATCATAACTTGGATCGACGGTCTGGGCGCGACCGGCCTCGACGGCCACGATCTGCAGGAACTTGGTCTCAAGAACGGGAATCTAATTGTCGACGATCAGCGCAACGGCAAGCGTTGGACCTTCAGCAAGATCAACGTCAGTCTGACGCGGCCTGAGAAGGGAGGGGTGCTCTTCCGCGTCGCATCCGACACACCGGAGCGGCCGTGGGTGTTCAGCGCCGCGATGCGGCCACTCGGCGGGGGCGTGCGTGCGGTCGGCATCGAGGCGCGGCACGTCTCGTCCCGCGATCTATTGCTGGCGCTGCGTCTCAACGAAGGCGATATCGACGCGGACTTACCGTTGTCGGCGAGCGTGCGCGCGGAAATCTCCGCCGACGGCACCCTGCAGAGGTTGCAGGGTCAGGTGCTAGCGGATGCGGGCACCGTCGTTGATCACGACGGCCAAAATACCACGGTGAAAATCGATAACGCGGATATCCGGTTCAATTGGGATGCGCGGCAGCGCGCTTGGGTCATTCCGTTCCAGGTTCATTCAGGCGGCAATCAATTCACCTTGCACGCCGTGCTGGAGGCGCCCGCCGATCACAACGGCGTCTGGCTGTTCAGCATGGTGCGCGGTGATCCGGTGATCGATCCGATAATCCTGGGGTCGGCGGGCAAGTCCGACGACGAAGGCTTTGCGCTCAACCGCGTCGTCGTGCGCGCGCGCGTCGACACGATGCGCAAGCGTATCGATCTCGATCAGGGCGATTTCGGCCGCATCGATACCCGGTCTTCGCATAATGTCGGGCTCGCGGTTACCGGGAGCCTGGACTATTCCGGCGCCGAGCCGCGGCTGGCATTTGGCGTCGCCGCGACGCGCATGCCGATGGCGGTGCTCAAGCGCATGTGGCCAGTGTTTACCGCGGTTCACGTGCGCGAGTGGGCCGAAAGTCATATCTCCGGCGGTATGGTCGAGCGTGTGGTGGTCGCCGGCAACGCGCCGCTGCCGTACTTCAAGGCCAACGGCCCACCGATGTCCGACGAAGGCCTGTCCGTCGATATCGAGACCAGCGGCACCACGATGCGTCCGATCGAGACCTTGCCCGCAATTCGCGACGCCGATCTCACGGTTCACGTCACCGGCGGCACCGCCACGATCAATCTCGGCCGCGGCACCGTGGAGGTGGCGCCGGGACGCAAGCTCAATATCGCCGGCGGGGTCTTCGAGGTGCCGGACACCCATCCGAAACCCTCGCCGGCGCGCGCGCGGTTCCGCATCGACGGAACGGTGCCGGCGGCGGCCGCGCTGCTTGCCAGCGATGCGCTGCGCGACAGTGTCGGGATCGTGCTCGATCCGGCCTCGAGTCGCGGCACCATCGCGGCCCAGGTCACGGTCAATGTGCTGCTCGGGCGCGAGGCACCCAAGAACTCCTCGACGTTTACAGTGACCGCGGATTTGACCAATTTTGCCGCCGACAAAATCCTGATCGGACAGAAAGTCGAAGCGGCGGCACTGCGCGTGACCGCGTCCAACGAGGGCTACCAGATCAGCGGCGATGTCAAAATCAACGGCACGCCGGCCACCATTGATATGAGCAAGAAGAAAGATGAAGCAGACGCCGATTTACGGCTGCAGTCGTTGATCGACGAAACCGCACGTCGCAAACTGGGTATCGATTTCGGCGGCGCCGTCACCGGCGCGATCCCGGTCAAGGTGGTCACCCGCGCCGGTAGCGACGGCAAAGATTCGCCGATGATCGTGGACGCCGACCTGACCCCGGTGAAGATCGATAATCTGTTACCGGGCTGGGTGAAGCCGGCCGGCAAGCCGGCGCACGCCACCTACACGCTGACCAAGACCGGCCAGAACGTGCGGCTCGACGATCTCACCATCGCCGGATCTGGTGTCAATGTTAAAGGCTCGGTCGAACTCGACGATACCAGCGATATCGTGTCGGCGAATTTTTCAACGTTCAGTTTTTCGGACGGCGACAAGGTCACGCTCAAGGCCGACCGCGCCAGCGACGGCGTGTTGCACGTGGCGATGCGCGGCGACCTGTTTGACGGGACCAATTTCGTGAAGTCCTCGCTCGCCGGCGCGGTTCCGGAAAAGACCAAACAGAAGCAATCCGATATGGACCTCGACATCAAACTTGGCACGGTCGTGGGCCACAATGGCGAAACCCTGCGCGGGCTCGATCTCAAGCTGATGCGGCGCGGCGGCCGCATCCGCAATTTCGCGATGAGCGCCAAGATCGGCCGCGATACCCCGCTCACTGGCGACCTGCGTTTGCGCGCCCGCGACAATCATCAGGTGATATATTTCGAAACCGATGACGCCGGTGCGCTGTTTCGTTTCACGGACATGTATCCGCGCCTGTTCGGCGGACAGATGTGGGTGGCGATGGACCCACCGACGCCGGAACACGCGCCGCAGGTCGGCACACTTTATATCCGAAATTTTTCAGTACGCGGCGAGCCCGGGCTCGATCGCGTGGTCGCCGGCGCGCCAGGGCAGGCGCAGGGCGGCGTGCAATTCAGCGAGGCGCATTGCGACTTCACGCGCGTGCCAGGGCGCATGGCGGTGCGCGACGGCGTCGTGCGCGGGCCGGTGGTGGGCGCGACCATCGAAGGGCAAATCGACTACCTTAAGGAGGATATGCATCTGCGCGGCACATTCGTGCCGTTCTACGGTCTCAACAATATGTTCGGACAATTGCCGATCGTCGGTCTCATTCTCGGCGGCGGCAGCAACGAGGGCCTGCTCGGTATTACCTATGAGGCGTCCGGTCCGCCGAACGCACCGCGCATCACGGTCAATCCGGTGACCGCGATCGCGCCGGGGCTGTTACGCAAGTTCATCCCGTCGCCCGACAATTTCGATCGTAATTTCATGCCGCCGTCGCGGTAGCGGTCACACCGACTTGAGGAGCACGTGTTTCTTTTTTCCGAGTGACAGCTTGATCACGCCATCGGCGGTTAGGTCCTTCGCCGTCAGCATCATTTTCTCGTCGCTGACGGTTGCGTCGTTGACCTTGAGGCCGCCGGCTTTCACCTGACGGCGCGCGTCGCCGTTGGAACTGACCAAGGCGGTTTTTTCAGCAAAGGCGGTGAGCACGCCAATACCTTTGTCGAGCTCGGCGCGCGCAATCTCCACAGTCGGCAATGCGCCGGCGAAGGAGCCTTCCTCGAAAGTCTTGCGCGAGGTCTCGCCGGCTTGATCGGCAGCCTGACGGCCGTGCACCAAGGCGGTCGCTTCGGTGGCGAGCACCTTCTTGGCCTCGTTGACGTCCTGTCCCTTCAAGGCGGCGAGCTTAGCGATCTCGTCGAGCGGCAGCACCGTGAACAGCTTCAAGAAGCGCACGACGTCGCCGTCCTCGGTGTTGCGCCAGTATTGCCAGTAGTCGTAGGGGCTCACCAGGTCGGCATTGAGCCAGACCGCGCCGGCGGCAGTCTTGCCCATCTTGGCGCCTGACGAGGTGGTGATCAGTGGCGAAGTCAGCGCGAACAATTGCGCATTCATCATGCGGCGGCCGAGATCGATGCCGTTGATGATGTTGCCCCATTGATCGGAACCGCCCATTTGTAAAATGCAGCCGGTGCGCTTGTGCAGTTCGACGAAGTCGTAAGCCTGCAGTACCATGTAGTTGAATTCGAGAAGCGACAGTTCCTGCTGGCGGTCGAGTCGCGTTTTCACCGAGTCGAACGAGAGCATGCGATTCACTGAAAAATGGCGGCCGACATCTCGCAGGAAATCGATGTAGTTGAGCTTGTTGAGCCAGTCGGCATTGTTGGCCATCACGGCATTGCCGCCGCCGCCGTCGAATTTCAGGAACTTGGAAAAGATCGCGCGGATGCCTGTCAGATTCTGCTCGATCGCCTCGTCGGTGATAATGCGCCGGCTCTCGTCCTTGCCGGAAGGGTCGCCGACACGGGTGGTGCCGCCGCCCATCAGCGCGATCGGCTTATGGCCGGTCTGCTGCATCCAGTGCAGCATCATGATCGGCAATAGCGAGCCGACATGCAGCGAAGCGGCGGTGCAATCGAAACCGATATAGCCGGTGATCGGCCCGGCCTTGGCGCGCGCATCCAGGACGTCGGGCTCCGACACCTGGTGGATGAAGCCGCGCTCGGCAAGAATGTTAAGGAAATCGGACTTATAGGCGCTCATGAATCGCTCTTGCAGCGGTCTGGTCGCGGGTGGTGTAACAGGTCCGGCGTAAAGGAAAAGGGGTTCGGGTTTGGCGGTCGTGCGGGCAATTGGTTTGATGAGCGGGACCTCGCTCGATGGCGTCGATGTGGCGCTGATCGAGACCGATGGCGAGCGCACCGCCGGCTTCGGGCCGACCGGCTACCGGCCTTATTCGGACGGCGAGCAGGCGCTGTTGCGCCAAGCCTTGCAAGAAGGCGCCGGCATGACCGACCGCGCGACGCGGCCGGGCATATTGGCGAAGGCCGATGCCTTCGTGACCCGCGTCCATGCCGAAACCGTGGAGGCCTTTCTTCGCACCGAGCACATCGATAAATCCGGCGTCGCGATTGTTGGGTTCCACGGCCAGACCGTGTTGCACAGACCGGCGGCGCGGCTGACCGTGCAGATCGGTGATGGCGCCGCGCTGGCGCGGCGGCTGGACATGGCCGTGGTTCATGATTTCCGCGCCGCTGACGTTGCCGCCGGCGGCCAGGGCGCGCCGCTGGTGCCTGCGTTCCATCAGGCGCTGGCGCGGGATCTCAAACGCCCGCATCCGATTGCAGTGCTCAATGTCGGCGGCGTCGCCAACGTCACCTTTGTCGACGGCGGCGATCCCATTGCCTGTGACACCGGCCCTGGCAATGCGTTGATCGACGACTTCATGCGCGCGCGCACCGGCGCGCCGCTCGACCGCGACGGCGACCAGGCCGCCAAGGGCCGCGTCGATGAGGATTTCGTCGCGCGCGTGCTGGCAAATGGCTTTTTCAGTCAGCCGTGTCCGAAATCGCTCGATCGCAATGCCTTCGCCTTCGCCAATATCGAACTGCCGAACTTCTCCGTCGCCGACGGCGCGGCGACGCTTTCGGCGCTGACGGCCGCGTCGGTCGCGCGCGTCGTGCCGCATTTGCCGGCGCCGCCGCGGGCCTGGATCGTGGCCGGAGGCGGCGCGCGCAATCCTACGTTGATGCGGATGCTATCCGAGCGGCTCAAGCCGGCGACGGTTGAGACCGCCGACGCGGTCGGTTGGTCGTCGCAGTCGATCGAAGCACAGGCCTTTGCCTATTTGGCGGTGCGCACGCTCAACGGATTGCCGATTACGTTTCCCGCAACGACCGGCGTTAAGCAGCCCATGACGGGCGGAACCTTGGCCGTGCCGCACGGTTGACCAGATGCCTGATCTAGAGCAATTTCAGTCGAATTCGTATTGGGGGCGCACTAAATGAGCGATGTTGCCAGCGGCGTAATTGAAATCATTACCAAGAAGAAGCGGGTAGAGAAACCGACCGTCGAGCTGACCGACCGGCTAGAGGATTTGGGTATGGAATCGCTCGACGCCGTCGAGATGATTTTTGACATCGAAGAAAAGTTCGACATCGAAATTCCCTATAACGCCAATACGAATAGTCCGCGCACCGAATTCGAGACCGTCGGCGACGTCGTCAGCGCCATCGAAAAACTGGTCGCGAAAAAGAAGTCGTGACCGGCGTGACCCGTGTCGTCGTCACCGGCCTTGGCGCCGTCACGCCCCTTGGACACACCGCCGCTACCTTTTGGGCCAACCTCAAACAGGGCATCAGCGGGATCGGGCCGATCACGTTGACGGCGACGCCCGAAGAGCTCAGCCAGAAGGTCGCCGCCGAGGTCAAGGGCTTCGATCCGCTCAAGCATTTCGAGGAGCGCGAACTTTCCACGCTCGACCGCGTCTCGCAATTGGCGGTGGTGGCGGCGCGCGACGCGATCGCGCAAGCCGCGATTACCTTCGACATGCCGCTATCGCTGCGGACCGCGACCATTATCGGCACCGGCGTTGGCGGGCAGACCACGCTCGATGAGAGCTTTCGCCGGGTTTACCGCGAGAATAGGTCGCGCGTTTTTCCGCTCACCATTCCCAAGCTGATGGCGAATGCCCCGGCAAGCCAGATCTCGATGTTTTGCGGATTGCGCGGACCGGCTTTCGCGGTGGCGAGCGCTTGCGCCTCGGCGACGCACGCGATCGGCATCGCCTTCCAGATGGTGCGTTCGCGACAGGTCGATTGCGCTATCACCGGAGGCACCGAAGCCTGCATTACGTTCGGGACCTTGCGCGGCTGGGAAGCGATGCGGGTGATGGCGCCGGATGTCTGCCGCCCGTTTTCCATCGACCGCAAAGGTCTAATTCTCGGCGAGGGTGCGGCGATGCTGGTGCTGGAGCCGCTGGAGCGGGCACGCGCGCGCGGTGCGCAAATCCTCGGCGAAATCGTAGGCTTCGGCATGAGCGCGGATGCCGCCGATCTCACCGCACCTGATCTGGGAGGCATGGCGCGTGCGATGGAAGGCGCGCTCACTGACGGAAAACTGGACGCGCAGGACATCCAATACGTGAATGCCCATGGCACAGGCACGGCGGTGAATGACTTGACCGAAACCCAGGCGCTGCATCGAGTGTTCGGGGCGCACGCCGGCAAACTGGCGGTGTCGTCGACCAAGTCCATGGTCGGGCATGCGCTTGGCGCTGCCGGCGCGCTCGAAATGGTAGCCATGTTGCTGGCGGTGCGCGAGGCAATCGTGCCGCCGACCATCGGCTATCTCGGGCCAGATCCAGCCTGCGACTTGGATTACGTGCCGAACAAAGCGCGCGCGATGACGATCGACGCCGCGATCTCCAACTCCTTCGCGTTCGGTGGGCTTAATGCCGTGCTGGCGGTGAAGAAGTTTTCGTAGGCCCCCTACGCCGCGCTCGGCTTGCGATCGGTCTTGAGCCGCTTGTCCAAATAAGCGCAGATCGAGGTGAGCAGGGGCTCAACCTTACCGTCGAAGAAGTGGTTGGCACCCGGGATCATCTTCTGCTCGATAATAATGCCCTTTTGGGTCTTGAGCTTGTCGACCAACGTGGTGACGTCCTTGGGCGGGACCACCGCGTCTTTGTCACCATGAATGATCAGGCCCGAGGACGGGCAGGGCGCCAGGAACGAGAAGTCGTAGAGATTGGCCGGCGGCACGATCGAGATAAATCCCTCGATCTCCGGCCGGCGCATCAGAAGTTGCATGCCGATCCAGGCGCCGAACGAGAATCCGGCGATCCAGCAGCTCTTGGCCTCGGGGTTGATGGTCTGTGCCCAATCGAGCGCGGCGGCGGCATCCGACAATTCGCCAGTGCCGTGGTCGAACGAGCCCTGGCTGCGGCCAACGCCGCGGAAATTGAAGCGCAGCGCCGAGAAGCCGCGATGCACGAAGGCGTAGTAAAGCTGGTAGATGATCGGATGGTTCATGGTCCCGCCGAATTGCGGGTGCGGGTGCAGGATGATCGCGATCGGGGCGTTCTTCTGCCGCGCCGGGTGATACCGGCCCTCAATTCGACCGGCCGGACCGGTAAAAATGACTTCAGGCATGGCGTTGGACCACTAGTTTAGAATTATTCTAATTATATGAATTCCGCTGTTCACGCTCGCAACACAGGCTATAAGTTGCCGCGTGATGGCGGCTTCTAACACGACCCCTAGGGCAAAAAGCAAGCTTTTTGCGGGGTCTAGCGCCGGAACAGTACCGGGATACTGACGAATTCCATGAGCGAGCGGGCGTATTTTGACTGGAATGCTACCGCACCCCTGCGGGAGGGTGCGCGCACGGCATTGGCCGCTGCGCTTGCCCTGACCGGCAATGCCTCCTCCGTCCACGCTGAAGGCAGGGCTGCCCGCCGATTGGTTGAAGAGGCGCGCGAAAAAGTGGCGAGTTTGGTCGGCGCCGAGGCTAAAAACGTCACGTTCACCAGTGGTGCCACCGAGGCCAACATGCTGGCGCTGACGCCGGCGATCGAGGTTGCCGGCCTAAAGCATTGGCGCGACCGGCTTTTTGTCTCCGCGATCGAGCACCCCTCGGTGCGCAGCGGCGGCCGCTTTGCTGCCGATGCGATCGAGGAGCTGCCGGTCACACCTGACGGTTTGCTCGATCTTCATGCTCTTAGAACTGTCATTGCTCGGGCCGAGCGTCCGTTGGTCTCGGTGATGCTCGCCAATAACGAAACCGGTATCGTTCAGCCAATCGCGGAAATCGCGCAGATCGTGCATTCCGCCAACGGCGTGTTGCACGTCGACGCGGTGCAGGGCCCCGGCCGCATCGATTGCCGTATTGCCGAAATCGGCGCCGACCTAATGAGCCTGTCCGCGCACAAGCTCGGCGGGCCGCAGGGTGCCGGCGCGCTCATTCGCCGCGGCGATATCCATATCGCCGAGCCGCTGATCAAGGGCGGCGGCCAGGAGCGCTCGTTGCGCGCCGGAACCGAAAATGTAGCGGCGATTGCCGGATTTGGTGCCGCGGCGGTTGATGCTCAACATCAGACGGCCGCAGTGCGCATGACAGCGTTACGCGATCGGTTGGAAGCGGACCTCAAGGCCGTGACGCCGCAGGCGGTGATTTTCGGCAAGGGCCTGGCGCGGCTGCCCAATACGACTTTGTTCGCGGTTCCCGGCATCAAGGCGGAGACCGCGATTATCGCGTTCGATCTCAACGATATAGCGGTGTCCTCGGGTTCCGCCTGCTCGTCCGGCAAGGTGCAGGCCTCGCACGTGCTGGCTGCGATGGGCGTGGAACCGGCACTTTCACGCGGCGCCGTCCGCATCAGCCTCGGCTGGAGCACTAGCGAAGCGGATGTCGAACGGCTGCTAAATGCTTGGAATACGATGATTTCGTCACTACCTAACAAGCATGCCAATGCCGCATGACGCGGCTTCACCAGGAATGATCGCAACGCGCTAAGCGAGACGACCATAACCGACAAATCCAACCCGCGGTCCTTGCAACCGTGAGCGGAGGGAACAATGCCGGCCGTACAAGAGACCGTCGATCAGGTCCGACTGATTGATGTTGATCAATACAAATATGGGTTCGTCACCGATATCGAATCCGACAAGGCCCCCAAGGGCCTGTCGGAGGACACCGTCCGTTTCATCTCGGCCAAGAAGAACGAGCCGAAGTGGATGCTGGAGTGGCGGCTGGAAGCCTTCAAGCGCTGGCTGACCATGCGCGAGCCGACCTGGGCGCGTGTCGACTATCCGAAGATCGATTACCAGAACGCCTATTATTATTCGGCGCCGAAGAAGAATGCGCTGGCTTCCCTCGACGAAGTCGATCCGCAGATTCTGGAAACCTACAAAAAGCTCGGCATTCCGCTGCGTGAGCAGGAAATCCTCGCCGGCGTCGTGCGGCCGGAGGGCGAGCGGCGCGTGGCGGTCGATGCCGTGTTCGACTCCGTTTCGGTCGCGACCACCTTCAAGGAAGAGCTGAAGAAGGCCGGCGTGATCTTCATGCCGATGTCGGAGGCGATCCGCGAGCATCCCGAACTCGTCAAAACGTATCTCGGCTCTGTCGTGCCAGTGACCGACAATTTCTTTGCGACGTTGAATTCCGCGGTATTCTCCGACGGCTCGTTCGTCTACGTGCCGCCGGGCGTGCGCTGCCCGATGGAGCTGTCGACCTATTTCCGCATCAACGAGGCCAATACCGGCCAGTTCGAGCGCACGCTGATCATCGCCGACAAGGGCGCTTACGTCAGCTATCTCGAAGGCTGCACCGCGCCAATGCGCGACGAGAACCAGTTGCATGCCGCGGTCGTCGAATTGGTCACGCACGACGACGCCGAGATCAAATATTCGACGGTGCAGAACTGGTATCCGGGCGATGCCGACGGCAAAGGCGGCATCTTCAACTTCGTCACCAAGCGCGGCGACTGCCGCGGCGCGCGCTCGAAAATTTCGTGGACCCAGGTTGAGACCGGCTCGGCCATCACCTGGAAATATCCGAGCTGCATTCTGCGCGGCGATAATTCACGCGGCGAGTTCTATTCGATAGCGATCTCGAACGGCCGCCAGCAGGTCGACAGCGGCACCAAGATGATTCACCTGGGCAAGAACACCACCAGCCGCATCATCTCCAAGGGCATCGCGGCGGGCAAATCCAATAATACCTATCGCGGACTGGTGTCGGCGCACCGCAAGGCCACGAACGCTCGTAATTTCACCAATTGCGATTCGCTGTTGATCGGCCCCGACTGCGGCGCGCATACCGTGCCCTATATTGAGGCGAAGAATTCCTCCGCCACTTTCGAGCACGAGGCCACCACCTCGAAAATCTCCGAAGACATGCTGTTCTATTGTCGTCAGCGCGGCATGTCGGCGGAAGAGGCGACCGCGCTGGTGGTCAACGGCTTCGTCAAGGACGTTCTGCAGCAGCTGCCGATGGAGTTCGCGGTCGAGGCGCAGAAGCTGATCTCGATCTCGCTCGAAGGCAGCGTGGGCTGACGATCATGACGCGTTATTGGTTCAAACCAAAAAGTTATGGCTACGGCGCGACGCCGATCACCTGGGAAGGCTGGGTGGTGACGTTCGTTGCTGCCGCCGCCGTGGCGGGTTCGGTGGTCGTGATGGAACTGTTGGTGGACAAATCCGACCTTACCGCCTGGCTGGTATGGGTGGCGCTGATTGCGGCGGTCACCTGGTGGTTCATCCAATTCAGCCGCCGGCGAACCGACGGCGAATGGCGGTGGCGTTGGGCAGGGACCCGGACGCGCCGAAAACCTAAATGATCTTTTCAAGTTTGTGAGGACGCGAACGTGGCACTGTTGGAAGTCAAAAATCTGCATGTCGAGGTCGAGGACAAGAAAATCCTCAACGGCCTGACGCTGAGCATCGAGAAGGGCCAGGTCGCGGCCATCATGGGCCCGAACGGCTCGGGCAAGTCGACGCTCGCCTATGTGCTTGCCGGCAAGGACAACTACAAAGTCACTGACGGCGATGTGCTGCTCGAGGGCGAGAGCATTCTCGGCATGGCGCCGGACCAGCGCGCCGCCAAGGGCCTGTTCCTGGCGTTCCAGTATCCGGTCGAAGTGCCGGGCGTCGCCACCATGACCTTCCTGCGCACCGCGCTCAACGCGCAGCGCAAGGCGCGCGGCGAGAGCGAGTTCTCCACGCCGGATTTCATGAAGCGGGTGCGCGAGACCTCCGCCCATCTCGGCATCGATGCGGAAATGCTGCGCCGCGCGGTCAATGTCGGCTTCTCCGGCGGCGAGAAGAAGCGCAACGAAATCCTGCAGATGGCGGTGCTGGAGCCGCGCCTCGCCGTGCTCGATGAGACCGATTCCGGGCTCGATATTGACGCGCTCAAGGTCGTTTCGGAAGGCGTCAACCGGCTGCGCTCGCCTCAGCGCTCGATGATCGTAATCACGCATTATCAGCGGCTGCTCAATTACATCGTGCCTGACGTGGTGCACGTGATGGCCAAAGGCAAAGTCGTGAAATCGGGCGGCAAGGAACTGGCGCTCGAGTTAGAGGCCACCGGCTATGCGCAATTCTCGGACGAGGCGGCGTGATGACCGCGGAGTTGCGCACCATTAAGACCGCGGCCGAGCAGGGTCTGGCCGCTGCCTATGCGGCGGCGCGCGACAAGCTGCCCGGCAAGGACACGGCTCTGCGTGACGCCGCGTTCAAGCGCTTCGATGCGCGCGGGCTGCCGCACCGGCGCGTCGAGGAATGGAAATACACCGATCTGCGCGTGCTGATGCGCGACGCCAAGCCGCTGGCGGGTCCGGCGGGAGCAAAGCCGAAAGGCGGCATTCCGACCATCCTGACCGGCGTCGATGCGGACGTTATCGCTGTCGTCAACGGCCGCTATGAATCTTCCTGGAGCGATAGCAACGCTCACGATCCGGGCCTCACGATCGATGAGCTTTTCAAATTTCTTAGCGAAAATCCAGGCTACCGGCTCAGCCATGTTCCCGGCAGCGATGACACCGCACTGTCGCTCAACACCGCTTTCATGAGCGGCGGCGTGGCGCTGCGCGTCAAAGGCAAGATCGCCAAGCCGATCCATATCGCGCATGTGTTTACCGGCGATGCCGCCGCCGCGATGTATCCACGCGTGGTGGTGATCATCGAGCCGGGCGCGCAGGTCACGCTGATCGAATCATTCATCGGCCCCGAGGGCCTCGATTATCAGGTCAATTCGGCGCTCGAACTGACCATCGGCGACAAGGCTCATGTCGATCACATCAAAATCGGCTGCGACGGCGGTGCGGCGTTGCGTGTCTCGACGCTCGGCGTCTCTGCCGCCGGCAAAGCGAACTACAACGATTTCGCCTTCACCCTTGGCGGCGCGGTGGTGCGCAACCAGACCTTCGTGCGCTTCGGCGGCGAGGGCGCGCAAGCACTGCTCGGCGGTGCCAGCCTGCTCAAGGGCCGCCAGCACGTCGACAACACGTTGGTGATCAATCACGCCGCTCGCGGCTGCACCAGCCGCGAGCGGTTCAAGTCGGTGCTCGATGGCGAAAGCCACGGCATTTTCCAGGGTAAGATCATCGTCGAGCAACATGCCCAGAAAACCGATGCCAAGATGATGACCCGGGCGTTGTTGTTGTCGGATGAGGCGGAAGCGGACAACAAGCCGGAGCTGGAAATCTTTGCCGACGACGTGCAATGCGGCCATGGCGCCACCGTTGGCGCCTTGGACGAAGGGCTCAAATTCTATCTGATGTCGCGCGGTATTCCGGAAAAGGAAGCCGAAGCGCTGCTGGTGCAGGCCTTCATCGACGAAGTGTTGGAAGAGATCGCTCATGAGGGCGTGCGCCGGGCGCTGATGTTTGCGGCGCTCAAATGGCTCGGGAGCCGGTCATGACAACTCATCCGGCGGTTAGCAATGGGTCCTACGACGTCGCTAAAATTCGCGCGGATTTTCCGGCACTGGCGCTTAAAGTCTATGGCAAGTCGCTGGTCTATCTCGACAACGCGGCTTCGGCGCAGAAGCCCAAACAAGTGCTCGAGCGGATTGAGCGCGCTTACACCGAGCAATACGCCAATGTGCACCGCGGGCTGCATTACCTCGCCAACGAGGCGACCGAGGCTTACGAAGGCGCGCGCGAAACCGTGCGCGGGTTTTTAAACGCGGAGAAGAAAGAAGAAATCATCTTCACCCGCAACGCCACCGAAGCGATCAACCTGGTGGCCTATACGTTCGGACGCGAGCGCATCACGCCGGGCGACGAGATCGTGCTCTCGATCATGGAGCATCACTCCAACATCGTGCCCTGGCATTTCTTGCGCGAGCGGCACGGCGCGGTGATCAAATGGGCGCCGGTCGACGATGAAGGCAATTTCCTGATCGACGAATTCGAGAAGTTGCTCGGCCCGCGCACCAAACTGGTCGCGATCACCCATATGTCGAACGCGCTCGGCACGGTGGTTCCCGTCAAGGAAGTCATCAAGCGCGCGCATGCGCGTGGCATCCCAGTGCTGGTCGACGGCGCGCAAGGCGGGGTCCATCTGGATGTCGACGTGCGCGATCTCGATTGCGATTTCTACGCTATCACCGGCCACAAGCTTTATGGCCCGACCGGGATCGGCGTGCTGTACGGAAAATACGATCTGCTCGCGGCTATGCCGCCGTTCAATGGCGGAGGCGAAATGATCCAGGAAGTGTTCCAGGACCGCATCACCTATGGAACGCCGCCGCACCGCTTTGAGGCCGGCACGCCGCCGATCGTGCAAGCGATCGGACTGGGCGCCGCCATCAACTATGTTCAATCGATCGGCAAAGCGCGCATCCGCTCCCACGAAGGCGCGCTGGTCAAATACGCGCATGAGCAGCTGGGTGCGATCAATTCGCTGCGCATCATCGGCCGGGCGCCGGACAAAGGGCCAATCGTGTCGTTCGAGATCAAGGGCGCGCATCCACACGATGTCGCGACCATCATCGACCGCGAGGGGGTGGCGGTGCGCGCCGGCACCCATTGCGTGATGCCGTTGCTTGCCCGCTATGGCCTGACCGCCACGTGCCGGGCGTCGTTTGCGATGTATAATACCAAGGATGAGGTGGACATTCTGGTCGCCTCACTCGCCAAGGCGCAGGAATTTTTCGCATGAGTGATGAAACGCCCAAAGTTGAAATAGCCGCCGCGCCAGAACGGACGCAGGAAAACGCCAACGTGACCGGTTCGGCCACGATGCCGCAGGCCGAGCTCAACCGGCTGACCGACGACATCATCGCCGGCTTGAAGACCGTCTACGACCCGGAAATCCCGGCCGACATTTACGAAATCGGCCTGATCTACAAGATCGATATCGGCGACGACCGGGCGGTGAAAATCGATATGTCACTGACCTCGCCGAATTGCCCGTCGGCGCAGGAACTCCCCATCATGGTGGAGAATGCGGTTTCCAGCGTGCCGGGCGTCAAGGAAGCCAAGGTGACGGTGGTATGGGACCCGCCTTGGGATCCGAGCCGGATGTCGGACGAGGCCCGACTCGTGCTCAATATGTGGTAATTTGCACGTCAACGACTAGATAGGATTCGATGACAATGGCCACCCCTCGACCCCGACCCCAGGTGATGAAGCTCACCGCCGCCGCCGCGTTGCGCATCAAGGATGTGATGGCACGGGCCGAGCGGCCGGTCGCCGGTGTGCGCGTCGGCGTCAAGAACGGCGGCTGCGCCGGCATGGAATACACCATGGAATATGCCGACGCCGTGAAGCCGACCGACGAAGTGGTCGAGGACAAGGGCGTCAAGATCATGGTCGATCCGAAAGCCGTGCTGTTTTTGCTCGGCACCGAGATGGACTACAAGGCCGAGAAATTGTCCGCCCAGTTCATTTTCAATAATCCGAATCAGACCGGGTCGTGCGGCTGCGGCGAATCCGTGCAGCTCACGCCGTCCAAAGACGCGGCGAAATAATCCAGCTTTGAATTGTCGATGTTAGGCGACCTGCATCGCCGCGCTGCCGGCGGTGACTTCCGGGTCGGTTTCGCACATCACGCGATTGCGGCCGTGGCGCTTGGCGGCGTACAGGCAGCCGTCGGTGCGCTCGATCAGCGACTGGGCCGTGTCGGTCTTGTGCAAGGTGGCGACGCCGATTGACACGGTGACGCGGCCCAAGTTCTCGCCGGTCGAGCGTTTCATCAGTTCCTTGGTCATAACCGCGCGGCGGATGTGGTCGGCGACCGTGATCGCCGAGCGCAGCACCGTGTTGGGCAGGATGATCGCGAATTCCTCGCCGCCGTAGCGCGCGGTGGTGTCCCGGCCCTTGACGTTGGCCTTCATCGACATCGCCACCAGACGGAGCACCTGGTCGCCGGTGAGATGGCCGAAACTGTCGTTGAAATTCTTGAAATGGTCGATGTCGGTCAGCATCAGCGACAGGGCTTCGTTCCGGTCGCGCGCCTCCGCGATGGCCTTTTCCAGCGTGACGTCGAAGAATTTGCGGTTTGACAGCTGGGTCAGCGGATCGGTCAGGCTTTCGCTGCGCACCGCCTCGAGATTGGCGTGCAAATCGAGTATTTCCCGCTTCGACGCGGTGAGCCGCTCTTCCAGCTTCTGGTTGGAGACTTCCATGTCCTTGGCGGTGTGCACCAGGCTTTCGACGATCATGCGAAGGCCCTCGCGGTCCTTCGACTGGTCGATTTTCTCGGACATGCCGGCGAGGCTCTCGGTGTAGTTGGAGGCGGAACCGGCGGCGGTGTCGATCATCGACATCACCTGCTCGATCTCGCCTTGGACCTGGCTGCCGACCTCGTCGATCCGGTCGGTTAGCCGGGTCGGGGATAGATAGGTCGAATAAATGGTTTCGAGGTTGTCTTCGCCGAGCACGCCGCTGGCCTTGAGCGTCTCGTTGATTTTCTGATTGAGCGAAGGGTGATAGCCGGTGGCGTAGGCGTACCAAATCTCGAAATTGCGCGGCGTCGCCGCCTGACGCAGCGCCTTGATCTGGCCGAGCGCGATTTCCGCGAACGCCATCGTGCGTTCGTGTTCGTCAGCCGCCTCAGCCATCTCCAACCCCCCTAGACGAGCGTCCTGCCCGCAGGCCTGCATACGCAGCGCGGCCAAATGGCCGCGTCGCGCCCATAAGGACGGTATGGGAGGGATATGAATCGGCGGTAAATTCGGAACCGGTTGCAGCGCAATATTTGAGTGCGGCCGATTGCGAAAGTGCCTGTTTATCAGGCTTTGAGCGATACCGGGCGGAGCAAGAAGGCGGGCAGGTGGCTGCCGTCGGATTCTGCGGCCAGGTCATTTGGTGGCTGAGGCCGTGGTGGCTGCGCGGGCGCTGTTGCCTGCGGACGAGGCTGGGCGGCGGCGCGCGGCTGTTCGTTTTCCGCACCCGGCTTGGGCTGGCGATTGCGGCCATGGTCTCGGCCTTGCTCGCGTCCTTGGCCGCGGTTGCGTCCGCCGCGCTGGCTGCGCTCGCCTTCGCGCGGCCGGCTTTCGCGGACCTCACCGGCCTCGGCCGGTGGCGGCTCGCCCATCCAGGGAATGGTCTGGCCGATCAGCTTCTCGATGGCCGAGACAGCCTTGCCGTCGATCGGCGCGACGATGGTGATGGCGGTGCCGCTTAAGCCGGCGCGGCCGGTGCGGCCGATGCGATGGACATAATCGTCCGGGTGATGCGGCACGTCGAAATTGAAGATGTGGCTGACCGCGGGGATATCGAGGCCGCGGGCGGCGACGTCGGAGGCGATCAGCAGCTTGGCCTCGCCGTTCCGGAAAGCGTCGAGCGCGGCGGTGCGCGCCGATTGATCAAGATCGCCGTGCAGCGCAACCGCGTTAAACTTGTGCTGGACCAGCGAGCGGTGCAGTTGCGCGACCTCGCGCTTGCGGTTGCAGAATATGATGGCGTTCTTGAAGCTTCCCGCCGAGCGGATCAGGCGGCGCAACGTGTCGCGTTTGTCGTGCCCCTCGCGTCCGGTGGCGACCAGCAATTGCGTGATGGTGGTGGCCGCCGTGGCGGGTTTCGACACTTCAACGCGCACAGGATTGTGCAGGAAGGTGTCGGCGATGCGCTGGATTTCCGGCGGCATGGTAGCGGTGAAAAACAGCGTCTGGCGGGTGAACGGCACCAGCTTGCCGATGCGTTCGATGTCGGGGATGAAGCCCATGTCCAACATACGGTCGGCTTCGTCGATAATAAGCAGCTCGCAGCCGGAAAGCAGCAACTTGCCGCGCTCGGAATGGTCGAGCAGGCGGCCGGGCGTCGCTATCAGCACGTCGACGCCGCGCAACAGCTTGGCGTTCTGATCGTCGAACGAGACGCCGCCGATGATCAGCGCGACGTTGAGCTTGTGGTTCTTGCCGTATTTTTCGAAATGGTCGGCGACCTGCGCTGCGAGTTCGCGCGTCGGCTCAAGAATAAGCGTGCGCGGCATTCGCGCGCGGGCGCGGCCTTGCTCGAGCATCGTGAGCATCGGCAGAACGAAAGCGGCGGTCTTGCCGGTACCGGTTTGCGCGATGCCAAGCACGTCGCGGCGCGCGAGCACGTGCGGGATGGCTTGTTCTTGAATGGGGGTGGGGGTCTTGTAGCCGGCCGATTCAATGGCCGCGATAACTTTGGCGGATAAGCCAAGATGGGAAAAAGACATATAACCTCTAGCTGGGACCGCCCGGCGCCCGCGCCGGAATTGAAAAACGGGTTTCGATGCGCGGGAATGGACGGTCGAATCTTGTTCGAAGCCGTTTCGAGCGCAACATAGGCGCGCGCGGCCGAAAGTCAATGCTGGGGCTATGCAATAAGTCTCGTTAACGCTTAATCTTTTCCTCACAGGAGGGTCTTAATGACGCAATCTTTACCGCTCGTATTGGTGCCGGGACTGACGTGCACGGCGCGTCTTTACGCCCCGCAAATCGCCGCGCTCTGGCCGTTCGGGCAGGTGACCGTCGCGGATCATCGCCGCGATGAGGACATGGCGGCGATCGCCGCACGCATCCTGTCGAACGCGCCGCCGCGCTTCGCACTTTGTGGCCTGTCGATGGGCGGCTACATCGCCCTCGCCATGATGCGGCTCGCGCCCGAGCGCATCGTGAAGCTGGCGCTGCTCGACACGTCGGCGCGCCCCGACACGCCGGAGCAAACAGAAGGACGCAAAGCGCAGATAGCCATGGCGCAATCGGGCCGCTACGGCGAGATTCCGGATCTGTCGATTCCGCGCTATTTGAACGCGAAGCATCAGCGCGAGGACCTCCTGACGGCGGTCGTGCGTCAGATGATTGCCGAGACCGGGCCGGAAGCATTCGTGCGACAGCTCAACGCAATCATATCGCGGCCGGATTCGCGGCCGCTGCTGGCGTCGATCAAGTGTCCGACTTTGGTTCTGGTCGGCGCGGACGATGTCGCGACGCCGCCGGAACTCAATAAGGAAATCGCCGCCGGGATTCCCGGTGCGAAACTTACGGTCATCCCCGACAGCGGGCATCTGACCACCCTCGAGCAGCCCGAGGCGGTGAATGTGGCGCTCGTCGAATGGCTTGGCACCTAACATGGCGGTCGAACCGAAAACGCAGCCGCGCGTTGTAACGACGTCATGACCATGACTAAGGCCAGCGACACTGCCGGAGTTATTGCGCCGCCGCCGCTTATCGCGCTGGCGGCGCTGTTGCTTGGCCTGGCGCTGGATTGGCTGATGCCGGCCTATGTTCTAACGGTGCTGCTGACGTTCGACGCCCGAATGGTGCTCGGCGTCTTGCTGGTAGCGGCGGGTTGCGCGCTCCCCATCTCTGCCAGAAGCATTTTCGTCGGGCTTGGCACCAATGTGAATCCTTTCAAACCTGCGCGCGCCCTTGCGACTGGTGGTGTCTACGCGCATGTGCGCAATCCGATGTATCTCGGCATGGCGCTCATCGTCGCCGGGCTCGGCATTGCGCTGGCCTCGGACTGGACGCTGGTGATGCTGCTGCCGGCCATGCTGGTCATACATTTTGGTGTCGTCGCGAGAGAGGAGCGCTATCTCGAAGCCAAATTCGGCGAGGCCTACCGGCAATACAAAGCACATGTGCCGCGTTACGGCTGGCCGGGCTAACCCGCGCGAAATATCCAAGTCTTTCCAGCAATCGTCCATTTGCGCGGCGCCAGCGTTACTCTATAGGACGTTCAACTGTCCGCCGGGAATCAACGCATGCGCACGCAAGTCGGCATCATCGGAGCAGGGCCGGCCGGGCTGGTGCTGGCGCGGCTGCTGCACCTTGCCGGTATCGAGTCGATCGTCATCGAGAACCGCAACCGCGATTACATCGAGAACCGCATCCGCGCCGGATTGATCGAGCATTGGGCGGCCGACCTTCTGACTGAGTTGGGCGTCGACGAGCGCATGAAGCGCGAGGGCGTTCAGCACTGGGGCAGCAATATCGGGATAAACGGCGACCTGCACCGGATCGATTTCAAGGCGCTGGTCAACAAGCGCGTCACCATCTACGGCCAGCAGGAGATCGTGAAGGATATGCTGGAGCGCCGGCTCGCCGATGGCGGGCCGCTGCTGTTCGAAGTCGACGGCGTCAGCATCCATGACGTGACGACCAAGCAACCGAAAATCCGATTCACCCATGACGGCAAAGCGCAGGAGATCGTCTGCGACTTCATCGCCGGCTGCGACGGTTTCCACGGCATTTGCCGGCCGAGCTTTCCTGATGGTGTGCTCAACGTGTTCGAGCGCGACTATCCGTTCGGTTGGCTCGGCATCTTGTCGGAATCAGCCCCGCCGGATCACGAATTGATCTATTCCTACACCGACCGCGGCTTCGCGCTTTACACCATGCGCTCGATGTCGGTGGCGCGGCTTTATCTGCAATGCGATCACGACGAGGACATCGAGAACTGGCCGGATGCCCGCATCTGGGATGAGCTGCACAAGCGGCTCGGTGGCGCACGCCAGCTTGCGGAAGGCAATATCCTGCAGAAGGGCGTCACGCCGATGCGCAGCTTCGTGGTCGAGCCGATGCAGCACGGGCGGCTGTACCTCGCCGGCGATAGTGCCCATATCGTGCCGCCGACCGGCGCCAAGGGCATGAATCTGGCTTTTGCCGACGTGGTGTTTTTATCGCGCGCGCTCAATGCGCATTACAAACAGAAGCGCGACGATCTGCTGGAAAATTATTCGGCGACCTGCTTGCGGCGGGTGTGGAAGGCGCAGCGCTTTTCGTGGTGGATGACGCAGATCATGCACCGCTTCCCGCATGAGACTGCATTCGATCGCCGGCGTCAGCTCGCCGATCTCGATTATCTCGTCGGTTCCGACGCCGCCGCCAAATCGCTGGCCGAGCAATATGTCGGGCTGCCGATCTAGTCCTGCAATACCACGCGTAGCGGCCGGATGAGCAGTGTGATCGCCAGCCCGGCTAGGGCGGAAATGATCGCGAGCATTAGGAAAAAACCGGGCTTGGTCATACTCGACCAGAAAGTGCCGAGATAGCCGGCCAGAAAGCCGCCGATGAAGCTGGTCGCCAGCCACACGCCCATCATCATCGACAACAAGTGCAAGGGTGCGACTTTGGTGACCAGCGAAAGACTGGTCGGCGACAAATAAAGCTCACCGACGGTGAGGACGACGAAATAGACAAAAAGCCACAGCCAGCTCGCGTGCGTGCCGCCGGATACGACGGCGGCGGTGACCAGCAGCAGATAAGCAAGGGCGGCTAGAAAACAGCCGATCGCCATCTTGGCCACCGTCGATGGCTCGCGCGCGCGTTGGCGACGCCACAGCGCGACGATGAAGGGCGTGAAGGCGAAAATCATGAACGGATTAAGCGCCTGGAACCATGTGACTGGGATTTCGAAGCCGAGAGCGTGGCGGTCGGTGTGCTCGCTCGCCCACAGCACGATGGTGTTGCCCTGCTGCTCGTAGATTCCCCAGAACAGACTGACCGGCAGGAACAACAGCAAGAGTGCGACGATCGATTGCCATCCGGTGCGATCGAGCGGCGCGTGCGTCGCCTCTCGTCTGGCGAAGGCGTCGCGCGGCAGCGTCGGCGCAGCGAACAGATAAATGATCAGGCCGATGGTCATGCCGACGCCGGCGGCAGCAAAGCCGTAGTGCCAGCCAAGCTCCTCGCCGAGGGTTCCGCATACCAGCGGTGCCAGAAAGGCGCCGAGATTGATGCCGACGTAGAAAATCGAGAAGGCGCTGTCGCGGCGGCGGTCGTCGAGCGCGTAGAGCGAGCCGACCTGGGTCGAGATATTCGGCTTGAACGCGCCGTTGCCGAGAATGAGCACGCCAAGCGCGAACAAAAACAGATGCTCGAACGCCATCATGAAGTGGCCGGCCGCCATCAGGCTGGCGCCGAGAATGACAGTGCGGCGCTGGCCGAGCACGCGGTCGGCCAGAAAACCGCCGAGGATCGGCGTGAGATAAACCAGCCCAGTGTAGAAGCCGTAGATCTGCGAGGCGAGCGGTTGGACGTCGAGTGGGCCGAACACGAATTCCAGCGCGCTGCGAAACGCGCCAAGGCCGACCACCTGCCCGGCGCGCTGCGGGTCGAGCAGATATTTAACCATGTAGAGGACGAGCAGCGCGCGCATCCCGTAATATGAGAAGCGCTCCCACATCTCGGTCGCGAACAAAAAAGTGAGGCCGCGTGGATGACCGAACAGGTCGCCGCCACGCGGCGCGCGGGCGACTGTGGCAGGCGATGCGCTCATGCCGCGATGGTAGCACATCGCGATAAAGCCATTTCCGAATGCGAATGACCGGTATAGGGTTTTGCCAACAAGGCTCAAGACGGGTGGGGGAAACATGGCGAGAAAAATGATAAACATCGTGTCGGGTGCGCTGGCGGCGTTGCTCGTGCTGTTTGTCGGCGCAGCCCGCGCGGAAGATGCCTATCCCAACCGCGCCATCCATTTCATCGTCGGTTTTGCCGCCGGCGGTGGCAACGACATATTCGCGCGTCTGGTGGTGCAGAAATTCCAGGAAAATACCGGCGCCACCGCGGTCATCGAAAATAAGGTCGGCGCCGGCGGCCGGATCGCGGCGGAATATGCCTCGCGCGCGACGCCCGACGGGTACACGGTGCTGGTCGGCGCTACCGGGCAAATGTCGATCGCCGCCGCGATCTATCCCAATCTCGCCTACCATCCGACCAAGAGTTTCATTCCGCTCAACATGATTGCCTCGTTCCCGCTGGTGATGGTGGTGCCGGTGGACCACCCCGCCAAATCGGTGAAGGAGATGGTGGCCTGGGCCAAGGCCAATCCCGACAAATCGAATTACGGAACCTCGTCGCCGGCCTTCACGATTGCCAGTGAACTGCTCAAGCTCAAGACGGGAATGCCGGCGACGGCGATTCCGTTCAAGGGCACCAACGAATCGGCGCTGTGCGTGATCAGCGCGCAGTGTCTATTTACCATCGCCGACGGACCGCCGACGATTCCGCTAGTCAAGGGCGGCAAGTTGCGTGCGTTGGCGGTGACCGGTTCCGCGCGTTCGCCGGAAATTCCCGAAGTTCCCAGTATGGCGGAGGCCGGCTACCCCGACGTCGACACCCATCTGTGGAGCGGCTTCTTCGTGCCGGTCGGAACTCCGGCGCCGATCGTCGCCAAGCTCACCACGGAACTCGCTCGGGCGCTGGCCGACCCGGGGGTACAGAGCGGCTTGAAAAAAATGGCGGTCACGCCGGGCGGTCCGGTCGGCGATGCGTTCAAGAAATTGATCGACGCCGACATCAAGTCGTTCGGCGACGTGGTGACGGCGGCGAAGCTGACGTTCCCGCAATAAAAACATCACAGGTCAATTAATTCGGCGCGGCGATGGGCCGTTTGATTGCCGCCGCGCGACGCGCTGCTATGGTTGCGGTGCAGTTTTTTCATTGAGTTGATGGAGCGGCGGCGGCATGCGAATTATGGCGGTCATGATATTTGCGGCCGCGGCCGCCATGCCCATCGCCGCCGAGGCCGCATCGGTCGGCGAATTGTTCCAGCAGTTTAAGCTCTTCGGAACCTGGGCGCCCGATTGCGGGCAGCCGGCCTCGCCGGCCAACGTGCGTGTGACCATCACGACACCGAGCGCAGGGCAGGTGCTCGAAGACCACGATCTCGGTTCCGGATTTGCGGTCAACCGCTACAGCATGCTGTCGGCGGAACGACTTTCCGATGAGCGATTATCGGTTGAGACGATCTTGCAGCCCGGCAATGACGCCGAGGATCATGAGCGGCTGATCTTCCTGGTGCGCGGCCCGACGCGGCGCACGATGTTCAATCAGCCGGACGGCGGGGCTGTGCGGGTAAAGGGCGGCATCGCGCTGCCGGGCGGCAGCAAGACACCGGTGCTGAGGAAGTGCGAATAGAGTCCGCCGTCACACGTCCAGCAAATCCGCGCTGGCGAATTCGGCGTTTTCCTGGATGAAGTCGAAGCGCGCTTCGGCCTTGTTGCCCATCAACCGCTCGACCGATTTTGCGGTCGCCTTGCTGTCCTTGTCGGCCAGCATCACCCGCAGCAGCGTGCGCTTGGAAGGATCCATGGTGGTTTCCTTCAGCTGCGCGGCCATCATTTCGCCGAGGCCCTTGAAGCGGGACACTTCCACCTTGGCATTGGCGTTGAATTCCTTCTTGAGCAATTGCTCTTTGTGCTTGTCGTCGCGCGCGTAGACGATCTTGCCACCGTGTTGCAGGCGATAGAGCGGCGGCACCGCGAGATAAAGCCGGCCGGCATCGATCAGCTTTTGCATTTGGCGATAAAAGAACGTGATCAGCAACGAGGCGATATGGGCGCCGTCGACGTCGGCGTCGGTCATGATGATGACCTTCTCGTAGCGCAAATCCTTCTCGTGGAAATGCGCGCCGGTGCCGCAGCCGAGCGCCTGGATCAGATCGGCGAGCTGCGCGTTCTGCGCCAGCTTATCCTTGCCCGCGCTGGCGACGTTCAAGATTTTGCCGCGCAGCGGCAGCACGGCTTGCGTGCGGCGGTCGCGCGCCTGTTTGGCCGAACCGCCGGCGCTGTCGCCCTCGACGATGAAAATCTCCGAGCCTTCCGAGGCCGACGATGAGCAATCGGCGAGCTTGCCGGGCAGTCGGAGCTTGCGCACCGCGGACTTGCGCGCGATGTCTTTTTCCTGACGGCGGCGCAGCCGCTCCTCGGCGCGCTCGATGACGAAATCCAAGAGCTTCGTGGCCTGCAGCGGATTGCCGGACAGCCAATGGTCGAACGGGTCCTTGATCGCCTGTTCAACGATTTTCTGCGCGCCGGCGGTGGCCAGCCGGTCCTTGGTCTGGCCCTGGAATTCAGGCTCACGGATGAACACCGACAGCATGCAGCCGGCGCCGGTCATGACGTCTTCGCTGGTCACGTCCTTGGCGCGCTTTTCCTGGCCGGCGCGCGCGGCGTGATCCTTCAAGCCGCGCAGCAGCGCGGTGCGAAGTCCTGACTCGTGGGTGCCGCCGTCGGGCGTCGGGATCGTGTTGCAATATGATTGCAGGAAACCATCGGCGTCGGCGGTCCAGGCCACCGCCCATTCGACCGCGCCGTGACGGCCGGTCTTGCCGGCGCTGCCAGTGAAAATGTCGGGATGTACCAGCGTGGCATCGGCCAGGTTGCTGGCGAGATAGTCCTTCAGTCCGTTGGCAAAATGGAAGGTGGCTTTCTCAGGGACATCCGCGACGCCCTTGAGCAGCGCCTTGTCGCAATGCCAGCGGATCTCGACGCCGCCGTAGAGGTAGGCTTTCGAGCGCGCCATCTTGAACACGCGCTCGGCCTGGAACGCAGCCTTCGGTCCAAAAATCTGCGGATCGGGCTTGAAGCGAATTTTGGTGCCGCGCCGGTTGGGTGCGCGGCCGGCTTTTTCCAGCTTGCCCTTCGGCTTGCCGCGCTCGAACGCCATCCGGTAGAGCTGTTGCTCACGCGCGACTTCGACTTCCATGCGCTCGGACAAAGCATTCGCCACCGAGACGCCGACGCCGTGCAGGCCGCCGGAGGTCTCATAAACTTTCGAATCGAATTTGCCGCCGGCGTGCAGCGTGCACATGATCACTTCGAGCGCGGACTTGTTCTTGTATTTGGGATGCGGATCAACCGGAATGCCGCGGCCGTTGTCGGTGACGGTGACGAAACCGTTCGCCTCCATCTCGACTTCGATCCAGTCGGCGTGGCCGGCCAGTGCCTCGTCCATCGAATTGTCGATTACTTCGGCGAATAGATGGTGCAGTGCCTTCTCGTCGGTACCGCCGATATACATGCCGGGGCGGCGGCGGACCGGCTCGAGCCCCTCCAGCACCTCGATATGTTTGGCGGTGTAGCCGGATTCAGCGCTTGCGCCGCGCGTGGCCTTGGCGCGGGCGGCGGCCTTGGTCGCGCCGCGCGGCTTGCGCGCGCTCGATTTGGCGGCTCGGGGGGCGGTGTCAAACAGATCGGGCTGTTTTGACGGTTTTTTCTTGGTCGCGGATTTGGCCATGCGGTCCAGCAGATGGGTATGGGGCGAATCGCTTGCCGGTGAATATGCCACGAAGTCGCCGGAACAGTGACCGTCGACCGCCGTTAACGGGGGTGGGCAGCGGCTATTTCGGCGGCATTTCCGGAGGTTTGAGTGGATTTCCCCAACGGCAAACTCGGCCGGCGGCAGGTTTTGGCGGTCACCGATCCGCAGCCGGTCGTCGCGGTGTCTGGCCTATGGCGCACCGCCGCGCAGGCGGCGACCATCGGCATATTCGTCGTTCTTTTCATCGCGGCGCTCGACATGGCTCGGCCGATCGCGTTGCCGGCGGTTTCCGCCTTCGTGGTGACCATGATGCTCGGCCCGCTGTCGGCGCGCGCCGACCGGCTTGGCGTGCCGTCAGTAGTGACCGCGATCGCGCTGTGGCTGCTAGTGACCGTGGTGTTTTACGGACTAATCGTGCTGCTCTCGGCGCCGGTGGTGCAGTGGGCCGGCAAGGCGCCCGATATCGGCCGCAACATTCAGGAGAAATTGCGCGTCCTCGAACAGCCGCTCTCCGCTCTGCGCGATGTGCGCAACGCGTTGCTGCCGTCGGAGACGGACAAGGGCTTTGGCATTGACATTATGTCGGTGCTGCAGCCGGCGGTTGGCGTCGTGACGCCGGCGATCGGACAAGTCTTCGTTTTCTTCGGCGCGCTGTTCTTCATGCTGTTCGGCCGCAGCCGGATGCGGCACGTGATGGTGGCGTTCTTCCAGAAGCGCGAAGCGCGGCTGCGCATGCTGCGGATCATGAACGACATCGAGCACAATCTGACCGGCTATCTCAGCGTGGTGGCGATAATCAATATCGTCGTCGGTCTCGGTGCCGGCATCGTCGCCTGGGCCGTGGGCTTGCCCGATCCGCTGGCCTGGGGCGTGCTGGGTTTCGTTCTCAATTTCATTCCCTATATCGGCGCGCTGATCATGGAGCTCGGCATGTTCATGGTCGGGCTGGTGAGCTTTCCCTCGCTGAGTTACGCGCTGATCGCGCCGCTCGTATTTCTGGCGCTGGCCGTGCTGGAAGGGCATTTCGTCACCCCGAGCATTCTCGGCCGCCGCTTCACGCTCAATCCGCTCACGGTGTTCCTGTCACTGATCTTCTGGACCTGGTTGTGGGGACCGGTGGGCGCATTCCTGGCGGCGCCGCTGTTGATCGTCGGGCTGGTCGCGGTGATCCACCTGTTTCCCAAGCAGGCGCCAGAATTGCCCGAGTAGGCGACGCTGGCGGCGCCCGCAATGGCGGGCTAGACAGTGCGCGGCACGGGGCGGTTCGATTTCCGATGGAATTTCACGACTACGTTGAGCAAGTGATCGCCTTCGTGCGCGATAACGCAGCCTGGGCGCCCCCGATCGTCTTTGCGCTCGCCTTCGGGGAATCGCTCGCCTTCATCTCGCTTTTAATCCCGGCCTGGGGTGCCCTGGTCGCGATTGGCGCGCTGATCGGGCCGAGCGGCATCAATTTTTGGCCGGTGTGGATCGCAGGCGCGTTCGGCGCGGCGCTTGGCGATTGGCTGTCTTATTGGGTCGGGGTCAAGCTCGAATATTCAGTCGCGAAAATCTGGCCGCTATCGCGCCATCCCGAGTTGATCCCGCGTGGCGAGGCCTTCATGAGAAAATGGGGCGTGCCCGGCATTTTCATCGGGCGGTTTTTCGGGCCGCTGCGTGCCGTGGTGCCGCTGATCGCCGGAATTTTCGAGATGCCGTTCTGGCGGTTCCAGCTGGCAAATTTTTCGTCGGCCCTGGTGTGGGCCGCTGTGTTGCTCACACTCGGCGACGGGATTTCAGTTGGACTGCAATGGTTGTTGAACTGGTAACGTAAAAAATCCGCCGGGACGGATCGTCCCGGCGGAAATTGCAATCAAAGCATTTGTATTATTTTAGGCCCGCGACGCCGGCTTGCGAGATTGTGTCGTCCTGCGAGCCGCTGCCGCCGGAGACGCCGATGGCGCCGATGAGCTTGCCGCCGACGACCAGCGGATTGCCGCCGCGCGAACCGATGAAGGCGTCGCCGAGCGTCGGCAGATAGGAGAAGAACGCACCCTTGCCCATCAGCCGTTCGAACACGACGGTCGGGCGGCGATAGCGGGCGGCAGCGCGCGCTTTGTTCTGCGAAATGGTGACCGAAGCATACTGGCAAAGGTCCGGCTTTTCGAAATAGACCAGATCGCCCGATGGGCCGACAACCGCGATGCACATGCCCATCCATTTTCGCTTAGCAGCTTCGGCCGAGGCAGCGGCGGCAACCTTCTTGGCGGTTTCAAGATTGATCGGCTCACCGTACGGCGTGTTTGGCTGCGCCTCCGGTACGTTTTCATTCGGATTGGCCGGATCGGCCGGCACTTGCGCGAAGGCGCCGGTGCTTGTCAGAAGCGCGACGCACAGGGCGCCTGCCACCATCGTCAAACGATGCATCGTATTCCTCCCAAGGAATGTTCACCGGCCGCGCCGGCTTTGGTTTTGCCCAGGCCATTGCGGCACTGGATGCACAAAGCATACCCTATACAAGCGACCGGCCCAACCCGGTGATCTTCGGCATAAACCGGGTTGGACCGGGTTCATTTGGGCCGACCCGATGGCCCAACGTGACACCGGCCTGAGACAAGAATAACTTAAGGGGAGGCGTCCATATCCACATTCACGCGTCGCGATGTATTTTCAACCGCCGCGGGGGCCGCTGCTCCAGCGGCCGTGCCTCGCTACACGCCGGTGGCATGGAATCCGACGATCTGAATTCAAATTCGGTTTAACAAGAATCGTAACCTCAGGGAGAGACATCATGATGGAACTGACGCGACGTAATTTGCTCGCGACCACAGCCGCAGCCACCGCGGCGAGCGCGCTTGCGCCGTTCGTAGGCGGCGCGCGAGCTTCCGTGCCGGAGGCCGGAAAGCAGGCACCCGGCATCTATCGCTACAAGATCGGCGACTATGAGGTCACGCAGGTCGCCGATGGCGCCCGCTCCTTCCCGATGCCGGATAATTTCGTCACCGGCGCGACGCCGGCCGAGGCCAAGAAAGCTCTGACCGACGCTTACATGCCGGAGGGCAAGCTGACGATCATGTTCAATCCGATGGTCGTCAACACCGGCTCGAAGCTCGTCCTCATCGACACCGGCAACGGCCCCGGCGCTTACGCTCAGACCAAGGGCGCGGTCGGTCAGTTGCACGGCAATCTCGAAGCGGCCGGCATCGACCGTAAGGCGATCGATATCGTGCTGATTTCGCACATGCACGGCGATCACATCAACGGCATCCGCAACGCGGACGGCACGCCTGCCTTCCCGAATGCCGAGATCATGGTGCCGACCGGCGAATGGGCGTTTTGGATGGACGACGCCAACAAGAGCAAGGCGAACCCGTACAACCAGAATTACTTCCCGAACGTGAAGAAGGTGATGACCGGGCTCGAGAGCAAGGTGACGAAGTACGAGTGGAACAAGGAGATCATTCCCGGCATCCACTCGATCGCGACGCCGGGCCACACACCGGGCCACACCTCGTTCATGGTCCAGTCGGGCAGCGGCAAGCTGCTCGTGCAATCCGACGTCTGCAACAACCCGGCGATGTTCATGGATCATACGAATTGGATCGCGCCGTTCGACAACAATCCGGCGCTGACACTCCAGACCCGCCACAAGTTCTACGACATGGCCGCCTCGGAGAAGGTGCTGGTCGCCGGCTATCACTTCTCGTTCCCGGCAGTCGGCCACGTGGAGAAAAATGGCAAAAACTTCCGATTGGTTCCAGTTCTGTGGACGCCGGTCTGAGTTTTAAAATAATCGCATCGTGAAAATAGGGAAGGCCGCCCATGTGGGGCGGCCTTTTTTTTCGGAATTGCGCTGGCGGCGCTCGACCCAAGTGGTTAAATTGGCGGCGTCCAGTTTGAATCGGATGTTCCGATGACCGAAACCGCCTTCGAATCCGCTCTGTCTGTTCGCGTCGGCGAAATGCTCGATGCCTGCACCAAGTGCGGCAAGTGCGTCGAGATTTGTCCGGTGACCGGTCCGGCGGGCGTCGGCGCGGCCTCGCCGCAAGACGTCATTTCCGGTGTACTCGATATCTTTCGCTTCGGCGACGGTCCGGCCGCCTCGAAGGCATGGGCCATGGGATGCGTGCTGACCGGCGATTGCATCACGGCCTGTGACTACGGCGTCAATCCGCGCTTTTTGCTGGCGATGACGCGCGTCGCGATGGCGCGGCAAACGAACGAGCCGCGCGCGCGGCGCAAACAGGGCGTGGAAAATTTCCGGCTGGTCGCCGATGGCTCAAATGTACTTGCGCGCATGCAATTGTCAGCCGGTGAATTGACGCGTCTCGGCCAGAAAGTGAACGAGCGGCTTGAATCCGGCTCGACGGTGAAGCCGGGCGAACGGCCGGATTTCGTGTTCTACACCGGATGCAATGTTCTTAAGACGCCGCACATCGCATTGCTCGCGCTCGATGTCATGGATGCGCTCGGAGTAACCTATAGAGTCATGGGGGGCCCGAGCCATTGCTGCGGGATCGTCCAGGCGCGCACCGGCGACATCGAAGTATCCGGCCGCGTCGCCACCAATTCGCTCGACAAGCTCGCCGAAGGAAAAGCCGGCGTGATCTCGTGGTGTGCAAGCTGCCACGTGCAATTCACCGAGACCACGCTGCCGACGATTGAGAAGGTGCGGGGTTCTCGGCCGTTCGAGATGACGCCGTTCATGCTGTTCCTGGCGACGCGCTTCGATGAATTGCGGCCGATGCTGCGCAGCCCGGTGCCGCTCAAGGTCGCGCTGCACAAGCATCCGGGCATCAAGGGCGTCGTCGAGGCCGGGCTTGAACTGCTGCAAATGGTGCCGGGCATCGAAATCATCGACCTGCACCAGCCGGCGGTCGGTTTGATGAGCAATTTCCTTAACGCGCTGCCGGACTACAAACGTGGGCTGCATTTGGCCGAACTGGAAGCGGCCGAAGCCGCCGGCGTCGATGCGTTGGTTGCGATTTATCACCCCGATCATCGCGACCTGTGTGCGCATGAGCGCGACTGGCCGTTCAAAATCGTCAATATCCTCGACATTGTCGGCGAGAGCATGGGCCTGCACCACGACGACCATTTCAAGCGCCTGAAGATGATGCAGGACGCCGACGCCATCGTTGCCGATTGCAAGGACATGATCGCCACCCACGGTCTCGACCCGGCGGCAGCGCGCGAGGTCGTGGTTAAAGCGATGCTGGGCGACCAGCCGTTGCCGTTGCGGGGGCCGCCGCTTGACCGGAACGGCGGTGAAGCCTATATCGCCCGGCGATGACGATGTTTTTTGCAGCCAACCCGCTCCGCCGCCGCCGTATCGACACGGCACGGGCGCGCTTTCGCGTGTGAATCGTCACGCCGTGCCGCCGGAATATAAGGCCCGCGGCAACTTCATTATCTAACATCCGCGCTGTTGGCCTTGCTCCGGTCGTTCGTTAAGACTCTGGATCAGGGAATCGACCTATGGCGACAAAATTAAAAATCGGCGTGCTCGGCGCCTCCGGCTACACCGGCGCGGAGCTGGTGCGGATGCTGTTGCGGCATCCGCGCGCCGAGCTTGTGCTGCTGACCGCCGAGCGCAGCGCCGGCAGAAAGATGCGGGATGTGTTTCCGCAGTTCTCGCCTTACGACTTGCCGACGCTGGTGGCGATCGAAGGGTTGGACTGGGCGGCGCTCAATCTCGATCTGGCGTTCTGCGCGCTGCCGCATGCCACCACGCAGAAGGTGATCAAGGAATTGCTGGCCAAGGCGCCAGCGACCAAGGTCGTCGACCTATCGGCCGATTTCCGGTTGCATGACACGGCGGCCTACGCGAAATGGTACGGCCATGAGCATCAGGCGCCGGAGCTTCAGAAGGAGGCGGTCTATGGCCTCACCGAGATTCACCGGCGCGACATCAGAGGCGCGCGGCTGGTCGCTAATCCGGGCTGCTACACCAGTTGCGCCGAGCTGCCCCTGATCCCGCTGATCAAGGCCAAGGCCATCGATCTCGACGAGATCGTGGTCGACGCCAAGTCCGGCATGACCGGTGCCGGCCGGGCGGCCAAAGAGGCCATGCTGTTCTCGGAAGTGTCGGAAGGCTTCCACGCCTATGGCGTGGGGCATCACCGGCACATGGCCGAGCTCGACCAGGAGTTTTCGCTGGCCGCCGGGCGGGATGTGGTCGTGACCTTCACGCCGCATCTGGTGCCGATGAACCGGGGCATCCTCTCGACAATCTATGTGCGGGGCAAACGCGGGCGGACCCCGCAGGACCTTCATGCGTTGCTTTTAAAGTTCTACGCGAAGGAAGCCTTCGTGCATGTGTTGCCGTTCGGCGAAACGCCGCAAACCCGGCACGTGCGCGGGTCGAACATGACCTTCATCGGCGTCGCCAATGACCGGGTTCCGGGCCGCGCCATCCTGATCTCGGCGCTCGACAATCTGGTCAAGGGCGCGTCCGGCCAGGCGATCCAGAACATGAACCTGATGCAAGGCTGGCCGGAGACCATGGGGCTGGAGCAGGTGGCGCTGTTTCCCTGATTCTGCTGATACAATGAAGCGTCTTTGCCGGAGACTGCGATGTTCGAGGTCAGCAATCAGCCGCCGCCGCTCGAGCCCTATAATCTGTTTGCAAGCGACATCGTGCTGCGCGATGCGGTCAAGCGCGAGCAGGCTGGATGGGCGGACCATGAGCTGACGTCGTTCGGCGCGATGCTGGGTAAGCCGGAGACGGTGCAACTTGGCTTCGACGCCAACAAATATACACCGGTGTTGCGCACACTCGACCGCTTTGGCCACCGTCTCGACGAGGTCGAATTTCATCCGGCTTGGCATGCGCTATTAGGGCTAGCGCTGAAGGCCGGCCTGCATGCGAGCCCCTGGGCCGAGCCGAAACCGGGTGCGCATGTGGCGCGCGCCGCCGGCACCTACATGCTCAACCAAATCGAAAGCGGGGTCTATTGCCCGGTCGCCATGACCTACGGCGCGGTGCCGGCTTTGCGCCACGCGCCGGCGATCGCGGCGCAATGGCTGCCGAAGGTTTTTTCGCGCGACTACGACAAACGCTTCATCTCGGTGCGGGACAAGACGTCGGCGCTGCTCGGCATGGGCATGACTGAGAATCAGGGCGGCTCGGACCTGCGCACCAATTCGACGCGCGCGGAGCCGGTCGGGGACGGATCGTTCCGTCTGCACGGCCACAAATGGTTTATGTCGGCGCCGATGTGCGACGCTTTTTTAGTGCTGGCGCAAGCCGCCAAGGGCCTGAGCTGTTTTCTGATGCCGCGCTGGACGCCAGACGGAAAACGCAACGCCATTTATATCATCCGGCTCAAGGACAAACTTGGCAACCGCTCTAATGCCTCGAGCGAAGTGGAATTGGACGGTGCCTATGCACAGCCGATCGGCGAAGAGGGCCGCGGCATCCCGACTATGATCGAAATGGCAAGCCACACCCGGCTCGATTGCGCCATCGGCTCCTCGGCGCTGATGCGGCAGGCGGTGGCGCAAGCCGTGCACCACGCACGTCATCGCACCGCGTTCCAAAAACATCTGATCGACCAGCCGCTGATGACAAACGTGCTGGCCGACCTCGCGCTGGAATCGGAAGCTGCGACCGTGCTCACCATGCGGCTGGCGCGCGCCTATGACGAGAGCGACGAGACGTCCACGGTGTTCCGCCGCGTGGTGACGCCGGCGGCCAAGTTCTGGATCTGCAAGCGCGCAGCGGTGGTGACGCTGGAGGCAATGGAGGTTCTGGGCGGCTCCGGCTACATCGAGGAAAGCATCATGCCGAGGCTCTATCGTGAAGCGCCGGTCAATTCGATCTGGGAGGGCGCCGGCAATATCATGTGTCTCGACGTGCTGCGCGCCATCGAGCGCACGCCGAAGGCGGCCGACGTGCTGCGCGACGAACTAGGCGGCGATGCGCGCCTCAAGACCTTCGCCGATCGGCTGCAAAAACGTTTGAGCGCCACCGACCGCAACGATGAAAGCCAAGCGCGTGCGCTGGTGCGCGACCTGGTGCTGGTGCTCCAAGCCGCTTTGCTGATCAAGCATGCGCCAGCCGCGGTGGCGGATGCGTTTTGCGCCTCACGCCTTGGCGAAGACGCGGGCTCCGCCTTCGGCACGCTGCCGCGCGGGCTCAATCTGCGCGCGCTCACTGAGCGCGCCGCGCCGCTAAACTAGAGCTTTCCGAAAATCGCCAGCACCAGCGCGGCCTGCGCCACGAAGCCGATCGCGAAGGCGAGAGTACGCAGAACGGGGATGCCGAGCGTATAAACGAGGGCATGCACCAACCGCGCCCAGAAAAAGACCGCGCAGGCGAGCACAGTGCTTTCGGTCGAATGATTGATCGCCTGCAGGATTAGCACCAAAGGGGCAAAAATCACCAGGTTTTCGACCGCGTTGTTATGCGCGGCTTGCAGCCGCCGCGCCCAAGCCGATTGCGGCAGCTCGGAGGGCGAGGGGTTGGCCATCGCACCCATCAGCCCGCGCACCGCGGAGCGGTCGAGAATGTAGGGAATCCACAACAGCCCGGTCAGGATGACCGTGTACGTCAGCCACATCAGTTCTTTCGACATTGCCACCCCCCTTTTGAGTTGCCGGCGCGTGGCAGATTAGGGGAAGGCGATGCGGCTGTCGCGGTCCCGCTCCATCAACAGGCCGTCATCAAGCGGGCTCAGGTCCAGCTTTTCACTTTGACGTAAGACCCTGGCGCGTCCTCGATCGGCTGGAGCTTGCCGCCGCCAATGTCGCGCGCCGGCACCGTTTCGGCGCCGACGTTTTTGAGCCATTCGAGCCAGTCCGGCCACCAGGAGCCGGGATGCTCGGCCGCCTGCTTGAGCCAGGCGTCGAGGTCACCGTCCGGCTTGCCGCCGGTCCAATACTGATATTTCGGCTTGCCGGGCGGATTGACCACGCCGGCGATATGGCCGGAGCCGGCCAGCACGTATTTCACAGGCCCACCGAAGTATTGCGAGCCGAACAGCACCGACTTCGCCGGCGCGATGTGGTCCTCGCGGGTGGCGAGATTGTAAATCGGCACTGTCACCTTGTGCAGGTCGAGCGTTTCGCCGCCGATCGCCATCGCGCCTTTGGTCAGCGTGTTGTCGAGATAGCAGTTGCGCAAATAATACGAATGATTGGCCGCCGGCATGCGGGTGGCGTCCGAATTCCAATACAGGAAATCAAACGGCAACGGTTTCTTGCCGCGCATGTAGTTATTGACGATGTAGGGCCAGACCAGGTCATTGGAGCGCAGCATGTTGAAGGCGTTGGCCATGCGTGAGGCCTCGAGGTAGCCTTGGTCCTTCATGTGGGCTTCGAGTTGCTTGATGCGCTCGTCGTCGACGAACACCATCAGGTCGCCGGCATAAGTGAAGTCGATCTGCGTCGCGAACAGCGTCGCCGAGCGCACGCGGTCCTGTTTTTTGGCGGCGAGATAGGCCAGCGTGATCGACAACAGCGTGCCGCCGACGCAATAGCCGATCGCGTCCACCTTCTTTTCGCCCGTGGCCGTTTCGATCGCGTCGAGCGCGGCCAGAACGCCTTCGCGCATATATTGCTCGAAGCTTTTGTCGGCGAGTTTTTCGTCCGGGTTGACCCAGGAGACCACGAACACCGTGATGCCTTGGTCGACGCACCACTTGATGAAGGACTTCTCCGGCGTGAGATCGAGGATGTAGAACTTGTTGATCCAGGGCGGCACGATCAGAAGCGGAACCCTGAGCACGTCCTTGGTGGCGGCCTGATACTGAATCAATTGCATCAGGTCGTTCTGGAAGACCACCTTGCCGGGCGTGAGCGCAAGATTGCGGCCGACCTCGAAATTTGAGGGATCGGACTGGCTGATCTTGAGATTGCCGTGCCCGGCCTTGATGTCCTCGGTCAGCATGTGCATGCCGCGCACTAGGTTGCCGGCATTCGACGACATGGTTTCGCGCAGCAGCTCCGGATTGGTGAACACAAAATTCGACGGCGAGATCGCGTTGGCGATTTGCTTGACGTAGAACGCCGCCTTCGCGCGCGTGTGATCGTCGATGCCGGCGGCATCCTTGACCAGCCGGGCGCTCCATTGCGCGGTGAGCAGATAGGCTTGTTTGAGAAAATCGAAGAACTGGTTCTGCGACCACTCCGGATCGACAAAGCGCTTGTCCTTGGCGTCGGGCGCAACGACAGGCTCGGCCGGCTCGCCGGCCATGCGCTTGACCGCGCCGCCCCACAGTTCGAGATAGGCGCGGCCAAGGCTCGTTTGCAGTTCGATCGCGCGTTGTGGATCCGAGAGCCAATATTCCGCGACCTGGCCAACGGTCTTGATCACGTCGGTGATGTCGTCGGGCGTCTCGGTTTTGATTTTGCCTTCCTCGCGCGGCTTCATATAGGCGGCGAGCGCTTTGCCGCCTTCCTCGACCAGGCGGGCAATATTGCGCGCGAAAGCCTCGACCTCGACCGAGCCGATCTTTGGCGCTTCCGTGGTCGTTTCCTTGGCCGGTTCTTTGGCCGGTTCTTTGGCCGGCTCAGTGGGCGGCTTTTGCATCAGCGTCATGTCGGTCCCCGGCCTCAGAAATGGCCCGGACCGCATCCTCCCGCAAGGCACGTTTAAAGGCACGTTTATAGGCATGGTTTCGCGGGGCTTGGCCCGCGTAGCGACCTTGCTGCGGCCATATTAGCCGGTTAGGCGGCTTATGGTATAATTCCTTGAGTCTGCATCGGTTTCCGTCTTAAGCCGAGGTTTTGTTGCGCATGCATGGTGCCTTCGACCGGTCGATCTTGGCGAGCTTAAGCCTGACCCTGGCGATGGGTTTGGCCGGCTGCTCGGGCGCGTCGATGATCGACCAAGTGCCGACCAGCGTGGGGGGAGAGCCGGCGGGGACCCCGGAGCGGCCGACGACGGTCTACGCCTATCCGGCCGTGCACGACCTGCCGCCGCCACGCGCGACAGCGCCCCTGAACGAGGAAGAACAAGTAAAGATGGAAAAGGAGCTCGCCGCGGTGCGCGAAAAGCAGGAAGCCCCCGATGGCGCCGCCAAAAAGACCGCCGCGCCCGCGAAAAAGAAGCCCGAGACCGCTAATACCGGGACTACGGGGACCACTGGAACCCAGGATGGCACTAAGACCAACCCGTGATAAAAGCCTGCCTGGGTAATGCCTGCCGGCGTGAGAGAACCGGCCTAAAGGTTTGAGACTATGGAAGACTTTTACCGCATCCGCCGCTTGCCGCCCTATGTGTTCGAAGAGGTGAACCGGGCCAAGGCGCGGGCCCGCACTGCGGGCGCGGACATCATCGATCTCGGCATGGGCAATCCGGATTTACCGGCGCCCGCGCATGTCATCGAGAAGATGAAGGAGACGTTGGGCAAGCCGCGCACCGACCGCTATTCGGCCTCGCGCGGGATTGCCAAGCTGCGTCTCGCGCAGGCGAAGTATTACGAACGGCGCTTCGGCGTGAAGCTCAATCCCGACACGCAGGTCGTCACAACGCTCGGCTCCAAGGAAGGCTTCGCCAACGTCGCGCAGGCGATCACCGCGCCCGGCGACGTCGTGCTGGTGCCGAACCCAAGCTATCCGATCCACGCTTTCGGATTCCTGATGGCGGGCGGCGCGGTCCGCTCGGTGCCGTCGGAACCGACGCCGAATTTCTTTCACACGCTCGAGCGCGCGATCATTCATTCGATCCCGAAGCCGACCGCGGTGGTGGTGTGCTATCCGGCCAATCCGACGGCTTACGTGGCGAGCCTCGACTTCTACAAAGACCTTGTCGCGTTCGCCAAGAAACACGGCATATTGGTGCTGTCCGATCTCGCCTATGCGGAAGTCTATTTCGACGACAACCCGCCGCCGTCTCTGCTGCAAGTGCCGGGCGCAATCGATATCGCGGTCGAGTTCACCTCGATGTCGAAAACTTACTCGATGCCGGGCTGGCGCGTCGGCTTCGCGGTCGGCAATGAGCGCGTGATCGCGGCGCTTGGCAGAGTGAAATCTTATCTCGACTACGGCGCCTTTACGCCGATCCAGGTGGCGGCGATCGCCGCGCTCAACGGCCCCGACGACTGCATCAAGGAAATGCGCGAAACGTATAAGCGCCGCCGCGACGTGCTGGTTGAAAGCTTTGGCCGCGCCGGTTTTCACGTGCCAAGCCCACGCGCCTCGATGTTCGCTTGGGCGCCGGTCCCGGAGCCGTTCCAGAGCATCGGCAGCGTGGAATTCGCGACGCTGCTGGTGGAGAAGGCCGAACTCGCGGTCTCGCCCGGCATCGGTTTCGGCGAATATGGCGAAGGGTTCGTTCGCATCGCGCTGGTCGAGAACGAGCAACGCATCCGCCAAGCCGCGCGCAATGTCGGCCGCTTCCTGAAGTCCGGGCCGGAACAGCTTCACAACGTCGTCCCGCTCGCCACGCGGCGCTGATTCCATGACCACTTCGCTAAAAGTGGGTGTCGCCGGATTGGGCACGGTCGGCGCCGCCTTAATCGCCCAGGTGGCGCTCCAGCAGGAGGCGCTCGCCGCGCGTTGCGGCCGCGCCATCGAAATTGCCGCGGTCTGCGCGCGCTCAAAAGGCAAGGATCGCGGCCTCGATCTTCGCAAAGCCAAATGGTTTTCCGATCCGGTGACGCTGGCGCGCGCTCCCGGCATCGACGTGTTCGTCGAACTGATCGGCGGCGCCGGCGATCCGGCCAAGAGCGCGATCGAAGCGGCGCTGGCGTCGGGCAAGTCGGTGGTCACCGCCAACAAGGCGCTGCTCGCCAAACATGGCGTCAAGCTCGCCACGCTCGCGGAAAAACATCGCGTCGCACTCAATTTCGAGGCCGCGGTCGGCGCCGCTATCCCGATCGTGAAAACCTTGCGCGAGGGCATGGCCGGCAATTCTTTCGAGCGCATCTATGGCATTCTCAACGGCACCTGCAATTACATCCTTACCCGAATGGAGCAAGACAAGTTGCCGTTCGCGGAATGCCTGAAAGAAGCGCAACGGCTCGGCTATGCCGAAGCCGATCCGAGTTTCGATATCGAGGGCCACGATACCGCGCAGAAGCTGGCTATCCTGGCCTCGCTCGCTTTCGGCACCAAGGTCGATCAAAGCGCGATCTACGTGGAGGGCATTTCCTCGATCACACCGGCCGATCTCGCCGCCGCCGACGAGCTTGGTTATCGCGTCAAGTTGCTTGGCGTCGCGGTGAAAACGCCGAAGGGCATCGAGCAGCGTGTGCATCCGACCATGGTGCGCAAGGATTCCGCGATCGCCCAGGTGATGGGCGTGACCAACGCCGTGACCGTGGATGCCGCGGGCATCGCCCCGCTGACGCTGGTCGGACCCGGCGCCGGCGGAGCGGCGACCGCTTCGGCGGTGTTGTCCGACATCGGCGACATTGCGCGTGGCGTGCGTACCGCGCCGTTCGGTCGGCCGGCCGCGCGGCTGACCGCCGTGCGCAAGGCGCCGATGCAGCGCCACGAGGGCGGCTATTACATCAGGCTCTTGGCACGCGACAAACCGGGCACCGCCGCGACCATCGCCACGCGCCTGGCCGAGCAAGAGATTTCGCTGGAATCGATCGTGCAAAGGCACGACCAGAAAAGCTTGAGCGGGGGGGCCAAAGGCAGCGCCGTCCCTGTTATCCTCATCACTTACGCGACATCGGAGGATGGCGTGCGCAAGGCCCTTGCGGCGGTGGGCCGCGATAGGGTGATCTCAGGCACGCCGCAAGTCATACGCATAGAAAAGAACTAAAATTCGTGAGGGGACGTCCTAATGGCATCGATCACCGTCCAGGCCGAACTGCTGCTGGAGCGCATTCTCACCCTCGAGATCGTGCGCGTGACCGAGCGAGCGGCGGTATCGTCGGCGCGCCTGCGTGGGCAGGGCAAGGAAAAAGCTTCCGACCAGGCCGCGGTCGACGCCATGCGGCGCGAGCTCAACAAGCTGCCGATCGACGGTACGGTGGTGATCGGCGAAGGCGAGATCGACGAGGCGCCGATGCTGTTCATCGGCGAAAAGGTCGGGAACAAAACCGGCCCGAAAGTCGATATCGCGGTCGATCCGCTCGAAGGCACCACGCTGTGCGCCAAGAACATGCCGGGTGCCATTGCCACCATCGCGATGGCCGAGGCTGGCACGCTGTTGCACGCGCCCGATTGCTACATGGACAAGATTGCCATTGGTCCGGGCTACCCCAAGGGCACCATCGATCTCGACGCGCCGGCGGATGAAAACATCATCCGGCTCGCCAAGGCCAAAGGCGTCAAGCCGTCGGAGATCACCGCGATTCTGCTCGACCGGCCGCGCCATGCCGAGATGATTGCCAAAGTGCGCAAAGTGGGCGCCGCGGTCAGTCTGATCAGCGATGGCGACGTTGCCGGCGTAATCCATTGCGCGGAGCCAAAAACAGGCATCGATATCTATCTCGGCATTGGCGGCGCGCCAGAAGGCGTGTTGGCGGCGGCGGCGCTGCGCTGCATCGGCGGCCAGATGCAGACGCGGCTGATCATCGATACCGAGGAATTGCGCGCGCGCATCGTGAAGATGGGCATCAAGGACGCCAAGAAAAAATACGAGATCGAAGACATGGTGCGGGGCGACTGCCTGTTCGCCGCCACCGGCGTAACGACCGGCGCAATGCTAGCCGGCGTGAAATTCGGCAAGTCGGTGATTGAGACCGAGACGGTGGTGATGCGTTCGGCGACCGGCACGGTGCGCCGCGTGATCGCCGAACACCGGGATTTCGGCAAGTTTCATCTGGATTGAATAGCAACTGGCGCTTTTCGCCGGGGCCAATACATTAGGTCGTATGGCGATGGCTCTGCCGGCAGCGGCGCTGAATTCCTCCGAGCGGTTTTTCCTCGGCGTGGAAAAATCTGCGACCGCCCGAAGCTGGCGCGACCGCCTCGACGAGCGGGGACAGGCGCGCGCGCTGACGATTGCGCAACGCCACGGCGTGCCGGAATTGCTGGCGCGGGTGCTGGCCGGGCGCGGCGTCGAGCCGGACGAGGTCGCGGCCTATCTCGACCCCACTATAAAAGGGCTGATGCCCGACCCGCATGGCTTGACCGGCATGGCGGCGGCATCCAGCCGCATTGCGGATGCTGTTGTCCACGGCGAAAGCGTAGCGATTTTCGGCGATTACGACGTCGACGGCGCCACCGCTTCGGCGCTGCTTGCGGGCTACTTGCGCCGCTGCGGGCTCGATCCGATCGTTCATATTCCTGACCGGATTTTCGAGGGTTACGGGCCGAATGTCGACGCCATCCGCTCGTTTGCCGAGCGCGGCGTCAAATTGCTGATCACGGTCGATTGCGGCACCACCAGCATGGAGCCGCTGACGGAAGCCAAGAAGCTTGGCCTCGATACCGTGGTGATCGACCATCATCAGGCCGATGAGGAATTGCCGCCGGCGGTCGCGGTCGTCAATCCGAACCGCGCCGACGATCTTTCTGGACTTGGCCATCTCGCTGCCGTCGGCCTCGTGTTCCTCACGCTGGTCGCGCTGGCCCGCGAATTGCGGCGGCACAATTTCTGGCACGACGGGCGCGCCGAGCCCGATCTGCTGTCGTCTCTGCATCTAGTGGCGCTCGGCACCGTCGCCGACGTGGTGCCGCTGAAAGGTCTCAACCGCGCTTTCGTCGCCAAGGGGCTGATCGCGTTAAAACGCCGCGAGCAAATCGGACTGACCGCGCTGATGGATGCATCGCGTCTTACCGGTCCGCCCGAGCCGTGGCATCTCGGCTTCCTGCTGGGACCGCGCATTAATGCTGGCGGCCGCATCGGGCGTGCCGACTTGGGCGCGCGGCTGCTACTGGAAGAGGATCTGACTGAAGCTGCGCGCATCGCCGCTGAACTCGACCGCTTGAACACCGAGCGCCGGCAAATCGAGATCGTAACCGTCGCGCAAGCCGACGCGGAGGCGATGGCCGCGCTCGGCCTGGAGGAAAAGGGCGCCGTCGTGGTGACTGCGGGCGAGGGCTGGCATCCCGGCGTGGTCGGGCTGGTGGCGGCGCGGCTGAAAGAACGTTACGGCCGGCCTGCCTTCGCGGTCGCGCTTGAGCCGGGCGGCACCGGCACCGGCTCGGGCCGCTCGATCGCCGGCGTCGATCTCGGCCAGGCGGTGCGGCGCGCGGTACGCGAAGGCCTGCTGCTCAAGGGTGGCGGGCACGCGATGGCGGCCGGAATCACGCTTCGCAAAGACGCGCTAGCCGCGTTCCGCGCCTATCTTGAGGAGACGTTGGCCCCAGCGGTGGAAGCGGCGCGGCGCGAGCGCGCGCTTCTGATTGACGGCGCGGTTAGCGCCGGCGGCGTCACGCTGGCGCTATGCGAGATGCTGGCGCGGGCCGGGCCTTATGGCGCCGGCAATCCGGAACCGATGCTGGCGCTGCCCGCGCATACCCTCGCCTATGCCGATCCGGTCGGCGAAAACCACGTCCGTGCACGGTTTAAATCGGGCGATGGCAAGATCGTCAACGCTATCGCCTTCCGCGCCGCTGGACAGCCGCTCGGCAAGGCGCTGCTAGACAACCGCGGGCGCGCGATGCATGCGGCCGGGCATTTGGCGGTCGATCGCTGGCAGGGCGAGGAACGCGTGCAGATGCGGCTGACCGACGTGGCGGTAAGTTAGGCCCGATCGGCTGTCCATTAACGTCTTGCTAACCACCGATTAACCGCAAAGGAACTGTATCCAGACTAGAGTCCCGTCTCATACGGCCGGAAGACTCATGTTCAAATTGTTTTTCTCGCTCACTCTCAAGCGCGCTTCCTGGCTGGTCATGCTGGTCGGTCTCGCCACTTTTGTGGTGAGCTTTGGCGTACTGATGGTCTTGGGAGCCGGATGGGCCTCGGCCGCCGTCCGCACAATGTCCGAAACGGTACTCATCGCGGTACTCGCCGTCGTCCTCGCGCAATTTACGATGAGCTTGACCGGCGCGCTGCTGACTTGGCAGCAAAGCCGAGAAATCAAACAAATGCGCACCGCCATCGACAGCATGCCGCAGGGCCTATGCATGTTCGATCGCTCCGAGCGGCTGATCGTCTGCAATACGCAATATTACGAAATGTACGGCCTGACCTCAGCCGAGGCGGTGCCGGGCTCGACGCTTTCCGAGGTACTCACGAGGCGGGTCGCCAAGGGCACATTCTCCCGCGATCCCCATGAATACCGCAAGGAATTTCTGGCGGCGGTCGCGCTTGGGCGCACAATCGTGCACGAGGTCAAATCCAACGGCGGGCGTTCTCTGCTGGTCACAAATCATCCGATGAAGGACGGCGGCTGGATCGGTACGCACGAGGACGTCACCGAACGGCGGCAGGCCGAGCAGCAGCATGCCACGCTGCAGCAGCGCGAAGAGCGCCGCACCGTCATCGAGAACGCGATCTCGATCTTCCACCGGCGCGCCGAAAACCTGCTGCGAAGCGTGGCCGATAGCGCGTGCGAAATGCGTTCGACCGCCGCCGGTCTGCTGAACGCGTCCGGCTATACCTCACAGCGCGCCGAAAGCGCGGTACAGGCATCCAACGAATCCTCAACGAACGTCGAGACCGCCGCGGTTGCCGCCGAAGAACTGTCGAGTTCGATCGCTTCGGTCGGACAGCAGCTCAACCAATCCGCCGACGTGGTGCGGCTCGCCGTCGGCGAAGCGCAGGCGACCAACCAGGATATCGGCGCCCTGGCGCAGGCCGCGCAGAAGATCGGCGACGTCATCAAGCTCATTCGCAATATCGCCGGGCAAACCAATTTGCTGGCGCTCAACGCCACGATTGAGGCGGCGCGGGCCGGCGAGGCGGGCCGCGGCTTTGCCGTGGTCGCTTCCGAGGTGAAGTCGCTCGCCGTGCAGACCGCAAAGGCAACCGAGGAGATTTCCAGTCAGATTCTCGAAGTGCAGAACTCGACCGGCAAAGCGGTGGAGGCGATCGGGCGGATCTCAAACCGCATGCACGACATCGATGCTTATACATCCGCCACGGCCGCGGCGGCACAGCAGCAGAGCGTCGCGACCGGCGAGATTTCGCAAAACGTCGCCAGCGCCTCCGACGGCGCCAAGTTGATCGTCTCGGTGTTGAACGAACTGGCCGGCGCCGCGACCAAAACCCAACAGTCGGCACAGACCGTGCTCGCAGCATCGGAGTCGGTGGAAAAAGCGGCCGCCACGCTGCGCAGCGAAGTCGAGGGCTTCCTCACCAAAGTGGCGGTGAGCTAGCCGCCTATTTTACGGAATTGCGGCCGCAATCGATAATTTTGGCCCGATTTGTCTGCTGATAGCGTTTTTGGCTGGCAAATGGGCGAGTTCCGTATCTGCGCGCTTTATGGGTAAAGGACCGAAATTTACGACAAGTTGATTCTTATGCTCGGTAGCGGGATTTGTTGCGTATAGTCACGTCTATGGAACGTGCTCTGCCGCCCTACGGAGTCAATTTGCTGCTCACCGCCGCTGCGTTCGCAGTCGCGGTATTTCAATTCGTGATCATTCCGGTTTTTTTGCTGCCGGAGACAGACATGATGTCGGTTGCGGCGGCCGACATGGTCGCCATCGCCATGACCGTGCTGCTGTCGCTCGCCACGCCGTTTAGTCGAGCGCTGCTGCATGAGGCCATTCACGGCCGCCTGGCGCGCACCACGATCTGGAATGTCCGCCTCGGCCGGGCGCTCGCGATATGTTCCGGCATCGCCTTCGACGCCATCCGTCTCGGCCACATGGTTCACCATCGCTTTCCCAGGCATTCGCTCGATCGCGCTGATGTCATCAAGCCCGGAAAAAATCGCGTGGCACTGGCCGTGGAATTTTATTGCGGACTGGTGGGATGGATCTACGTGCGTGAAATCCTGTCGTCGATGATCATGTTGCTGCCCCGCTGCGCGATCATGTGGGTGGCGGATCGGGCCATGCCAGCGGATGAAGCGATGAACGACTCGTTGCAGGGCGCGCTGCGGCGCGGGCTCGACCGGCGGCTGCAAAGGATCAGAGTCGATTCGGTTTTCGTCATTCTCGTTTACGCGGGCGCCTTCTATCTTTATGGTGATTGGTGGCCGGTGCTGCTGACGCCGATTGCGCTGCGCGGCGTGATCGTGTCATTGCAAGACAATGTGGCGCATTACGATACGCCGGCCGATGTCGGAGCGCCGGCGCATAATTCCCGCACCGCCCGCTGGGCCAGTCTGTTCATGCTGAACCAGAATTTGCACGGCGTTCATCACGATCGCCCGGACATAGCGTGGAATCGGTTGCCCGATGCCTTCAAGCGCGCGGACGGCAATTATGCCGGCGGCTATTTCTCAATGTTGCTGAAACAGTTTTATGGGCCGCGCACGCCGGACCCCAACGCGCGCTAGCGCCTTCTAGCGCTTGCGCGCCTTCTTGCAGAACGCGTCGTAGATCGCGCCGATCACAGTGCGCGCCTCGTCGCTGGCCAGGCTGTAATAGATGATCTTGCCGTCGCGCCGCGTCGACACCAGGCCGTCGGCGCGCAGCCGCGCGAGCTGCTGCGACACCGTCGGCTGACGCAGGCTGAGTTCGTGTTCCAATTCGCTCACCGACTTTTCGCCGTCGGCCAGAATGCACAGGATGATCAGCCGGCTCTCGTGCGCGAGGGCCTTGAGGAAATTGCTCGCGCGCTTGGCATTATCGAGCATGCGGCCATGCTCATGCGGCCGGCCGCGCGTTTCCTGACGTTGCAATTCCATGCCCGTGCAATCCCGTTTCGTTCAGTCGTTTACGTACAACGTCTTTTCAAGCAACTGCGCGCGTTCCCCGCCGGTTTCGGAGGCATCGAGTTTCTTAAGCAAGACGCCGAGCAGGCCCCAAAAATTTTCCTCGCTGGGATAGCCGCGAATGCGGCCGATTTCGCGGCCCCGGTCGATCAGCACGAACAGCGGCGTCAGCCGTTCCGGTTCGATGAACGCCAGGTCCGGCGGCAGCTGCTGCGCAGCATCGACACGGCGCAGCGGTGCACGCGAACCTTCATCGGTCTTACCATAAATCGGCGCGATTTCGCGATTGAAGGCTTCGCACCATTCACAGCCCGCCCGTTCAAACACTATCAGTTCGGCTGCGCGCGCGCTCGATAAGCTCAACGCAACAAACATTGCGCCGAACAGCACAGCGCGAGAAAAAAATTCTTGGGCACGCTGCTGGCTCGCCAACTTCATTCTCTCGGGCGTTTTATTGCTGAAAAACAGATTTTGAATCGGCGAAATATGTATCACAGAAATAGAATATGTCGATGTGACCCGCGCTAGCCGAAGCGGAACGCCAGAAGATTGTCGAACGAGCGCAGTTCGATCAGCACCCGGTGCAGCCTATCGGTATCGCGGGTGGCGATCGCTTTGGGGATCAGCGTCAGACTGGCTTTGGCGCCGTCGACCAGGCGGCGGAACTCCGGCGTCTGGCGCAAGCTTGGGTCGGCCATGGCGTCGCAGCGATCGAGCGCGGAGCCGTAACTTGAGGCGTCGTCGGAGATGCCGGTACGTGTTTTGGCGTTGTTCCAGTCAAGATCGTGGTCGTTATAGCCCATCAGCGCGTCCATGGCGTTATTGGCGTCATATATGCAATCGGCCAGCACCACGATGCCGGCGGATTTGCGCAATTTGTAGAGATCGGTGCGGATGGCGAGCAGCGCCTGCCGCGTCACGTCGCTTTTGCTCATGTTGAGCATCAAGTCTGCGGTGACCAGGCGCGTGGCGATATCGGTCATGGCGACGACGTAATAATTATTGCCGTCGAACATTTCCGGCCGCTTGCCGTTGAAACGTTCGCCCAGTTTGCCCCAGGCCGCGCGCAAGCGGTCGATTTCAAGCGAGGCCAGATCGACATTGCCGGTCCGCAGATAGCCGATAGCGACCCGATTGTGCGCTTCGGCAGCCTCCGCGGCGGCATTGAAGTCGGCCAGATCGCCGGCCAAAGCGGGGCCCGCAGCGAGGACGAGCGCGAGGCATGCGGCGCGGGCAATGCAGGACGGCATCGAATTTCACCGTATTTTGAGGCAATGGGATTATGTTTGCGACTATAAGCGCCACGGAGCAGGGCGGCGAGGCCGCTTTGCCTCACGTGGTTTACGTGACCGGTATCATGACGACACGGCGAAATCTTCTGATCGGTGCGGCGTCACTGGCGCTCCTCGGCGGCGCGCGTGCCGAGCCCATTCTGACCGACGATGGGCTCTACAAGGAGCCTTGGTTCCTGGAAAGCTTCCTTGAACTCAGCGACGATCTGGAAAGCGCGCACAACGAGGGCAAGCGTTTTGTCATCATGTGGGAGCTCAAGGGTTGCCCCTATTGCAAGGAGACGCATTTCGTCAATTTCGCGCGGGTCGACGTTTCCGACTACATCAAGGCGAATTTCGAGGTGCTTCAGCTCAACATCATCGGTTCGCGGAAGGTGACCGACTTCGACGGCGTCGAGCTGTCGGAAAAGGAGATGGCCGCGAAATACAACGTACGTTACACGCCGACCTTCCAGTTTTTCCCGGAGCGGGCCGGCCCGCTCAAGGTGCTGGCGCCCGAGAAACGCGAGGTAGCGCGCGCGCCGGGCTATCTGCGGCCCGACGATTTTCTTGCGATGTTCCGCTTCGTGCGTGAAAAGGCATACGACGGCAAGAGTTTCCGGGATTTCCTCAAATCGCTGCCGAGCTGAGCAGTATTGTGGTGCATCCATATTCTTTGTTGTGAATACGATTTGAACCGGCCCCCGCTCGCGGCTATGGTCGCTGCCGGGCAGGGATGTCCTTGCTGCCCCAAACCGATGCGGGAGGATTAAAACGATGCGACAGCTATCCCGTCGCGCCACGCTTGTGCTGGGCGCTACCGGCGCGACACTCACCGTCCTGGGGTGGGGCGGCGGCGCGCAGGCCGGCCCTAAGGAAGCGGCGGATCTGATTGCCAAATTCACCGGCGACAAGACCGCCACGCAGGGCAAGATTTCGATCGAGCTGCCCGAGATCGCCGAAAACGGCAACACCGTGCCGCTGCAGGTCACGGTCGATTCGCCGATGACCGCAGATAATTACGTTAGCGACGTCGCGGTGATCTCGGAGGGTAATCCCAATCCGGGCGTGGTCACGTTTCACTTCTCGCCAATGTCGGGCAAGGCGGAAGCGGCAACGCGCATCCGGCTTGCCGCCACACAGAACATTGTCGTGGTCGCCAAGACCAGCAAAGGCGAGTATTTCACCGGGCAGAAGCTGGTGAAGGTTACCATCGGCGGCTGCGGCGGCTGACACAGAAAGTTCAGGAAAGCACCATGGCTGAAAAACCGCGGCTCAAGGTTCCCAAGGACGTCAAGAAGGGCGAGCTGATCGAAATCAAAACGCTGATGCCGCACATTATGGAGACGGGTCAGCGCAAGGATAAAGACGGCAAGATAATCCCGCGCAAGATCATCAATACGTTCACCTGCGAGTTCAACGGCAAGCCGGTGTTCAGCGCCAATCTGGATTCGGCGGTTGCCGCCAATCCGTACATGCAGTTCTTCGCCAAAGTGGAGGAAAGCGGCACCTTCAGGTTTAGCTGGACCGATGACGACGGCACGATCACTACGGCGCAAGAAAAAATATCCGTAAGCTGACGGCCGATAGAAACGACAACAAATCGTTCGGAGGATGCGATGATCCGTGGAGGGATTCTGGCGAGCAGCGTCGCCGCCGCACTGATCGCGGCGGGCGCCGCCGGTTTTGCGGCCGACGCCCACGCGCAAGCCAAAGGCAAAGACGCGCCGCTTGAACTCAAGGCCGATGCCTCGACGCGGCCTTGGAAGCGTTATAGCAGCTGGCCGGCACGCGATGAGTCCAAGTGGAGCACGTTGGCGAAGATTTCGTCGCCACCGCCGCCAACTGCGGCGCGCAAAATCACCAGTGAGATTACCGGCGACGCTGCGAACGGCGCCAAGCTGGTGGCCGACCGCAATCGCGGAGGCTCGTGCCTCGCCTGCCACGTCATGGGGCAGGCCGGTAACGCGGATCTGCCTGGCAATGTCGGACCCAATCTTTCCGAAATCGGCAATGCCGGGCGCACCGACGAGTGGCTGTTCAACTACATCTTTGATGCGCGCGTTTATAATCCGGACACCGTGATGCCGCCCTGGGGCAGTCATGGCGAATTCAAAGACCAGGAAATTAACGACATGGTCGCATTCCTGAAGACGCTGAAGAAACCGGCGGTGTTCAGGTCCGAACTCGACAATCCCGACAAGCGTGCCGCACCGGTCGAGAAGCGCGAGAATCTCGACCCGCTGGAAAACCCGGGCATGTGGGCGCTCGACCGGGCGCAGGAACTCTGGAAGCAGGAAGGTGCGACCGGCAAGTCGTGTCAAAGCTGCCACAGCGATCCGAAAACGGCGTTCAAGACCTGGGCTTCGTCGATGCCAAAATGGGAACCGCGATTGGACAAGGTGCTGGGCGTCGAGGAGTTCGTCACGCGCCACGCCAAGGCCACCACCGGCGCCGATTGGCTGATGGAAACCACCGATAATCGGGCCATGTCGGTTTACCTGCACAATCTCGCCAATGGTGCGCCGATTAAGGTCGACACCACGAGCGCGGCGTCGAAGGCGGCGATCGCGCGCGGCAAGGCGCTGGCCGAGCGCAAAATCGGCGAGCTCAACTTCGCCTGTACCGATTGTCACGGCAAGTCGGCCAATCATTGGATCCGCGGGCAATGGCTGGGCGAGCCGAAGGGCCAGTACGACCATTTCCCGACCTGGCGCACCAGCCTGCTGGCGATTTGGGACATCCGCCAGCGCTTCCAGTGGTGTCAGGTCAACATCCGCGCCGACGAACTGGCACCGGACGCCAAGGAATACGGCGATCTGGAGATCTATCTGGCGTCGCTCAATGGCGGACTGAAGCTGAGCGTGCCGGGGATCAGGCATTAATCTGACGCCATGATTACCCGCCGGGAAATCCTCCAGGTCGGCGCCGCCACCGCGGCGCTGACAATCGGCGGCAGCTTTACGCGCGCGATGGCGCAGCAGCGGCTCAGCCAAGCCGAGCTCACAAAATTCGACGCGCTCGGCAATGTCACGTTGCTGCACGTGGCTGACATTCACGGCCAGCTGATGCCGGTCTATTTCCGCGAGCCGTCGATCAATCTCGGCGTGGGCGCGGCGCGCGGACAGCCCCCGCACATCACCGGCGGCGATTTCCTCAAGCATTTTGGTATCCCGGCGAAATCCGCCTCGGCCTATGCGCTGACGTCGGAAGATTTCTCCGCACTGGCGAAATCCTACGGCCGCATCGGCGGGCTCGACCGGCTGGCAACGGTGGTGAAGGGCGTGCGCGGCGAACGCGGCGGCAAAGTGCTGCTGCTCGACGGCGGCGACACCTGGCAGGGTTCCCTCGGCGCCAATATGAGCCGCGGTCAGGACATGGTCGACTGCATGGCGTTGCTCAAGCCCGATGCCATGACCGGCCATTGGGAATTCACCTATGGCGAAGCGCGGGTGAAGGAGTTGATCGGCGGCCTTGGCTTTCCGTTCCTTGCGCTCAACGTGCGCGACACCGAATGGAATGAGCCCGCGTTCAAGCCGATGGAAATGTTCGAGCGCGGCGGCGTGACGATTGCCGTGCTCGGGCAGGCGTTTCCCTATACACCAGTCGCCAATCCGCGCTGGCTGATGCCGAAGTGGACATTCGGCATCCGCGAGGAAGACGTGCGCACCAACGTCGAGAAGGCGCGCCAGAACGGCGCACAACTCGTGGTGCTGTTGTCGCACAATGGTTTCGACGTCGACCGCAAGCTGGCCGCGCGTGTGCCGGGCATCGACGTGATCCTGACTAGCCACACCCACGACGCGATCCCGGAGGCGATCAAGGTCGGCAACACGCTGTTGATTGCGTCAGGCAGCCACGGAAAGTTTGTGTCGCGGCTGGATCTTGATGTGCAGAACGGCGCCGTGAAGGATTTTCGCTACAAATTGATCCCCCTGTTCGCCGACGCTATCCAGCCGGATGCTGGGATGGCTGCTGCGATCGCCAAAGCGCGCGCGCCCTATGCCGAGGAACTTTCGCGCGTGGTCGGCCAGGCGGACTCGCTGTTGTACCGGCGCGGCAATTTCAACGGCACTTTCGACGACCTGATCTGCGCGGCGCTGTTGAAGGAGCGCGACGCCGAGATCGCGCTGTCGCCGGGCTTCCGTTGGGGCACCAGCGTGCTACCGGGGCAGGCGATCACGATGGAGGACATCCACAACGCTACCGCGATCACTTATCCGCAAGTCTATCGTTTGCCGATGACCGGCGCGCGGCTTAGGGAAGTGCTCGAGGACGTGGCCGACAATTTGTTCAACCCCGATCCCTACTATCAGCAGGGCGGCGACATGGTGCGCTGCGGCGGCCTCGGCTATGCCATCGATGTCTCAAAGCCTATCGGCCAACGCATTTCAGCAATGACGCTGCTGAAAACCGGCAAGGCGATTGTGCCGGAAAAGGATTATACGGTTGCCGGCTGGGCCAGCGTCAACGAGGGAACCCAGGGACCGCCGGTGTGGGAACTGGTCGAGCGTTATGTCGCAAATGAGAAGACGGTGCGCGTTAAGCCCAATACGAGCGTGAAAATTTCCGGGGATTAACGGCCCTCGCTATTACATTCAATAATTAGAATGTGATAAAGTGGTCAGATGAAAAAGCCGACCGA